>Ga0070683_100001216_pt1 | contig 19567 bp, 23 predicted proteins | sample KBSC713LmetaG_FD_64662 | JGI IMG/M metagenome (GOLD analysis project Ga0070683, IMG submission 64662) | Corn rhizosphere microbial communities from Kellogg Biological Station, Michigan, USA - KBS C7.1-3L metaG | ecosystem: Host-associated > Plants > Roots > Rhizosphere ... | reverse complement strand
GGGCGTGTCTCAGATGGTGAGGCTGGATCTCGGGCATGATCGTCTATTCGTGGCCGACGCTGGTGAGGCCATGATTCGCACCTGGGCGCGCCGGACGACTTCTGGCAGGTCGCCCAGCCGCTGATCCCGGTGCCGGCACGTCGGGCGCAGGGTGGTGGCAAGCGGCGAGCCGGCGACCGGGCGGCGCTGGCCGCGATCGTCCATCTGGTCCAGGCCGGCTGCTGCGGGCGGCTCAACGTGGCCACCCAGATTGACTGATCCAGAGCGGTGCTCGACTCGATCAGCGTCCGCGCATTGCAAAGCGGGAACTGACCGGGCCAAACCCGGTCGGCCTCGGCAAACCCCGGTCGCCCGTCGCAAACCCGGCTCAAAGATCCACATCCTGTGCGATCGACGGGGCATCCCACGAGCCGTACTGCTCTCCGCCGCCAACACCCCACACGCGCAGCTGACGCTGCCCCTGCCGGACTCGATCGCCCCAGTGCGATCCCGGTGCGGTCCAGTGCGATCCCGGCGCGATTCCGGCGCGATTCCGGCGCGGCCGGCCCGCCAGCGGCCGGCGAAACTACACGCGGACAAGGCCTACGACCACCAAACCCTGCCGGCCGAGGTCCGCCGGCGCGGGATCACCGTGCGCATCGCCCGCCCGGGCATCGACTCCTCACAACGCCTCGCCCGGCACTGCCGTTTTGTCCAAGCCTGCCGCTCCTGGTTGATGAACAACCGCCACCGCGTGCGCCGCCACGAACGCAAAGCCGAACACGTCCAAGCCTTCGCCGACCTCGGGAGCATCCTTATCTGCTACCGCCGACCGACCAAGGTCACCATCTAAGGCACCGCCTAAGCTAAGCGGCGAACGCGTGCACCACCGACCCCCGCACGCCGGGCGACGCCGCGAACACGGCGCCCGCCGCCGGCTCGGCCTTGTCGCCCAGGCCCTCCCGGGAGGTGGTGATGAACAGCGTCGACCCGTCCGTCCCGCCGAACGTGCACGCCGTCACCTGGTGCGCTGGCAGCTCGATGACGTCACTCAGCGCGCCGCTCGGGTCGTAGCGGTGCACAGCACCGCCGCCCCACAGCGCGATCCAGACGCCGCCCTCGTCGTCCATGGCCAGGCCGTCGGGCAGTCCATGGTGGCCGTCGAGGGTGACGAATGGATGACGGTCGGCGAAGGTGCCGGTGGCCGCGTCGAAGGCGAACCGGTCGATGCGGGCGGTCGGCGTGTCGTTGTAGTAGGCGTGTTGTCCGTCGGCGGACCACTGCAGGCCGTTGGAGATCGTGGCCCCGTGGAGCACCGGATGCACGGTGAGGTCGGGGTCGAGGCGGTAGATCGTGCCGGCGCCGGGCGTCTCGTCGTAGGCCATCGTGCCGCAGTAGAACCGGCCCTGCGGATCGCAGCCGCCGTCGTTCATCCGGATGGCCGGATCGTCGAACGCGCTCACGAAGGCGCCGTCGGCCGCGAAGTCGGCCGTGTAGAGCTGGAAGCCCCGCTCCCGCGCTACCACGAAGCCGCCGCCGCGCCGGGCGCGAAGAGCCGCCGCGACCCCGCCGAGTTCGTAGCGCTGCGTGGTCCCGTCGGCGCCGACCGCCACCACGGCGCCGAGAAGCATGTCCACCAGAAGCAGCCGCTCGCCGACCGCGTCCCAGAATGGGCCCTCGCCGTGCTCGGTGCAGGGCTCGGTCACCTGGCTTGCCTTTGTCACATCCAACCGCCGTCCACGATCCAGTTCTGTGCGGTGCACGAACGAGAGTCGTCGGCCGCGAGCCAGAGGACCAGCCGGGCCACATCGTCGGGGTACAGCTTATGTGGCAGGCACTGGTTCCGCGCGATGGAGGCCTCGGCTTCCGGCGTCACCCATTCGGTGAGCTGCTTCTCGGTCATGATCCACCCGGGGACGACACAGTTGACCCGGATCGACCATGGGCCGAGCTCGCGCGCCAGGGTTCGCGTCAGTCCCTCGATACCCGCTTTAGCCGTGATGTACGCGGGGAGCTCCAGCAAGTCGATATGAGCACTGATCGAGCCGAGGTTGATGATCGAGCCGCCGCCATGCGAACGCATCATGGGTGCCACGGTCTGGGCGGCGAAGAAGTGATGGCGCAGGTTGACCGCCATCCGGTCGTCCCACAGCTCGACGTCGAAGTCTTCCACCCGGTGCCGCCGGTCGTCGGCCGCGTTGTTCACCAGCACCTGGATCGGCCCGAGCCGCGAAGCCGCCGTCCGGATCGCGTCCTGCAACGCCGCAACGTCGCGAACGTCGGCCGGGATGAACAGGCACCCGAGATCGTGCGCCAGCGCCGTGCCCCGCTCGACATCCACGTCCACGAAGGCGACCCGCGAGCCCTGGGCAACCAAGGCGCGGACGAACTCGGCGCCGAGCCCGGACGAGCCGCCGCTCACGAACGCCACCCGGTCGCGCAGCGACGGATACGTCGCGTACTGGTCAGCCATCGGGCGGGTCGAGCCACAGCGACGGCGGCGGCACGAGCGACTCGAGCTCGTCCCACAGCGCCGGCGGAATCGGGACGCCGGCGAGCGAGACGGTCTCCGCCACCCGCGACGGCGACGACATCCCGACGACGGTTGAGTGCACGAACGGGGCGCGCAGCGAATACTGCAGGGCGGCAGCGGCGAGCGGCACGCCGGCCCGTTCGGCCGCCGAGCGCATCGCGACAGCCGCCATCGCAACAGCGTCGTCCCGCTCCCCGTATGCGTACTTGTGCTGCTGCTCCGGTCCCTTGGCGAGCATGCCACCACCGTACGGGGCGGCGTTCAGCACTCCAATGCCGCGTTCGTACGCGGTCCGGAACAGCGTCTCCGCGGACCGGTCCAGCAGCGTGTAGCGGTTGTGGGTGAGGACGACCTCGAAGACGCCGGTGTCGAGGTACTGCTGCATGAGCGCGACCGGGCCGCCGGCCACCCCGAGCTGGTCGACGAGTCCCTCGGCCTTCAACGCGGCCAGCGCCTCGACCGGACCACGCGGCGCGGTTGCCGACTCGAACGAGATGCGCTCCGGGTCATGAAGGTGCAGCAGCTGGATTCGAGACAGGCCGAGGCGAGACAGGCTTTCCTCGAACGACTCGCGAACCCGGCGACCGGAGAAGTCGCCGGTCGACGGGTCGGGATCGACCTTGGTGGCCAGTACGACAGAAGACGGCAGACCACCGCGCCGACGCAGGGCCGCGCCGATGCGCCGCTCGGCCGAGCCGTCGTGGCCGTAGCCGTTGGACGTGTCGATGAAGTTGATCGCGCCGCTGTCGAGCACGGCCTCGACGGTGGCGATCGCCTGCTGCTCGCTCACCTCGTACCCGTAAAGGTTCGGCATGCTCGCGAGCGGACTCGTGCCGGCGCACAGAGGTGTCACGTTGGCAAGGGTCATTTGGACGCCGCCGCGAACACATCCCGCGCCGCATGGTACGCCGTGACGATCCGCGCCAGCACGGCCTCGGTCTCGGCGTCGCCCGCCGCCATCGACGGGTGTTCACGGCGCCACGCGGCGATCCGGGCGGCCGCGCGGTGGAAGGTGAGCCGGGGTGCGAAGCCGGGAACGAACGTGCGAATCTTCGTGGTGTCGAAGACCGCGCTGTGCCCGATGTCGCCGACCATCTCCCCCGACCAGAACCACTCCGGGGCGACCAGCGGATACATCTCGGAGGCGACGTGGACCAGACGGGGTTCGACGCCCAACGACGAGGCGACGATCGTGTAGATCTGATCCCACGTGTACACGTCGGAGCCGGTGATGTTGAATGTCTCCCCGATGGCGCGCGGGTTGCCGAGCAGCCCGACCAGTCCCTGCGCGAAGTCCTCGGCGTGCGTGAGTGTCCACAGCGACGTGCCGTCGCCGTGCACCGGGATCTCGTCGCCGCGGGCGATCCGGTCGACCGCCGCCCAGCCGCCCGGCAGCGGCGGGTTGGCATCGTCGTACGTGTGCGAGGGGCGGACGACGGTCAACGGGAAGCCCTGCCGGACGTGCGCGTCGTACAGTGCCCGCTCGGCGCGCCACTTGGCGGTCGCGTACGGCAGGTGCGCGTTGGGCCCGGTCGGGGTCGACTCGCAGATCGGCACCTGCCGGACCGGCTTGGCGTAGATCGAGCCGGAGCTGATGTGCACATACTGCTTGGTCGTCGAGGCGAACAGGGAAACCATCCGGTTGGCGTCCGGCTCGTCGTACGAGAGGAAGTTGACGACCGCGTCGAACGTGCGATCGCCGAGGACGGTGCTCAGCGCGTAGTCGTCGGTGATGTCGGCGACGAGCGTCTCGACCGTGTCGGGCAGCCGCCGGCCGCGTTCGTTGCGTCCCCGGTTGACGACGCTCACGTGCATGCCGGTCTCGACCGACAGTCGCACGCAGGACGCGCTGATGGTGCCGGTCCCGCCCAGGTAGAGCACGCGGAGGTTGGTGGCGTCGGTCAGCAACATCAGGCCCGACCCGCATACCAGTCGAAGGTTGCGTTCTCGGTCAGGCAGATGAGCACGTCCTGCGGGCGGATGCCGAGCGGCTCCAGCTTGTCCACGATGGTCTTGAAGAACGCCTGCTTGGTCGGCTGGTCATACATGGCGACCGCGGTAACCCGGATGACCAACAGGTTCTGCCGGTCAACGTCGTTGTAGCCGGGGTCGAACGTGAGCTCGCCGGCGTCGTGCGGCTGGAAGATCTGGAAGCGGTCGTCGGCCGGGATCCCGAGCGCCTCGACCTGGGCGTCGTGGATCGCGTTGCCGATGTCCGCGTGGGCTCGCGTATAGGTGTCCCGGTCAAGATGGACGTGGATGAGCGGCACTGTGGGTACACCTTTCACTTGATGACGCGCGGCCTTATTTGATGGCGCCGGCCGACAGGCCGCGCTCGAACAACCGCTGCAGGCTCAGGTACGCGACGACCTCGGGAATCGCGGTGATGACCGCCGAGGCGAGGATCTTCGTCTGATCGTTGCTGAACTCGCCGACGAAGAACTGCGGGACGAGCGTGATGGTCTGCAACTGCGGATTCTGCAAGAAGACGAGCGGCATGAGGTAGTCGTTCCAGGCGGCCACGAGCGTGAACACGATGACCGCGGCGGCGATCGGCCGGGTCAGCGGGATGACGAGGTGGATGAAGCCGCGCAGCGAATTGGCCCCGTCGACGCGGGCCGCCTCGAAGAGCTCGTTCGGGAGGCCGTTGATGAAGTTGCGCGTGAGCAGCACGGCGAAGGGCACCTGCAGCGCCGACAGCGGGAGGATCACCGCCCAGTAGGTGTCGTACAGGCCGAGCCGCGTGTCCGTGGCGAACAGGGGTGCGAGCAGTACCACCTCGGGCAGCGTGAGGCAGGCCAGCAGCAACCAGAAGTACACCTCGCGGAAGCGGATGTGCAGTTTGGCGAAGCCGAACGCGGCCATCATCGTCACCGCGTAGACGAGCGCGATGACGGCGGCCGAGATGATGATGCTGTTCAGGAAGAACCGGCCGAAGCCGGGCACGGACAGGACCGCGCTGAAGTTCTTGACGCCCTCGCCGGCGAACGCGCCCTTGACCATGACGACGAGCGGGAACAGGTACGGGACGATGAGGACGGTGCCGATGACCTGCAGGACGACCTTGCCGGTCCGGCCGCGGATGTCGAACATCAGTCTCGCGCCTTCCGATCGCGCCCGGCCCACTGCAGGATCACGGCCATCACCAGCGCGACGACCAGCAGGATGATGGACAGCGCGGCGCCATAGCCGACGTGGTCGAGGGGGATCGTCTGGCGATAGATGTACGTGCCGAGGAACTCGGTCGCGTAGTTCGGCCCGCCGATGGTGACCAGGTACGGCACGTCGAAGGTCTTCAACGCGCCGATCGCGCCGAGGATGGCGAGGGCGACCGTGGTCCCACGCATCTCCGGCCAGATGATGCTCATGAGTGTCCGGACCGGGCCGGCGCCGTCCATCCGGGCCGCCTCGAGGATGGCCGGGTCGATCTGGGTCATCGCGGCGTAGTAAAGGACGAACGTGACGCCGGTCCACTCCCAGATCGTGATGAACATGATGACCGGCAAGGCGGTGCTGGTCTGGCCGATCCACGGCTGCGCGAGCGAGCCCAGCCCGACCGCTCGCAGGACCCCGTTGAGCTCGCCGTCCGGCGCGAACATGTGCCGGAAGACCGGCGCCATGATGGCCGGGGCGAGCACGACGGGTACGAAGATGATCACCTTGTACACCGCGGCCAGCTTGAGCCGCGCGTGCATGATGACGGCGAACGCCAGGCCCAGCCCGGTCTGGATGACGAACGTGACGACGAAGAACACGACGGTGTGCCGCACCGCCGCCCAGAAGACGGGGTCGTGGAAGATGCGCGCGTAGTTGTGGGTGCCGACGTGTTGAGCGTCCGGGCTGATCCCGTCCCAGTTCAGCGTCGAGATGTAGCCGGTGTACCCGATCCCGTAGTAGATCAGGCCCACACTGAGGATCAGGGCCGGCAGGATCCACGGCAGCCCGGGCGGCCGGTGGGTCCGGCGGCGGTGCTGGTTGGGACGACCACCAACACCGCCCGCGGACTGAACCGACCGCTGGCCCACCTCATCCACCGACGAAGCCGTCACTTGAAGGTCTCTCCCGCCGCCTCCGCGGCCTGTTGCAGGGTGTTGGCCGCGTCCTGCGGGCTGGCCTTGCCGGTGGCCACCGACGTGGCGGCGGCGAGGATCGCGGTCTGCACGTCGGCGCTCAACAGCGCCTCGCGCGGCTCGGTCACGTTACCGACCTTGGTGACCAGGTCCTGGACCGGAGACTTCTGGCTGGCCGGGTCGACGAGCTGGATGCTGTCGAAGTCGGGCGTCACCGACTTGAGGGCCGGCAGGTCGTTGAGCTGGTCGGCGATGACCTGCTGGCCGGCGGTCGTGGTGGTCATCCACTTGACGAACGTCTCGGCGGCGGCCCGCGACTTGGACTTGGTGGAGATGGCCAGACCGAAGTCGGCGTCGCCGTACATCTCGCTGCTGTTGCCGGCCCCGGCGACGTCGGGGAACGCGATCGGCAGGATCGGGAACGGCTTGGCGCCGCTGACCCCGGCGGCCGACAGCGCGGCGGTCATCGCCTTGGTCGTCGCGTACTGGGTGTACCAGGTACCCATCATGACCATCGCGTACTTGCCGGTCAGGAAGTCGTTGTTAGAGTCCGGGTACTGCTGGTAGCCGACCGCACCGGGCTGCATGATGCCGCCGGTGAACAGGTCCTTCCAGATCTCCAGGGTCTTGACGATGCCGGGGTCGTTCCACTTCGCGTCACCGGTGGACGCCTTGGTCCACAGGCCCGGCTGCACCGAGTTGGCGATGGACTGCAGCGTGTCCTGATCGAAGCCCTCCTGCGCGGCGCCCTGCACGAAACAGCCGACGTTATGCGACTTGAACGCCTGACACACCTGCTTCCACTCGTCCAGCGTCTTCGGGGGTTGCAGGTTGTACTGCTTGAAGAGGTTGCCGTTGATCCACAGCATCCCCGCGTACACGGCGCCGACCGACATCGCGGTGAGCTTGCCGTCGGCGGTGAGGCCGCTGATCCCGATCGGCGCGACCTTGGACTTCCAGTCGCTACCGAGGGCCTGCTGGGCAAGGCTGGTCTGGTCCTCGGCGAACGACTTGAACTGCGTGACATAGGCGCCCGGCTGCATGTCGAACACGTCCGGGCCCTTGCCGGAAGCCAGCGCCGGACGCAGCGCGGCGACCCAGTCGGAGATGTTCACGAGCTTATAGTTGACCTTGATGTTCGGGTACTGCTTGTTGAACGCGCTGATGTAGTTCTGGGCGGTCGCCGTGTCCGTCGGCGTCCAGCCCCACCAGTTGATCGTGCCGGAGGTGGCGCTGCCGGGGTCGGACGAGCCGCCCGACCCGCCGCAGGCGGTCAGGACGGATGCGACCAAGGCGGCGACAACAGCGGCGGAAAGTCGGATTTTAGGGCGCATGGAACCCTCTCCACTCTCGATGGAGGTGCGGCACCGGTGATGTGCGCCTAGGCTAGGTCGCGCGCAACTTCGCCGTCAAGGTTTCTCTATCGAGAAGAAACTTTCGCACGTGTACTGGCGGGAAGCGCGGCGGTCGAGCTTCGCACCACGAGCGACGTGTCCAGGTCGATGCGGCTGAATGCGAGCTCCGGCTCGTCGGCCAGGCGCACCACCAGGTGCACCGCCTGTTCGGCCATGGCCAGCAGCGGCACGTGGACGGTGGTCAGCGGCGGGCCGGCCCAGCGGGCGATCGGCAGGTCGTCGTAGCCGACCACGGACAGCTCGTCGGGGATCGCGACGCCGAGGGACCGGGCCGCCTCGTAGACGCCCAGCGCGTAGAGGTCGGACGAGGCGAAGATCGCGGTCGGCCGCTTGCTCATGGATAACAGCGCCCGGCCCTGTTCGACGCCGTCGGCGTGGTGGAACTCCCCCGGCCGGATCAGCGCCGGCTCGACCGGGATGCCGGCCGACTCGAGCGCCGCGCGGTAGCCGGAAAGGCGGGCCGTCGAGGCGAGCATGTCCGACGGCCCGGTGATGATGCCGATGCGCCGGTGGCCCAGGTCGATCAGGTGGCGGGTGGCCAGGTACCCGCCGTTCCAGTCGGCCGAGCCGACCGAGGGCAGGTCGGGCGCCGGGGCGCCGGCCGGGTCGACCATGACGAGGGGGATGTTTCGTGAACGCAGCCGCTGCTTGTCGCCGGCCGGCAGCACGCAGGCGACGAGGATGACGCCGAGCGGCTGGCGGCGCAGGACGTCGTCGACCCAGGTCTCCTCGGGCAGGTGCGCGGCGGTCGCGCCGGTCAGCACCATGCCGATCCCGCGCTGCCGGGCACACCGCTCGATGCTGGCCAGCACCTCGCTCGCGAACGGGCTGTCGATCTCGTAGCAGAGCACCTCGAGCAGCGGCGCGATCTGGCCCTTCGATCCACGGCGGTTGTACTGCTGGTGCTGCAGCAGCGCCTCGATCTTGGCCCGCGTCTCGCTGGACACCCCGGCCCGGCCGTTGAGCACCTTCGAGACGGTCGACACCGAGACGTCGGCCAGCTCGGCGACCTCGGACAACGTGGGTCGGTCGCTGGCCATGCGCATCAGCCTATCTGTGCGTACTGGGCGGCTCGGCGTCGCTTGACCGTACCGCTGGTTTGCCGATAGTTTCGCGCTAACGGAGAGAAACTTTCAAGAGGGCGTGATTTGTGGAGCATCGCATCGGCGAGGTGACACTCACCGTGCTCGGCCCCGACCGGCAGCCGCTCGCCGACCGGGTCGTCACCGTCGCGCAGCAGCGGCACGCGTTCGCATTCGGCAACATCGGCTTCGACTTCGTGGACCGCGTCGCCGGCTCGGCCCTGGATCTCGACCACCTCGCCGAGCGGTGGCTGCACCTGTTCAACACGGCGACGCTGCCGTTCTACTGGGGTTCCTACGAGCCGCGCCGCGGCGAGCCCGACACCGAGCGGCTCATGAAGACCGCGCGCTGGCTGGCCGACCGCGGCGTGACCGTCAAGGGACACCCGCTGGTGTGGCACACGGTCCAGCCGGACTGGCTGCTCGGCCTCGGCCTCGACGAGGTCGAACGGCTGCTCCGCCAACGCATTACCGATGTGGTACGGGGGTTTGCCGGTCTCATCGACATCTGGGACGCGATCAACGAGGCCGTCATCATGCCGGTCTTCGCCAACGGCGACAACGCCATCACCCCGCTCGCACGGGCACGCGGGCGGATCCACATGGTACGGATGGCGTTCGAGGAAGCGCGGGCCGCCAACCCGGCGGTCACGCTCGTGCTCAACGACTTCGACCTGAGCTCGGCATACGAGTGCCTGATCGAAGGCGTCCTCGAGGCCGGCATCCGGATCGACGCGATCGGCCTCCAGACGCACATGCACCAGGGCTTTCGCGGCGAGGCGTATCTGACGGACGTCCTCGACCGGTTCGCGCGCTACGGCCTGCCGCTGCACCTGACCGAGACGACGCTGGTCTCCGGCCACCTCATGCCGGCCGACATCGTCGACCTCAACGACTACCAGATCCCCGAGTGGCCGACGACATCCGAGGGCGAGGCCCGCCAGGCCGACGAGATCGTGCGGCACTACCGGCTGCTGGTCGGCCACCCGGCCGTCCAGTCGATCAACTACTGGGGCATCGCCGATGACGGCGCCTGGCTCGGCGCCCCGGCCGGCCTGCTGCGGCTGGACGGCAGTCCCAAGCCGGCGTACGACGCGCTGGCCGGCCTGATCAAGGGCGAGTGGTGGCTGGCGCCGACCGAGTTGCCGACCGACGCCGCCGGGAACGTGACGGTGCGCGGCTTCTTCGGCGACTACACCGTCTCGGCGGCCGACGCGTCGGCGCCGTTCGTCCTGGCGCCCGGTGAGACGTCGACGACCGTCATCCTCGATTCCGGTACGATCGCGCGTCATGGCGGACCTGCTCGGCGCGGTCGAGACGACCGTCCCACCGGATGACTCCCAGATCTTCGTCGTGGCCGGTGAGCCCGACGACGTCCCCGTCCTCGGCGGCACCGACGGCCGCTTCGTCGGGTGCGCTCCCGACGTCATCGTGATCATCAGCGAGTCCGAGCTTCTCCACGAGGCGGCGATCCGCATCGAACACTGGTCGGCCGAACCACCGTCACCCGACGGCGACTGGGACGACGTCCAAAGTGGACGGCTCCCGGTGTCCGAGGCCAGCATCGCGGTCCAGGCGCTGTGGGAGACCGACCTCAGCGAGCGCCTCCCGCTCCGGACCACCGGCTGGCACAAGGTGCGGGTGCATACCGGCGGCCGCGCTGCGCTGCGGGAATGGGACACCAACTGGGACGGCGACGACGTCGCGCCGGTCGGCCTGGAGCGCTTCGTCGTCCAGATCTGGCCGGATTAACTAGGGTCGCAACTGGTGCTCGTGAGCCAAGCGGGGAACCGACGCCGGGTCGACCTCGAGCCCGAACTCGAAAGCCAGCTTGCCCAGCGCCTGCATGTCCGGGATCGGGGCGGCCCGGACCGGCTCGCCCAGGCTGGCGAAGGAGGGCTCGAAGCCGCCCGGGTGATCACGTTGAGTAACTTGGACGGCTCTGCTCATGTTTCCTCCTTGGTGTAGGTTTTCCTAACGTTGTTAGGGGTTCGAGCCCTCCCCCGACTCGTGCGCCCTCGCCACGGTCGCCCTGGATCGGCTCATCGACGTCCTTGACCAGGCCGGCGTCGGCGACCGGGCCTCGGTTGATGTCTGGACGGCTCGCCTGCTCGATCGAGCTGTCGATACGTTCCTCGATCAACGCCGTTGAACAGCCGGCCGAACGTCATCGCGAGACAGGCGAGCCCGAGCGGTATCGCGGTGAGGATGACGGTGATGACCGGCAAGGCAACCGCGAAGCCGCCCGACGGCGTCAGGTCGACGTGCCACAGTCCGAACGCCGCCGCCAGCGCCAGCGTGAAGCCCTCGAACGTGGGCACGAGGAAGGCGACGACTCCGCGGTGGTTGGCCATGGTTCAAAGCCCACCGAAATCGGCTCTGTACCGTCACTACAGCCGGGTGCTCTCCGCGCGGTACAGCCCGCCCGGCCGGGGCCGGCTGCGTACAGTACGCGAGTGAACCGCGTACTGGCCCGGAACTCGGCGATCGCCGCCGGCGCCGTCGCGGTGAACGGCTTGCTCAGCGCAGTGCTGCTCGCGCTGTGCGCGGCGATCGGGCAGACCGGCGAGATCGCCGCGTACACGGTGATGACCTCGGCGCTGGCGTTCGTGTCGATCGTCGCCGGCGGCGGTTCGGCGCTGCTGTACGTCAACGGGACCGAGGAGCAGCGCTCGCTCGTACGCAGCCAGTGGATCCTCGTGGTCGTGCCGGGCGTGCTGCTCGGCTCGGTGGTCGTCGGCGAGTTTTACCGGCATCGCGGATACGGCGGGGTCGCGCTCGCCGCGTCGGGCATCATCGTGCTCGGCAACAATCTCGCCCAGTTGCAGATCGCCGACTTCGCTCGACGGATGCGCTTCCTGGCCAGCGCCGTCCTCATGTGCGGCAGCAAGGCGGTGTCGCTGCTGCTGGTACTGGTCGGCGTGCGGCTCACCGTGTCGCTGGCCGTCGTCGGCCTGGCCCAGCTGGCCGTCGCCGAGGCGATGCTCGGCAAGGACGGCTCACTGCGCGGCATCCACGCGCGGCAACTGTCGCTGCGCAGCGCCGTCGTCGCGTACCACACGAACCGGCACCTCTTCGGGTACGCGGTCGGCGAGCTGTATGTGGCTCGCCTGACCACGCTCGTCCTGTCCGTCGTCATCAGCCCGGCGCTGATGGGCAGCTTCGGGACGGTCGTCACCGCGTACCAGGGAATCGGCGGCGTCGTGCAGTCGGGCCTGCAGGTGCCGATGGTCGCGCGGGCCCGTTCGCGGCTCGGCATCGAGTTCGCCAAGCACTCGAGCGCGTTCTCGGTGGCCGTGGCTCTGGTCCTCGCGGTACCGGCGGCGGTGGTCTTCTCCACCCTCGCGCCGTGGCTCACCGGCCGCGTGCTCAAACTGCCCGACCCGGCGTCGGCCAGCTGGCTGGCGCTTTTCATGCTGGCGCTGCCGTTCCTGGCCGTGTCGCGGGCGTTCATGCTCAACAAGGTCGGCGACGGTCACTACCGGTGGGCGACCCGCGCGATGGGCTTGCTCGCTCTTCTGACCACGGCGGCGGTGGCGGTCGGGGTGCCGCTGTTCGGCCCGCTGGGCGCCGCCGGGGCGACCGCCGCCGCCGAGGCGCTGACGCTCGGCGTGCTGGTCACGGTGCTGGTACGACGACGCGTACCAATGCCGGCATGAACGGGATGCGGACTTTCAACGGGGTCCGCTCCGGCTTACGGCCGTCGGTGACCAGCTCGTCGAACGGCGCCGCCGGCACGTCGTAGATGCAGATCCGCCCGCCCGGCCGCAGGACCCGGGCCAGCTCGCGACCGGCCTCGGCCGGCCGGTCCCAATGGTGCAGGCTGAGCGAGGACACGACCAGGTCGAATGCGCCGTCCGTGAACGGCAGGTCGGCCGCGTCGCCGGTGTGCGCACTCGCCCTTGTGCCATAGCGAGCGAGCTTGCGCTGGGCCGCGGCGACCATGTCGGCCGACCGGTCGACGCCGGTGACCGTCAGGTCCGGCCTCTGCTTGGCCAACTCGTCCAGGAGCACGCCGGGACCGGTACCGATGTCGAGCACCGTCGCGCCCTCCCCGGCCTGCGCGGCGACGTCCTGGGCCAGCCGCCGGTACACGCGGCGGAGTAGCCGGCTGGCCACGAAGTCATAGAACGTGGCGCTGAACCCCTCGAAGCCTTCCGCCCCTCCGTGGAGGCGTGCGTGCAGTCGCATGATCGTTCCGCCTTCCAAAGTTGTACGATACAACTGTCACTGTAGGCTTGATGGTTGTATCTTGCAACTATGAGGGAGGCGGCGGGCGGGCACCTGCACGAGCTGTTGATGGAGCTGGTGCGGCTGGTGTCGGCGTGGCACCTCGAGTTCTCGGTGTCCCAGGCGCTCGCGCTGCACGCCCTGGATACCGATCCCCCGCTGTCGCAGCAGGAGTTGGCCGCCCGGCTCCGGCTGGAGAAGAGCTCGGTGAGCCGGCTCGTTGCCGACCTCGAGCGGCGCGGCCTGATCCAGCGCCAGCGGGACGAGGACAACCGCCGCGTGGTGCGGCTGCGGCTCACCGAAGCGGGACGCCGCGCCCACGTCGAGCTCGGCGCCCAGTTTCACAAGCACTACGACCAGTGGACGGCCGAGCTGACCCCGGCCGAACACGACGCGCTGGTCGTCGGGCTGTCGGCGTTCTTGCGAGCGAGCCGTCGCTAACGTTCCGGGGAGGCCAGACCGGTCTCGTAAGCGATGATGACCAGCTGAATCCGGTCACGGGCGTCGAGCTTGGTCAGCAGCCGGGCCACGTGGGCCTTGACGGTGGCGACCGTGATGTGCAGCTCGGCGGCGATCTCGCTGTTGGAGCGCCCCCGGCCGATGAGCGTCAACACCTCCTGCTCCCGCTCGGTGACCCCGCCCGCGAGGGACGCCTTCGGCGCCGGGCTCGGCCTGGTCAGAAACTGCTCGATGAGCAACCGAGTGACCCGCGGCGCGATGAGCGCCTCCCCACCGGCGATCACCCGGATCGCGCCAAGAATGTCGTCGAGGGCCATGTCCTTGACGACGAACCCGCTTGCTCCGGCCCGCAAGGCGCCGTAGACGTATTCGTCGTCGTCAAACGTCGTCAGCATCAGCACGCGGGGAGGGTCGGGCGCATCGACGATCCGGCGGGTGGCGGTGATGCCGTCCATCCCCGGCATCCGGATATCCATGACGACCACGTCGGGTCGAGTCGCCCGGACCAGGTCGATGGCTTCCTGACCGTTGCCCGCCTCGCCGACCACGGTGAGGTCGACAGCGTCGGCGATGAGAACACGCAGCGCGCTGCGAATCAACGGCTGGTCGTCGACCAGGGCAACGCGGACGGCGGCAGGCGCGGCACCGTCAGCCGCGTTGGCGCGCCGGTCCGTGGCCGGCCCGGCGGCACGGCCTTGATCGCGGCCCGCGTCGGCCCCAGCGGCACGGCTCCCACCGGCCCCACCGGCACGACCAGCATTGACCGCGGCCGCACGGCCCGCATTGCGCTCGCCGGTCGGGTCCACGTTCATCACGTGCCCGCCGGGATCGGGATGTAGGCGGTGATGCGGAAGCCGCCCTCCGGACGCGGTCCCGCCGCGAACTCGCCGCCGAGCAGGCTGACCCGCTCACGCATGCCGGCGATGCCGTAGCCGGGCCCGACCTCACCACCCCGCCCGTCGTCGAGCACGTCAATGAGGAGCCGGTCGGGCTGCTGCTGAACGACCACCTCGCAATGCCCGGTGCCGGCGTGCCGCGCCACGTTGGTAACCGCCTCCTGGATGATGCGGTAGGCCGACAGGTCGATGTCCGGCGGCAACGCCGGCCGCTCCCCGCTGGCCCGGATGTCGACGCGTAAACCGGCGGCGCGCGAACTGGCCGCGAGCCGGTCGAGGTCGGCCAGGCCCGGAGCCGGCTCCTCGTCGAGGTATGGCTCGGTGCGGCGCAACGAGCCCAGCATCCGGCGTAACGCACCGAGCGTCTCCCGGCTGGTGTCCTCGATGACCGCGAGCGCGCTGCGCGCCTCCTCCGGCTGACTGTCGATGACCCGGCGGCCCATTCCGGCCTGCATCGCGATGACCCCGATGCTGTGGGCGACCATGTCGTGCAGCTCGCGGGCGATGCGCAGTCGCTCGGTCTGCACCGCGGTGCGGGCCGCATCGGCCAGCCGCGCCTCGGTGAACAGCCTTCGCTGTCGCACCGTGTTACCGATGAGCCAGGCGGCCAGGAGCGCGATGAGGTCGGGCAGAACGCGCGCGGCAACGTCGGCCTGACTGTCATTGACGCCGTAGGCGAGCAGAGTCTGCAGCATGCCCACGATGACCGCGGTGAGCACCGACACGCGCCGGTCGCGCGCCGCCGCGATGTAGCCGACGACGATGTCGGCCGCCACCGTGAAGATCGTGGTCACCGCGACGTGGAAACCCGAGCCGCGCCAACCCGGTGCGGCGAACTCGAAGGCGACCGCATTGAGCATCAGCACCGTCAGCACGGCGAACGGCCACCGCTGCAGCGGCAAGACCAGCAACACCGCGGCCACCACCGGCACCAAATACCACAGCCCGAACGTCGCGGTGTTGGGCCGGCCGATGAACAGCCACGCGTTGAACAGCAAGGGCGCGAGCACCAAGCCGATCCACGGCGAGACCGAGCGCTTCATGCCGACGATGCTATCGACCGCGACTGACATTTTCGTCCGCCCGCGGGCCTAAGCCCGTGGGCTACACACACAAAGCCAGATGTGATCTCCGGCCCGATGTCCCATGCGCGCGTAGCCGGAACGCTCGTTGCCATGAGACGCCTGTCCTGCTTGGCAGCGACGCTCGCGATCGCGCTCCTCCCGGCGACGGCGACACTGCTCGCCGCTCCCGGCGCCGCCCACGCGAACCCGCCGATCGGCGCCGAGATGTGGCGTACCGATCCCCGTGGACTGCCCGATCCGCTCACCGCCGGACCACAAGCAATCCAGCGGTACTTCGCCGGCCTCAGCGAACAAGAACAGCGCGAGCTGGCGGACGAGTACCCAGGCGTCATCGGGAATCTCGACGGCGCCCCGATCGCGCTGCGGTACGCCGCGAATCGAGCCACGGGCCAGCAAATCCTGCTCTACGACCCGCGCGGCGACGGCGAGGTTGCCCAGGTCTTCGGCGATCTCGCAAGAGCGCAGCGCATCGCCATCCTGATACCCGGAGCCGGCAACCGGCTGGGCAACTTCTGGCGCGGCGTCGGCGGCAAGGCCTTCCGGTCGCCGGCCCGGCAGGGCATCGACCTCTACCGGGCGGCGCAGAGATATAAGGCCACCTTCGCCGTCATCGTCTGGCTCGGGTACGACGCGCCGAGCGGCATCAACATCGCCGCCACCCGCGAAGACCTCGCGGTGGACGGAGCCGCCGCGCTTGAGCGGTTCATCGCCGGCCTGGCCGTTATCCGTCCACAAGCGACACTCGCGCTCCTCGGGTACAGCTACGGCTCGACAGTGATCGGGCGGGCCGCGAAGCATCTGCCGGTACAAGTGACCGATCTTGTCGCCTTCGGCAGCCCGGGCATGGGCGTCGACACCGTCGCGGAGCTGGGCACGACCGCGCGGGTCTGGGCCGGCCTGTCCGACCGGGACACCATGCGGTTGGTACCCGGCCTCAAGATCTTCGGGCTGGGCCACGGCCGCCAGCCGGCCGATCCGGCGTTCGGCGCCACCGTGTTCCCGACCCGCGACGTCGTCGACCACGATCACTATCTCGCCCCGGGTACCGACTCGCTGACAAGCCTCACCCTGATCTCGGTGTTCGGCGGGGAGGCCCACTCGTGAACGGCCGCGACCGCACCGTCGACGCGCTGCGCGCGGTAGCCATCCTCGGCGTCGTCCTCGGGCACTGGCTCGTCTCCGCGGTGGTCGCCAATCCTTACCGCATATCCCAAGTACACGGGGAAAGTCCACTCTCATATGCACACTGGATGGTTCCGTTCAGCTGGCTCCTGCAGACGCTCGGGCCGTTCTTCTTCGCCGGCGGGTACGCGGCCGCCAAGAGCCTCGCCCGCCGGCCGACCGGGATGTGGCTGCGGACGCGGATCTGGCGGCTGATCCGGCCCATCCTCCCGCTCGCTCTGGTGTGGGTGCCGGCCCTGCTCCTGCTGGCCGTGGCCGGCGCCCCCGAAAGCACCCGCCACCTGGTCGAATCGCTCGTAACCCATCCGCTGTGGTTCCTGCTCGCGTACCTCGTGCTGACCGCCCTCACCCCGCTCCTCGTAAGAGTCGGACCATGGCTGGTCGGGCCGGCCATCGCACTGGTCGCTCTGTCCGACGCGTTCCGCCTCCCAACCTGGGGCACGCTGGTTGTCGTGCCGGTCGGCTGGGCGGTGCCATACCTGCTCGGCATCGCCCTGGCCGAAAACCGGCTGGGGCGCGCAGCCGGGCCGCTGCTGCTCGGATTCGGCATCGCCGGCGGCGCCACGCTCGTCCTCGCCTTCGGTTACCCGGCCAGCGCAGTCGGCGTCCCCGGCGACAAGTTCTCCAACCTCGACCCCCCGTCGCTGTTCGCGGTGGCGCTCGCGTCCGCGCAAATCGGCCTTTTCTTAGTGGTACGACCGGAGCTCACCCGAATCCTCAACCACTCGATCGCGTGGGTGCCGGTCGCACTGCTCAACCTGGGCGCGATGACCATCTTCCTGTGGCACCAGACGGCCCTGCTGCTCGTCACGTTCGCCGGGCTGCTGGCCGGGCGACCGGCCGGCCTGCTCGACACCCCCGCTGGTGGTTGGCCGCTCGACCGGCTGCAATGGCTCCCCGTGTTCGCGCTCGTACTCGTCGTTCTCGTCGCAATCTTTCACCGATTCGAGGCCGCCGGGTCGAAAATGTCATACGGGGCAGGCACCATGGTCGAGTCTGACGCGGACCATCAACGGCGAGAGGAAGGTCGGACATGACTGGAGTGAGGCTGCTGGTCGGCACGCGCAAAGGAGCGTTCATCCTGACCGCCGACGGCCAGCGTCGTGACTGGCAGGTTGACGGACCACACTTTGGCGGCTGGGAGATCTACCACGTCAACGGATCCCCGGCCGATCCCAACCGGCTGTGGGCGTCGCAGTCCTCCGGCTGGTTCGGCCAGGTCGTCCAACGCTCCGACGACGGCGGGAAGAGCTGGGAGCCGGTCGGCAACGACTTCGCCTATGAGGGGGAGGTCGGCGAGCATTTGTGGTACGACGGGACGCCCCGGCCCTGGGAGTTCAAGCGCATCTGGCACTTCGAGCCGTCCCTCGACGATCCCGACACGGTCTACGCGGGCGCGGAGGATGCTGCTCTTTACCGGTCGACCGACGGCGGCAAGACCTGGAATGAGCTGATCGGCCTCCGAACGCATGAGTCCGGTCCCCGCTGGCAGCCCGGCGCGGGCGGCATGTGCCTGCACACGATCATCCTCGACCCGGTCAACCGCGACCGGATCTTCGTGGCGATCTCGGCGGCCGGCGCGTTCCGCAGCGACGACGCCGGCGACACCTGGCTGCCGATCAACCGTGGGCTGCGCTCCGGCCAGATCCCCGACGAGGATGCCGAGGTCGGCCACTGCGTGCACCGGCTGGCCATGCACCCGTCGCGGCCCGACACGCTGTTCATGCAGAAACACTGGGACGTCATGCGCACCGACGACGCCGGCGGCAACTGGCGCGAGATCAGCGGCAACCTGCCGACCGATTTCGGATTCCCGATCGCCGTCCACGCGCACGAGCCGGAGACGGTCTTCGTCGTGCCGATCAAGAGCGACTCGGAGCACTATGTGCACGATGGGAAGCTGCGCGTCTACCGCAGCCGCACCGGCGGCGACGAGTGGGAGGCGCTGACCAACGGCCTGCCCCAGTCCAACTGCTATGTCAACGTGCTCCGCGACGCCATGGCCGTCGATCGGCTCGAGCCTTGCGGGATCTACTTCGGCACCAGCGGCGGCCAGGTCTACGGCTCGGCCGACGGCGGCGACTCGTGGACCGCGATCGTGCGTGACCTCCCGCCCGTCCTGTCCGTCGAAGTGCAGGCGCTGCCGTGATCCGCGTGATCCTGCCGGCCCACCTCAAAAACCTGGCCAAGGTTAGCGGCGAGATCAAGCTCGACGTTCCGGAGCAGCCCACGCAGCGGCTGGTGCTCAACGCGCTTGAGGAGCAATACCCGATGCTGCGCGGCACGATCCGCGACCGCCAGAGCGGCCAGCGCCGGGCGTTCATCCGCTTCTACGCCTGCGAGGAGGACCTGTCCAACGAGTCCCCCGACGAGCCCCTGCCCGACCAGGTCATCGCCGGCAAGGAACCGTTCCTGATAGTCGGCGCCATGGCCGGCGGCTGACGAAGCGCCCTCCGCTCGATCTGGAGGAGCCGAGCGCCCATCGAGGGGGCGGCGAAGCTCGGGCGAGCGCGCCCACTGCTGGCGGGCGGTGGGCGCTCGCCGCTCCCGATGTGCCTCCTGCCCGCGGACGGTAGGCGCTCGCCGCTCCCGATGTGCCTCCTGCCCGCGGACGGTAGGCGCTCGCCGCACCCGCT
>Ga0070683_100001215_pt1 | contig 19570 bp, 16 predicted proteins | sample KBSC713LmetaG_FD_64662 | JGI IMG/M metagenome (GOLD analysis project Ga0070683, IMG submission 64662) | Corn rhizosphere microbial communities from Kellogg Biological Station, Michigan, USA - KBS C7.1-3L metaG | ecosystem: Host-associated > Plants > Roots > Rhizosphere ... | reverse complement strand
CGCGCCGAGTGCCATGCGGACCCCGATCTCTCGCGATCGCTGCGAAACCGTGAATGACAGCAGCCCGTGAATTCCGACGGCGGAGAGCACGAGGGCGAGCAGTGCGAGGATCGCCAAAACGCGAAGCTGTGCGAGCCGCGACGCTGTCTCGTTCGCGATGATTTCCTGCATGGTGCGAACATTCGAGATCGGCTGAGTCGCATCGGCGTCGTGGACGATGCGGCGAAGTGCCGGAAGCAATGTGCCCGTCGGCAGCGTCGATCGGATGACGAGATTCTTCGGCACGTATCCGATCAACGACGCGGAGTCGACTTGCTTATACGGCAGGTAAACTTGCGGTTCGCTCGTTTGCTCGAGTCCTCGAACGCGAATGTCGCCGACGACGCCAACGACCGTCCGCTCGCGCAACGCAAACTTGAAGCGCTTTCCGATCGGCGTTTCGCCGGGCCAGTACTTCTTCACGAATGACTCGCTCACGACGGCGACATTCTCGCGTGAGTTGTCGTCGGTCTCTTCCAGCCGCCGTCCAGTTCTCAGCGGAATCTGAAGCGCCGAGAAGAATTGAGGCGTGATGAAGCGAAGACTTGCCGTGCTTTCCTCGCTTCTCGTTTCCTGCGCGGCGTTCACGCTCACCGGCCAAATGCCGCCGCGCATCACCATCGGAAGGAAGCTGATGTACCCGGCTGCCTGGACTCCTGGCATCGCCTTCAGGTCGCCGAGGACTTTGTCGTAGAACGGCTGCCGTGCGCGCGGCGAGTCGTATTTCGGCCAGGGAAGGGCTGTGGTGACCGTTAGAACATTCTCAACGCGAAATCCAGGATCGATCGCTTGCAACCGCCACATGGCGCGAATGAGCAAGCCGGCGGAGATGAGCAGCACGACGGACGCCATTACCTCGATCATCACGAGAACGGATCTGACTCGCTGCCTCGCTCCTCCACCTGAACGTGAGTCGTTCCGAAGTCCGCCGAGCGTCGGGGCGTTGCTCGCTCGAATGGCCGGTGCGAGGCTGAATGCGAGTCCCGTGATGAGGACGAGTGCCGCCGCGAAGACCATCACTCGCGGATCTACGGCCGGCTGGTCGGCAACCGGCAGCGTACTTGGAACGAGCCGCGCGAGCATCGGAACCGCGACGATCGCGACGAAAACGCTCGCGATTCCACCAAGCGCCGACAACAGGATGCTCTCGGTGACGATTTGGCGGACAATCCGCTCACGTCCCGCACCGAGCGCGGCGCGGACTGCGAGTTCCCGCTCGCGCGCCGCCGCGCGTGCAAGCATCAAGTTGCCGAGGTTCGCGCACGCGAGGAGCAAAATACAGAGCGACGCGCCGCACAGTGCGAGCAGTAAGAGCCGCGCACGGTCCGACAGCTGGTCGCTCAGGCGGGTGATTGACGCACCGGTATTCTTATTTTCGACCGGGAACCGCTCCTCGAGCCGCTTCGCGATGAGCGACAGCTCCGCTCGCGCCGCGTCGATCGTGACACCCGTTTTGAGACGCCCGACGACGTAGATGTAGTTGTCGTTTCTCGGAGCGAGATCTTCGGTCGTGAACTGCATCGTCTTCCAGATTCCGATGTCCCGATTCGGAAAATGAAAATCCTGCGACATGATGCCGACGATCGTGTACGGACTGCCGTCGAGCCGAACGGTTTTTCCGAGTACGTGCGTATCGCCGCCGAACTGTGTCTGCCACAGGTCGTGACTGATGACGAGCGACTGTCCGGCGACCGTGTCCGACGCCGCGAAAAGGCGACCTGCGAACGCGTGCGCCCCAAGCGTTGGGAAGAGGTCCCACGTCACTCGTGCCGCTTGAATCCGCTGCGGTTCGCCTGACCCAGTGAGATTGACCGCGTCCGAAAAGTACGCGCCCATGACGGAAAACGATTTCGCTTGCGCCTTCCAATCGGCGTAATTGCCGGGCGAGAGCTCCATCTGATATCCGGGAATTCGTTCCCAGAGCATCATCAACCGATCTGGCTGTGGAAACGGCAATGGACGAAGGAGCACGAAGTCGGCGACGGAAAATGCGGCCGTATTCGCCCCGACGCCGAGCGCGACGACGAGAATCGCGGTGATGGCGAACCCTGGAGAGCGCCGAAGACCGCGAGTCGTGTAGCGGAGGTCCTGTTGAAACACGTCCCAATGGGCGGCGACTGCGTTTGGGACGACGTCGGCGATTGCCGCGACGCCGCTGACGAGAGCGTTACCATCGCCTCGGCGCATCGCGAACGCTTCGCAGAGCTGTTCGCCGTACTCCGACCGAAATGACGATGGATATAGACGGAGCAGTGCACGGTAGAAGCGCATCATGTCGCCTCCGGCGTCAGGCCACGCGCGCGCGCAAGTCGGACGAGCTGTGTCAGACGTCGCATCTCAGCTCGCGCAACCGCGGTCCCAAACGGTGTGATCGAGTAGTAGCGTCGTCGCTCGTCATCCAGCGCGGGCGCCGGCCGCTTTCGCGCTTCGACGATGAGCCCCTGCTCGAGCATTCTCTGAATCGAGCGGTAGAGTGTACCGGCACTCAATCTCAGCTCACCGCCAGTGCGCGTTTGGACGTCCTGGATGATCGCGTAGCCGTGCCGATCCTCGTCGGTGACGGCCATGAGGATATGAAACGTGGCGGGCGGGAGCGGCAGGAGTGCGTCGACGTCGTTCGGAGCCATGGCCTCTCACAGGTTCTCGACCTGTGCCAACTATATCCAGTGTGGATATATTGTCAATGGATATAGCGTGGCTCGGCGCTCGATTGGTGTGAGCGGACTTCAATTCGGCGTGAGCGGGTGGAATCACGGAGCCAACTCCGCAATTGAACAAACCAAAGCGCCACGAAGATTTCTCTTCGCGGCGCCTGCGACCTGTGACCTGCGACCGGTCTAGAACCGATACGCCTCCACACCGACCCGCACAGTCCGTGGCAGCCCGAACGACGCGATGCCATTCGTCGCCGCGGAGAGATTGATCTGATACTGCTTGTCCGTGAGGTTCTCGACCGAAACGAATCCGCGGAGGTTCGGCACGAGCTCGCGCTGCACATTGACGTCGACCACCGAGAATGGATCGAGCCACACGCCCTGCAGCGTCGTCGTGTGTCCTTCGTGACGCCACATTGCCGTCCAGTCACCGAAGGTCTTCGTCGACCACGTCGCGCGCACCGTCTGCTTCGGCGACGGGACGCGGTTGATGTGCGGCTTCGTGTCGTCGGTGACCGTGGCTGCGAGGCCTGACTGCTGGCGGTCGTCGTCGTAGCTCACTGCGCCGCTGATGAAGATCTGCTGCAGCGGATGAATCGCGACGTAGCCTTCGATGCCTTCGCTGCGCGACTTGTTCACGTTGAGACGCGTGCGGCAGGCAACCGCGGTATTCGTTCCGCACTCGGCCGGACGCGGCGTCGTCGTGATGGCCGTCGGGACATTGAAGTTGTTGTAGTCCGCCACGTAGAACGTGCCCTTTACCTGGATCCAGTCGATCGGCTGGAGATCGAACCCGACTTCGCGTCCCTCGGCGTTTTCGGCAGCGAGGAACGGGTTGGGAATCGTGATCGACGTCGCGCTCACCTGCTTGCGATAGAGCTCGGCGAGGTTCGGCGCGCGGAACGCCTTGTAGTACGCGGCGTGGAGAGAGAGCTGCGACAGCAGCTGATACCGAATGCCGACCCGCGGCGAGAATGCAGTCTTGCTGCTGTCGCCGTATGCGACCGTCGTCGCCGACGTCGTTGGCGTGCTCGCGACCGAATGGCCGTCGGTGTTGTCCCAGCGATCGACGCGCGCGCTGACCTCGATGCGAAGAGGCTCGACCGGAGCGGCGATGACCTGCGCGAACGCGCCGCTCAAACTCTGAGCGCCGCCCGATGAGATGTTGCGAGTGATCGCGCCGCAGGTCGCGCTCGGGCAGCCCGTCGTGTTGAAGTCGACTTCATTGAAGTCGCCCTGATAGTGACGGAAGTCGCCACCGACACTGAATGACTCGAGCCAGCCGATGTTGCCCTTTGTCCACTGCGCCGAAGCGCCCCAGTCGTGGCTCGGGATCCTCGCGGTCAGGCTCGAATCCTCCGCGGCGCGTGCACCCGCACGGATCGCCGTCGAACGCTGCGCTTCTTTCTGCACGCCGTCCCAACCGCGAACCGAAAGCATGCCCGTCGAGATGGCGCCGTAGTTCAAACCGAAGTCGACGTTCTTTTGATCTCTGTTCGCGTACGAGAGCGGGGTACCGGTGCCGCGGGAATCGCCGAACAAATGGCCGGTCGCGAACGCTGACCAATTCGCCGACGGCGCATAGTTGAGGCGCGCGTACCCGTTGCGCTGAATGACCTGCGACGCGACATCGATCGCACCGCGCTTCGCCGGGTCGATCTGGTTGTAGCCGCCCTTCTCTTGATAGTCGCCGCTGACGTTCGCCGAGAGTGCGCCGATGAGCGGAATGCCCGCGGCGGCATAGCCGTGCTTTGCGTCGCGACTGCCGCCATCGATCTGAAGGTTCATCGCCCCCGGAGCGAGCGGCCGAGAGAAGAACGAGATCAACCCGCCCATCGCGCCGTTGCCATAGAGGCTCGACTGGCCGCCCTCCGCGACTTCGACGCGGTCGAGCATCGCCTTCGGGACTCGACCCCAGTCGATCCATTCACCCCACGCGTCGTTGATCGGAATGCCGTCGAACAAGACGCCGGTTCGGCCTTCGTCGACGCCGCGGATCGAGACGATCTGCGCGGTACCGCCAACGAGACTGCTCGTGCGCGGGAGCTCGACCGACGGAATCTCGCGAAGCATGTCCTGCGCTTCGCGCGCCGGGCTCTGACGAACTTGTTCGGGGGTCAGAACATTGACCGTCGACGCGACCTTGCTTGCCTCGACGGGCGTTCGCGTTGCAGAGACGATGACGCTCGAAAGGAGAAGCGAGCCCTCTTTGAGGGAGACGTCGAGTGTGGCCGCGCTGCCGGCGCTTACGGAAACGCTGCTGCTGTCTGGCTTTCGACCGATCGCCGTCGTGAAGACCGTATACTTGCCGGCGGGGATATCGCGGAGGACGTATTTTCCGTCCTCGTTCGTGATCGCCACACGCTCGGGCGACATGATCGCGACACGAGCGCCGCTGATTGGTGCCTTGGTTTCCGTGTTGGTGACCGTTCCTTGGACATTGCCGCCCCGTTGAGCCCACGCGGCCGGCGGAGTGACAAGGGCGGCAAGAGTTGCGAGCGCGAACGACGCGATTTTGAGTCGTCGCGCGGACGGTGACTTCATGCAGGACTCCAATTGAGGAGGACGGGCGGGAAGCTCAACATGAACAACACATGAACGTAGTGTTGCTCACTAGCGTTGCGCTAGCCACTTTTCCTTACAATGGCCTCACCCCTCGCTGTCTCGCGGCCCTTCAGTCGCCTGAAGTCCGGCTCATCACGGGTCGTTGTCGTCGACAACCTCTCGAAGAGATTCGGGCCGTTTTGGGCGCTGCGCGGCGCGAGCTTTTCAATCCATCCTGGCGAAATTCTAGGCTTGATCGGGCCGAACGGCTCGGGGAAGAGTACGCTGTTCGACTGTCTCGCCGGGATTGCGCCGGCCACGCACGGAACGGTCTCCGTCGACAATGAGACGGTCCCGCCGGGCGATCGAAAAAACATTCTTTATTTCGTTCCCGACGGCATTCGGCCATGGCCGGACCAAACCGTCGGTTGGGTGCTTCAGTTCGCGGGCGGTGTCCATGGCGCCGCGTCGTCCGCAGTTGCCGACGTCATGCGCGCGCTCGGGCTTCAGCCGCTCCGCGGAGCACGACTTCACGAGCTATCGAAGGGCGAGCACCGACGCGTGATGCTCGGTATCGGTCTCCTGACGCCACACCCGCTCCTCATGCTCGACGAGCCGTTCGACGGGCTCGATCTGCGACAGACGCGCGACGTGATGTCGGTCTTGAAGGACGCGAGGTCAGGAGGCCGGACGCTCTTTCTTTCCATTCATGGACTCGGCGACGCAGCTCGGATTTGCGATCGCCTCGTGTTGCTGAGCAGCGGCGCCATCGTGGGGGAAGGAACGCTCGACGAACTGCGGGCCAAGGCGAAGCTCGCATCGGGCGGACTCGAAGAGGTCTTTCTTGCCCTCACCTGAGTCGAAGGCGCCGAACGGACATACAAACGCCGCGTCGACGTGGCGCTGGCTCATCGAGAAAGAATTGCGCGAGCTCACCGCGTCACGGTCGTACTGGCTGCTCCTGCTTGTGATCGGAGCGCTCGTCGGCCACGCGTTCATCAACTCGGTCGAGATCTACGCCGAGGCGAGCGGCTCGGCGGGCGGACCGGCGGCTCTCTCGCAGGGCCTCAGCCCGCTCGAAGGAATTGTTGTCCCGATACTCGGTGCATACGATCTCGCTGCGACGTTGCTCTTTCCATTCGTGGTGATACGTCTCGTTGCAGGGGACAAAGAGACCGGTGCGCTCGCGCTGATGCTCCAGGCTCCGTCGCGATTCGGAGCGTCAGTGGTCGCGAAGGGAATCGCACTCGTCGCGGCGTGGATTATCGCCGGAACCGCGGGAGGAATCGCGCTCGTTCTCTGGCGGACGATGGGCGGACATCTCTACGCGCCTGAGACGTCGACGGTCCTGCTCGGACATCTGCTTCGCGGCTTGCTCACCATTGGCGTCGCGGCTGCGGCAGGCGCGCTCGCCGCGAGCGCCGCGAGCGCCGCAATCATCGCGTTGACTGTGACACTCGGTACGTGGGCGCTCGACTACGTGGCGGCAGCGCGCGGTGGCGCGATCGAGGCGATCGCGCAGTACACGCCATCGGCGGCGCTCCGCGTGTTCGAGCATGGCGAGCTTCGAGTATCGACGGTGTTGGTGTTGTTCACGCTGGCGATTGGCGGGTTGGCGATCGCCGCCGCGTGGATGCAAGAAGGGCGCGCGCTGTCGCGTCGGTTGCTTGGCGTTATCGGAATTGTGGCCGGCGTCGCGGTCGCCACCACCCTGTTCGCGAACGTGCGTGCGAGTCGCGACGTCAGCGAAGATCGACGGAATTCATTCCCGGCGGCGGACGAAGCAGCGCTGCACGCGATCGATCAGCCGCTCACCGTCACGGTCTATCTCGCCGCCGAGGATCCCCGGCTCGTTGATCTCGATCGCGGTGTGCTGGCGAAGCTCCGACGAGTGATGAAGCGCGTCACCGTCGTATATGCGGCGCAGGGAAGAAGCGGATTGTTCGAAAAGCCGGACGAACACTACGGCGAGGTGTACTACGAGCTCGGTGGCAAGACGGCGATGTCCCGCTCGTCGACGCAAGAGATCGTCCTCGAGACGATCTACGAGCTCGCGGGGCGTCCGCCTCCGAAACCGATCGACGAGGCGGCGTATCACGGCTACCCGCTGCGAGCGCAGCCGACGGGTGGTCCGTGGGTGTTCTTCGTGGCGTGGCCGTTGGTGGTGATGGCGGCGTGGTGGTGGGTCAATAAGCCGAAAATTTCGAGACTTCGCTCGTTTGGAGAATGAGAATGAGAAAAATGATACAGGTCGCAGGTCGCTGGTCGCTGGTCTCGGGGGTGATTCTCAGCACTCCGCACGTCGCCGCGGCGCAAAAGCCAGCGGTTGGGTCGACGACCAAGGTCAGCTTTTCTGGCGAGACTCCGGGGCGCGAGCCAAAGTCGTTCGCGCCGATGGTCGGTAGTTGGCTGATGCAGAGGGACGCGGGCCAGAACGTGCTCTTCATCGACGGCCGAGTGTGGAAGCGCGGCCAGCCGGCGGGCGGCCTCGCGGACAAGGCACGCGAGCTCTATGGCGCGCGCAACGAGGAATTCATCGAAAGCATCAAGGCGTTCGCGTACTATCCGATCGCGGTCTACAAGGGACTGGACGATTTCGAGAATGGCGAGATCTCGGTGCGCTTCCAGATGATCGGCGGAACGCTCGATCGCTGCGCTGGCATTCTCTTCAACGTGAAGCCGAACGGCGACTACCTCACGGTGCGATACAACGGCACTGAGGACAACGTCGTGTTGTGGACGTTCAACAACGGCGTGCGAAAGTTCGTGAGTCGCGCGCCAACGCTGACGCCGCTCGAGCTTGGAACGTGGCACACGCTCAAGATCTCGGTGCACGGCACGTCGCTCAAATCGTGGCTCGACGATAAACCGATGCATGACTACACGCTCTCGGGCCCGGTCTCCGGCAAAATCGGTGTGTGGTCGAAGACCGACAGCATGATCGAGTTCGCGGATTTCACAGTCACGCCGACGGCGAAGTGAGGATCACTATCATGAAACGCTCATTGCTCCTCGCTTTGCTCGCCGTGGCGGTTCCAACGCTCGCGAGCGCCCAGGCGAAAAAACAGGCTCCCCAACACGCGCTCGACGCTGGCCAGGCATGCCGAGTTGTTCCCGGGGCTGGTTGGATGAAGAAACAGGCCGAGTGGTTCGACGACTCGAAGCATGATTGGACGAACGACACGCTTCGAACGCAGCTTCTCGCGGCGGCAGGACTCACAGCGCCGCTCTCGATGCCGGTGCAGCGAGGCGTGCAGATCGCCGGGCAGGATCCGCAGCTCGGTCCAACGGCCGCGGCGATGACGGAGATGCTCAAGAAGATGGCCGCGCAGCGCGGCGGCGAATGGCCGACGAAGAGCGTCGTCGGGGCGGCGGGCGTTCATGCTGTCTATCTGCTCTCACAAAGCGATACAGGACTTGGGCGAGCGGTTCTGCATCGGATGATGGAAGCCGGACCGGCCGAATCACCGTCGGCGGACGTCGCGACGTTCGAGGACCGCCTGCGCCTGGTGTGGGGGCGAAAGCAGATCTATGGAACGCAGTTCAGGTCGGAGAACGGAAAGATCGTTCTCGCGCCGATGGAGGATTCGGCGCATGCAGACTTGAGACGTGAGGATGCTGCGTTGCCGCCCTTCTCGTTGGGGCTTTGTTTCGCGAAGACTGGTCGCTGAATCGAGGTGGCGCGTCGAGGTCGGCCCGCGGCGAGAGGGGACGGGCGGGTTGGACGCGGACTGGACGGACTTTTCGGACAAACCGGAACTACCGAAGCAACCATCACATTCAGAGTTGAACGGCACCTGAAGCGCAAGAACAGCGACGAATTGATTCGATTTTCAGCGAACGCTGAACAAGGTCAAAGGCTCTTACGCTTTTGATCTTGTTTCATGCTTGCCCGTCTGGTTTTGTCCATCTGTGTCCGTCCAGTCCGCGCCCAACGCGCCGGTCCTGTCTCACCGCGGGCCGACCTCGACGCGCGACACGCTCTCAACGCTTCTCCTCCATCATTCCGAGCGTATTCCCCTCACTGTCCTTGAACGCCGCGAGCCACAGCTCGTGGTCGGGCATCCGCGCGATCATATGGGGCTGCTCGAGGAACTCGACTCCGTTGGCGACGAGATCGCGTTGCGTTCCCTCGATGTCTTTCACGAAGTAGTAGAGCATCGAGCTGAAGGTCCCCGCCGGACCGCCCTCGTTCGTCGAAAGCATCAGTCGCACGCCGCCGCACTGAAAGAAGGAGAGCGTCGGTCCCGCGGCGAACAGGAACTGGAGACCGAGCGTGTCGCGATAGAACGCGGTCGCCCGGGCGACATCCTGACAGATGACGGCGATTTGGCCGATCTTGGCCTCGCGAAGATTCAACATGGCGGCGGGCTCCTATTGTTAGTTAGCTAAGCTAAGTAATAGTATTCATCATGCCATCTCGATCCGCAAGACCGAATATCGCTTCGGCGATCGGAAAAACATCCGGCGACCCGACCGAGCTCGCCGACCGGCTTCACTCCGCCGCGATCCATCTGCTGCGACGCCTCCGTCGCGAAGATGACGCCTCGGGCCTTCCCGCACCCCAACTCTCAGCGCTGTCCGTCATCGTGTTCGGTGGACCGATCACCCTCGGCGATCTCGCGCGCGCCGAGCAAGTTCGGCCGCCGACGATCACGAAGGTCGTCGCGGCGCTGGAGGAAGCGGGGCTCGTCGGCCGCGATGTCGATGCGAGTGACCGACGAATTGTCCGCGTGAAAGCGACGGCTCGCGGCGGAAAGCTGCTTCAGGATGGTCGCCAACGACGCGTCGCGGCGCTCACCGCGTCGCTCGGCGAGCTCTCGGCGAGCGACCGAGCATTACTCGCGCGCGCGATTCCAGTTCTCGAGCGAATTGTCCGACGGGCTTGATCCTCACGCTACGTCAGGGAATAGCCTTGGAACATGACCGATACGAAACAGCATATCGAAGAGCTCACGAAGCTCGAGGTTCCCGGCTACGCCATCCCCGCCGCAATCACGCTCCCGGGCAACTGGACCGCCGAGAGAGAGCTCCCGAGTGCAGTTCTGCTCGTGCCCGGATCGCTCTTCTGCGACGTGAACGGCGACTTCCCGACGTGGAACTCGTTTCCACACGTCTATGCTCATCTCGCGAGGCAGCTGTCGGCGAAAGGACACGCGGTCTATCGCTTCGCGAAGCTCGGACCGGGAACGGGAAGCACTCCGACGGATCCGGAGCTCGCGGCGAAGCTGCGCAACTGGGAAGGAAGGCTCGTGATTGCGAAGGGCGCGCTGGCGGCGATGCGGCGCGATCTCGCCGCGCGCGGTGTTCGCACCGTTCGAACGATTGCCGCGGGACACAGCGAAGGCTCGGTGGTCGTTTCGCGCCTCGCGATCTCGGATGAAGGACGTGAGCTCGATGGCGTCGTGCTGCTCTCCGGTCCGTCGATCGGAATTCTTGGCATCATGCGCGAGCAGATCACGCTGTTCGTCCCGCCGGAGGAGGCGGCGGAAGCGCGCCGAGTTCATGACGAGGCGATTCCATTTATCCATCGCGGAGAGCCGATTCCTGAATCGTTGACGAAGGGCAAAGGGATGGGCATCGCCGCAATCGCGAACATGCCCCTGGAAGCGCAGAACTATATGCGCGATGTCGATCTCACCGATCCTCTCGCCCTCGCGCGTGAGATGGCGCAGAAGACGCTCGTGGTGCAAGGCGGGAAAGACGACTCCGTTCCAACGCATCACGGCGAGCGCCTTCGCGATGCGTCGAAGTCAGCCGACTATCTCTTCGTCGACAACGTCTCGCACATGTACAAGGTCGTGCCGCCGGAGATCACGGGCCCTGCGGCGTTCGGGTACCCGGGCCCGGTCGACGATCGAGTCGTGGGCGGGATCGATGCCTGGATTCGCTCGGTGCAAAAGACTTAGCGCGGTCGGCGTCTGGCCGACCGCTGCGCCCGAGTCTAGTTTCGGGCCGTGTTCACAATTCTTATACACAGGTCCAGTGTTTCCGCTGTCGCGATGTGGCTTGTCGGGCTCGGGCTCGGGCTTGCTGCGACGACAGCCAGCGCGCAGAGCGCTCAGCCCCAGCCGGTCGTTCAAGGCGTCGTGTTCGATAGCCTACGCGGCGCTCCGCTCGCGGGTGCGTTCATCTCGATCGCCGGACTGGGACGCTCGACGACGAGCGATGCGCGAGGCCATTTCCGTTTCGACTCGCTCGCGCCCGGAACGTACACATTTGCGATCCAGCACGACGTTCTCGATTCGATCGGCGTCGCGAGCGTGACCTCGCGCGCGGTCGTACGTGCGCCGAGTGATGAGGTGACGATCGCGGTGCCGTCATTTGCATCGCTCTGGCGACGATGGTGCCCGGGAGTGGCGCCGAGTGACACGGGGCTCGTGCACGGTACAGTGCGCGATGTGGCGGAGAAGCTCGTCGCGGGCGCAACCGTCGAGGTCACGTGGACGGATTTGAACGCGATCGGAAAAACGATTCAGCAACGCGGCAAACGCGGCCGCGTGACGACCGACGCTGACGGTCAGTACGCGGCGTGCGGTGTTCCAGCGAACACGATGGTTCAGCTCCGTGCGAGCCGAGATTCCGCGACGAGTGGCACGCTCGATATCGTGCTCGCCGACCTGCGCGTCAGCCGGCGTGATCTGAGGGTCGTCGTGGCGTCGCAGGGCGTCGGCGCGATCGCCGGGCTCGTGACGCGCGGCGGCCAACCGTTCGCGGGCGCACGTGTTGTTGTCGAGGATCGTCCGGAGCAGCGAACAGGCTCGGACGGACGATTCATCGTTCGCGACGTTGTCGCGGGAACGCGCCAGGTCTCGATTTTTGCGGTGGGCATGAGTCCGGTTGCGATCGTAGTCGACGTTCCGGTGCAAGACACGGCGCTCGTGAACTATGAGCTACAGAAGGTCGTGTCGCTTCCCGGTGTGAACGTGAGCGAGTCGTCCGTTCGGCAACGCTTGTTCGCCGAATACGAAGAGCGAAAGAAGCAAGGCTTCGGTCATTATCGTGACTCGACCGAGATCGGCCGGTATGCCGGTCTCGCCGCCGCATTCTCGAGCATTCCTGGAACGATCGCGCGGTCGAAGAACGGTCGAGCGCAGGGCGTCTATTTCATGAAAGCGTCCGGCCAGTGCGAGGCGATGTACCTCATCGACGGATTGCGGGCCGATCGCGACCAGGTCGCGGATCTCACGCCGGATGGCGTTGCCGCCGTCGAGGTCTACGAGCGTGCGACGATGGTCCCGAGCTCCATCAGCGGAAAGCTGCCGCTCGGATCCAGCTGTGGAGCGGTCGTGATCTGGACGAAGCGGTTTGTGCCATGACGGGTACCGGGTACCAGGTACCGGGTACCAGGTACCGGGTGCCAGAGATTCCGAACGCTTCGCTTTTAGTTAGATAAGACCGCACTTCCAATTCCTCGTACTGGCACCTGGCACCTGGCACCTGGCACCTGGTACCGGGTACCCGTATAATTTAGGCGAGCCTAAAAACCGATTCACGCTCACCTAATCATTTCGTGGCAAGTCCCAAGATCACACCGCCAGATCATACCGGCGAACATGAAGGGCCCGGCTGGAGACGCTCGCGCGTCGCGCCGAGTCTGCAAGAGGTCTACCGGTCGGTCGAAGTCGGCGGCGGGAGTTTTTTCAGAAAGCTCCTCGCCTTCGCCGGGCCCGGATATCTCGTCGCCGTCGGCTACATGGACCCGGGCAACTGGGCGACCGACCTCGCGGGCGGATCGAGCTTCGGGTACACGCTGCTCAGCGTCATCCTGCTTTCCAACCTCATGGCAGTCTTGCTGCAGGGGTTGGCGTCGAAGCTCGGCATCGTCACCGGCCGTGACCTCGCGCAGGCCTGTCGCGACCACTATGGCCGCGGAACGACGATCATGCTGTGGCTCTTTTGCGAGATCGCCATCGCCGCCTGCGATCTTGCTGAAGTCATCGGATCGGCGATCGCGTTGAATCTGCTCTTTCATCTGCCGCTGGCGATCGGTGTCTTGTTGACCGGCTTCGACGTTTTGCTGCTGCTGTCGCTGCAGAATCGCGGTGTTCGCGTGCTCGAAGCACTCGTCATCACGCTCATCGCAACGGTCGGTCTCTGTTTCTTGTTCGAGATCATCCTCGCGAAGCCGAATCTCGTCGACGTCGCGAAGGGATTCGTTCCGACGACGTCGATCGTCACAAACCGCGAGATGCTCTACGTTGCAATCGGCATCCTCGGCGCGACGGTGATGCCGCACAATCTCTATCTGCATTCGTCGATCGTGCAGACGCGCCGGTATCAAGAGACCGCCGACGGAAAGACCGAAGCGGTGAAGTTCGCGTTCTGGGACTCGACGATCGCGCTCAGCCTCGCGTTCTTCGTGAATGCGGCCATTCTCGTCATCGCGGCGGCGACGTTCCATACGTCAGGGCATCACGAGGTCGCCGAGATCCAGGACGCGCACAAACTGTTGACTCCACTCCTCGGCGCCGGCGCCAGCACGGCATTCGCGCTCGCGCTGCTCGCGTCCGGCCAAAACTCGACGCTGACCGGAACCCTTGCCGGTCAAATCGTGATGGAGGGCTTCCTCAACATCCGAATCCGGCCCTGGCTGCGTCGGCTCATTACCCGGCTCATTGCCATTGTGCCCGCGGCAATCGTGGCCATTTTTTACGGCGAAAGTGGAACGGCGCAGCTCCTCATCCTCAGCCAGGTGATTCTGAGCCTCCAACTGTCGTTCGCGGTGTTTCCGCTCGTCGCGTTCACGTCCGATCGCGAGAAGATGGGGAAGTTCGTCAATCCGGTGTGGGTCAAATCCCTCGCATGGGCGACGGCGATCGTCATCGCCGGTCTCAACGCCTGGCTGCTCGTTCAGACTTTTCAAAGGTGGCTGAGCTGATGTACAAGCGCATTCTCGTTCCGCTCGAGCATTCGCCGTACGACGCCGCCATCGTCGAGCATGTCCGCGAGCTCGCGCGTCTCCACGGTTCGTCGCTGATTCTCATGCACGTCGCCGACGGTTTCGCGGCGCGCAACGTCAAGCAGCTCAACCTTCGCGAGTCGGAAGAGATGCGAATGGACCGCGAGTATCTCGAGCGGACCTGCGCGTCGCTCGAGTCGGACGGTCTTCGCGTCGAATGCGTGCTGGCCGGCGGAGATCCGGGCAAAGAGATCGCCGCCGCCGCCGCGCGCGAGCAGTGTGATCTCATCGCGATGTCGACGCATGGCCACAAGTTCATCAAGGACATGATCTACGGCAGCGTCGCGAACGAAGTGCGGCATCTGTCGCGCGTGCCGGTGCTCCTCGTTCGAGGCGAGGCACGGAATACCCCGCGCGGGCCTGTCTCGTGACGGCGCCGAAGACGCCGGAGCTCTCTGGCCCTGTTGAGGATTATTTAAAGGTCATCTTCGAGCTCGAGGCGACCGACGGGATCGCCGGCACGAACGAGATCGCGGCCGAGCTCGACATCGCGGCGGCCTCGGTGAGCGGAATGATACGACGCCTGGCCGAACAAGGCCTGATCGCGCACGAGCGGTATCGCGGCGTTCGACTCACTCGTGCCGGTAAACGTGCCGCGCTCCGCACGATACGCCGACATCGCGTCATCGAAGCGTATCTCACCACCGCGCTCGGCTACCCTTGGGATCGCGTCCACGACGAGGCCGAGCGGCTCGAGCACGCGGCGTCGGATGAGTTGATCGATCGAATGGCCGCGGCGATCGGCGAGCCGTCGACGGATCCGCACGGTGCGCCGATCCCGACTCGCGAGGGAACGATCGACGAGGAACGTCTCGCGTCGCTCGCCTCGGTGCCGGTCGGGAAGCGAGTGCGAATTCAGCGCGTCGGGGATCGCGACGCGGAGCAACTCCGCTATCTCGCGAAGATCGGCATCACGCCCGGTCGACAGGTCGAGGTGATTGCGCGCGCCCCGTTCGATGGACCCATCGATTTGAAAATCGGACGAGTCGTGAGATCGATCGGACCGGCCTTGGCGAGGCAGATAGCCGTCGGGTCGTGAGTTTTGAGATGTCCCGCTCTGGGACTCGGCTAGCTCTCGATTCTCAGCGATCGCTCGTTTGCAGCACCCGATTCCTGCCGGCTGTTTTCGCGCGCGTGAGGCATTCGTCCGCGACGCGATAGAGTGTCGTCCAGTCCGCACCATCATTTGGAAACTCAGCAACGCCCGCACTGAACGTCACGCAGAATATTGAATCGCCGCTTTGAAATCGTTCGGCGCGAAGCTTGTCGAGCGCGAGCTCGAGCCGGTTCGCCGCGGCGTCGGCGGGCATCGAGTACATCCCGACGAGGAATTCCTCTCCGCCCCAGCGCGCGACGACGTCCTCGCCGCGAAAGCAGTTCGCGAGAATCACCGCCGCGCGACGCAGAACGCTGTCGCCGACGAGATGGCCGAAGCGATCATTGACGTCCTTGAAGTTGTCGAGATCGATCGCGGCGATCGAAATGTGCTGCCGTTGGCGATGTGCGAGACGAAACACTCGCTCGAGCACCTCGATGCCGCGGCGACGCGTCGCGACGCCGGTGAGACTGTCGATGTCCGCCGCGCGACGCAGAAGCCGAGTGCGCTCGATGCGATTCTTGACGCGCGCGACGAGCTCGGGACCAAGCACCGGCTTCACGACGAAGTCGTCGGCCCCGACCTCGAACATTCGTGTGATCCTCGCCGGCTCCGGTTGATCGGCGAGAAAGAGCACGGGGACAGCCGCCCAGCGCGGATCATTTCGCATCACGCGACACAGCTCGATGCCGTTCAGCTGCGGCATGTCCATGTCCATGATGACGAGATCCGGGGCTGCCTCAGCGAGAACGCCGAGCACCCGGAGCGGCTCGGTGACGGTGACGATCCGCGCGCCGAGTGGCTGAAGCAGCGTTTCGACTTGCGAGAGGAGACGTGCATCATCGTCGACGACGACGATGGTTGCGCGCTCACTCCGGGACAGAATCAGCGAGTCGCGAAGAATGTCGATGATCTGCGCCGGTCGGACGGGCTTCTGCAAAAAGCCGCGGGCGCCGAGTCGCGCGGCCTCGACGCGCTCGTCGAACCGTTCGCCGTCGGCGACGACGAGAACCGGCAGATCGGGGTATGCGTGGTTCAGCTCCTCGAGGAGCGGAATTCCCGCGCCGTCGAGCGAGAGGTCGAGAACGACGGCGTCCGCCGCTCCGATCAGTAAACTGCGCGCCGCAGCCGCGGTGTCGACCGCGAGCACTTCAACTCCGAGCAGTCGAGCCTCGGCCGCGATGCGCTCGCGCAGCTCGTCGTCGCTGCCGATGACGAGCAATCGTGCGTTGACGGCGATCGTCGAGACCGCTGGTGCGTCGGTGTCGCCTTCGCGGCGGCGCTCGAGACGTGGATCAGCGAATTGGCGCCGAAGGTCGCCGGCGATTTGCTTCAGCCGCGCGACGTCGGCGGGTGGAAGTCCGTCGCCGCCGATGAGCAGCGTTTCCGCCTCACGCGCGAAAGCAGCGGCATCCCAAAACCCGAATGTCCCCGACGCCGACGCGAGTTTGCGCGCTTCGCGTCCAGCGTTCACTCGCTCGCCGTTCTTCAGCTCACCATTTCCGAATGAGCTTGCCGCGCTCTCGAGCACAGCGACATGGCCGAGGATCGCGGCGTGTGCGCGTTCCCAGATCGCGTGCACTCCGCGTCGGACCGGGTCATCTGTCATGACGTCTCAGAGGAGGGTTAGCTCAAAATGGCGGTCGTCCCGGAGCGGCGAGGGATCGCTTTCACTGAGGCATTCTAAACTGCCTCGCCAGGACGGCGATCCTCGTCGCTTCGCTCGTCGGGATGACGCGCCAAACGCGTCCGACGGAACATCTCTTGCCCGCATCACGAGTGACCGCGGCGGAGAAGGTATCGTGGGCATGGAGCGAATGCGGGTAGATCCGAATACCGGGATCCCGGATCTAATTTCTCGACTCGGCGACGACTCGAAGAGACTCGTCGGCGATGAGGTGCGTCTCGCGAAGCTCGAGATTCGGGATCACATCAAGCAGTCGAGCAAGGATGCCATGTGGCTCGCCGTCTCATTCGGCGTTGCTGTCGTCGCGATCATGGCGTTCACGATGTTCGTCATCACGCTCGTCGGCCGAGTGTTGAACGGCCACATGTGGATCGGCGCGCTCGGTGTCGGAGCGATCGAGTTGGTGCTTGGGTACGTCCTCCTCAAGCAAGGTCTCAATGCGTTCAAGGACGAGTCCTACTCGCTTCCGATGACTCGCGAGGCACTCAAAGACACTCAGGTCTGGGCGAGTACCATTCGTTCGTAGCCGTTCGAAGGCGAAGCGGAGCGCGGTTAGCTTAAACCCATGATCGCCGCGCTGCTGCTCGCTGTCGTCTTTCAGTCGATCGATTCGCTTCCGCCGCACCGGGCGCCGCGAACGACGGCGATCGACGAACGTCTCGCCGCCGACGCGAACATCAAGATCGGCGACAAGCTCGTTTTATCGGTGACGCCGGGTTCCGCAATGGGCGACACCGTGGTCGTCTCCGCACTGGTTCGCCGGCGCGCGGACCCGTCCGAGGTCGCGCGTGCCGAGTATCGCGTTCGGTTGCACTTAGACGAGCTGCAGAGTTTGACGGGTTATGGCGATCGCGTCGACCGATTTGCTATCGCCACGACCGGTGCTGCGGCGACCGACTCGGCGATTCGGCGGATCAACAGCGCGGCGTTTGGATTCCAGGCGTATCGATCGCGCGATATCGCGGTCGAGACGTCGCGAACGTTTCTCGTTGTGAGCCGCTTTCATCGCGCAATCGGTGTCATCACGATCGTCGCGAGCGCGATCTTCTTGCTCTGCATCATGCTCCTGAAAGTCGACGAGCGCCGGCGGGACGTCGCCGCGCTACGACTCATGGGGATCAGCGCACGGTCGATCGTATGGTCGGTGATGATCGAGTCGGCGTTCGTGGCGGTCGCAGGAAGTCTCGTCGGCGTCGGAATCGGGTGGGTCGCGTCAGAGATCATCAATTGGCACTATCGCGGCGTGTATCGCACGCCGCTCGCGTTTGCGGTCGTGACGCCCGATATCGTCGTGCTCGCGGTTTCGCTTTCAGTCGTGCTGGGACTCGTCGCGGGTTTTGCGGCGGCACAACGGCTTGTCCGTCTGTCACCGCTCGAGCTGCTGACTGGACGTCGCGAGCGCCGAACGAGTCAACCCGTTCCCGCGCGCTGATGCTTCTCCGCCTCGCCTGGGCGACGCTCTCTCGTCATCTGAGCCGCACGGTGCTCGCGACGCTTGGAGTTGCGGTGTCGGCGGCGATGCTGCTCGACATGGTGATGCTGTCGAGCGGAATGCGGGCGTCGCTTCAGGATCTGTTGTTGTCGCGCGGCTTTCAACTTCGCATCGCGCCGAAGGGAACCCTGCCGTTCGATACGGAGGCGACGATCGCCGACGCGAACGCGGTAACGCAAACGCTGCGATCCATGCCGGGCGTGCAGATCGTCAGTCCCGTGCTCGGGGCTCAGCTTCATGCGGCCGTCGGCGATCGAACGGTGAGCACGACGGCGCTCGGGATCGAGCCGCCTGTTCAAGGCGATTATGAGGTTACTAGCGGCCGGACGCCCGGCGGACCGAATGAGATGGTCGCGAACACGGACTTTCTGCGTGCTACGGGCGCGAAGATCGGCGACACGCTTTCCGTTGCGGCAGGCTTCGACGCACAACTTCGGTCGTTTACGGGACGCAGAACGATGACGATCGTCGGTACTGCCCACTTCCTATATATGGCGGCCGACCAGCGAGCCGTCGCCGTTCCGCTCGCGACATTGCAGCAAATGCAGGGTAGCAATGCGCGCGATCGCGTCTCGCTGTACATGGTGAAAGCGGCGCCGTCCGCGAATGTCGACACGGTGCTGCGGAATATCGAAACGACGCTACCGAAAGTGTCGGCCGTCTCGATCGCGACCGCAATGCAACAGCTCGACACGCGACTGAGCTACTTCAGGCAGCTCGCGTTCGTGCTCGGCGCCGTGAGTCTCACAGTTGGATTTCTGCTCGTGACAACGCTCGTCACCGTCTCGGTCAACGAACGGCTTGGCGAGATCGTCGTGATGCGCGCGATCGGCGTCGCGCGGAGTCGCGTCGTTCTGCAAATCGTTCTGGAAGGCATCGCGATCATGATCGTCGGTGCGGCGGCGGGACTCGCGCTTGGTCTCGTGACGGCGAGATATCTCAACTCGATTCTCGCATCGCTGCCCGGACTGCCGGCGGCGATCGATTTCTTCTTGTTCGAACCTCGAGCGGCGTGGACGGCGCTCGGCTTGCTCACGGGCGCCGGTATTCTCGCCGGCATTTATCCGTCGTGGCGCGGAGCGTCGTTGCCGATCGC
>Ga0070683_100001210_pt1 | contig 19627 bp, 19 predicted proteins | sample KBSC713LmetaG_FD_64662 | JGI IMG/M metagenome (GOLD analysis project Ga0070683, IMG submission 64662) | Corn rhizosphere microbial communities from Kellogg Biological Station, Michigan, USA - KBS C7.1-3L metaG | ecosystem: Host-associated > Plants > Roots > Rhizosphere ... | reverse complement strand
GCCGACAGCGAGCAGTTCGAAGAGATCCACGACGTCCTGCATGGCGTGCTCAGCGAGGCCTGGGAGCGGGTCCAGAAATAGGCGGCAGCGTGCTTACCGTCCAAAGCCTGCTTGACGAACTCGACCTCGAGCTTGTGGCAGGTGCGCACGCGGCCGAGGCGCCGGTGCGATGGGTCCACATCTCCGAGCTGGAGGACCCGACCCCGTGGCTCTCCGGCGGTGAGCTGATGCTGACGACGGGGATCCCGCTGGACAGCGCCGCCAAGCAGCGGGCCTTCGTCAAATTGCTCGCCGACCACAACCTGGCCGGGCTCGGCTTCGGCACCGGCTTCAACCACGAGAAGATGCCGAAAGCGCTGGTTGAGGAGGCGAAGAAACGCGACTTCCCGCTCTTCGAGGTGCCCTACTCGACGCCCTTCATCGCGATCACGGAGAAGGCTTTCGCCCGTCTCGTCAACGAGCAGTACGAGGTGCTGCAGCGCGGCATCGCCGTGCAGCGGCGGCTCGAGCGGCTGGTCCTCGAAGAGCGTGGCCTGGAGGAGATCGTGGCGACGATCGCCTCGGCGGTCGGCGGCACGGTGGCGATCCTCGGCGGCCGCGGCGAGCGCCTGGCCGGGCGTGGGTTCCGCCGCGAGCTCTCCTCCGAGGCGGTCAACGCGATCCGCGAGGAAGCGCTGCGACACACCGCCGACGGGCATCCCTTCGTGCCATCGCATCCAGCTGTGGCGGGCCGGGCTCTAGCCCACCCGGTGATCTCACCGGGTGGGGGCCCGCCCCAGGCCTGGGTCGTGATCGTGCGCGACTCGGGCGGCCTCGGTGATTTCGAGCGCTTGATCCTGCAGCAGGCGGTGGCGGTGGTGGCGCTGGAGCTGATGCGGCGCCGCGTCGCCCGCGAGACCGAGCGCCGGCTCGCCGGCGACGTCCTCGCCGGGGCGCTGGGCGGGCGGCTCGAGCCCTCGGAGCTGCGTCGCCGGCTCGAGCCCTTCGGCATTGGCGACGAGGCGGCGGTCCTGGTCTTCGACCTCGACGATCCCGCCGCCGCGGAGGCGACCCTGGAGCGGGCGCTTGCCGCCGATGCCTGTCCGGCGGTCGTCGCGCCGCACGCGAGCGGTCGCCGCGAGCTGCTCTGCGCGGTCGTCGACGCCGCCGACCGCGACCCGGTCGACCTCGCCGCCGATGCTCGCAAGGCCCTGATCAAAGACCGCGGCGCGGTGCGCGCCGCGGCGAGCCGGCCGGCGCCGCCGGAGAGCCTGCGCCACTCCTTCCACGAGGCCCGCTGCGCGCTGGAGGCAACGGCGCTCAACAACGGCGGCACCCCGGAGGTGGCCTCCTGGCGCGACCTCGGCGCCTTCACCCTGCTGCTCTCGATCCAGGACGACGAAGCGCTGAAGCTCTACTGCGACAGCGTGCTGGGGCCGATCGAGAGTGGTGACGAGGAGTACGGCGGCGAGCTGCTGCGCTCGCTCGAGGCCTTCATCGAGCAGAACGGCCAGTGGGAGAAAGCCGCCCGCCAGGTCTACTGCCACCGCCACACGCTGCGCTACCGGATGCGCAAAGTCGAAGAGCTGACCGGCCGCGACCTCTCGCGCGCTCACGACCGGATCGAGTTCTGGCTGGCTATACGAGCGAGGGAGTTGGTCGCGTGAAGCTCGGGGTTCCGGCTGAGATCAAGCCCGACGAGTACCGCGTCGCAGTTACGCCGGCCGGAGTGCGTGAGCTGGTCGAACACGGCCACGAGGTGCTGATCGAGGCCGGGGCGGGTGAGGGCTCCGCGATCAGTGACGCCGACTTCGAGGCTCAGGGAGCCCGTTCCGTCGCCGATGCGGCGGCGGTCTTCGCCGAGGCGGAGATGGTGATCAAGGTCAAGGAGCCGCAGCCGGTCGAGGTAGAGATGCTGCGCCCGGGCCAGCTGCTCTTCACCTACCTGCACTTGGCGCCCGACCCCGAGCTGACGCTCGGCCTCTGCGGCTCGGGCGCGACCTGCATCGCCTACGAGACGGTCGAGGATGTCCACGGGCACCTGCCGCTGTTGGCGCCGATGAGTGAGATCGCCGGCAAGATCGCCACCCAGGCCGGTGCTTTCATGCTCGAGAAGCCGCTCGGCGGGCGCGGAATCTTGCTCGGTGGCGTGCCTGGCGTCGCCGCCGCCAACGTGATGGTCATCGGCGGCGGCGTCGTCGGCATGAACGCCGCCTTCGTCGCGATCGGGATGGGCGCCGACGTCTTCGTCTTCGACAAGTCGATCGACCGCCTGCGCGAGCTCGATACCGACTTCGCCGGCTCCTGCTCGACCGTCTACTCGACCACGCTGGCGGTCGAGGAGATGCTGCCGCGCGCCGACCTGGTTATCGGCGCCGTCTTGGTCCACGGCGCCCGTGCGCCCTACGTCGTGCGCCGCGAACAGCTGGCGCTGATGAAGCCGGGTGCGGTGCTGGTCGACGTCGCGATCGACCAGGGCGGCTGTTTCGAGACCTCGCACCCCACGACTCATCGCGACCCCACCTTCGAGGTCGACGGGATCACCCACTACTGCGTCGCCAACATGCCCGGCGCGGTTCCGATTACCTCGACCCACGCGCTGACCAATGCGACCCTGCCCTATGCGATCGCCCTTGCCGACCACGGGGTCGCCGGGGCGATCAAGCGGGATCCCGGCCTGCGCCCGGGCGTCAATGTCGCCCGCGGCGTGGTCACGCACCCGGCCGTAGCCGAAGGCGTCGGTGCCAAGTGCGTGCCGGTCGAGGATGCGCTCGAGCTCAAACCTGAAACGACAAAGACCTGAGACAAAGACCTGAGAAGGAGAGGAGTCGATGAGCACCTACGCGGTCGTCAACCCTGCCACCGGTGAGAAGGTCAAGGAGTACGAGGAGATAAGCGACGCCGACCTGGACGCCGCGATCGCGAGAGCCGACGCCGCCTACAGGGGCTGGACGACCTCCAGCTCGGTCGCCGAGCGGGCGGGGCTGATCCGCAGGGTCGGCGAGCTGCACGGCGAGCGGCGCGAGAGGCTGGCCGAGATCATCGTGCGCGAGATGGGCAAGCCGGTCGAGCAGGCGCTCGGCGAGGTCGACTTCACGGCCGAGATCTACGCCTACTACGCCGACAACGCCGAGCAGCTGATGGCGGACGAGCCGATCGCCCTGCTTGGCGGCGAGGGCACCGCGGTGGTCCGCCGCAGCGCCTTCGGCGTCCTGCTCGGGATCATGCCCTGGAACTTCCCCTACTACCAGGTGGCCCGCTTCGCTGCCCCGAACCTGGTGATCGGCAACCCGATCCTGCTCAAGCACGCTCCCCAATGCCCGGAATCGGCCGAGGCGATGCAGCAGATCTTCGACGACGCCGGCTTCCCCGAGGGCACCTACGAGAACATCTACGCCGGCAATGAGCAGATCAAGACGGTGATCGCCGATCCGCGGCTGCATGGCGTCTCTGTCACCGGTTCCGAGCGGGCCGGTGCGGCGGTCGCCGAGATCGCCGGCCGCAACCTGAAGAAGGTCGTGCTCGAGCTGGGCGGCTCGGATCCGTTCATCCTGCTCGGCTCCGACGACCTCGAGGCGACGGCGGCGGCCGCGGCGGAAGCGCGGCTCGACAACGCCGGCCAGTCCTGCAACGCGGCGAAGCGGTTCATCGTCGTCGACGAGCTCTACGACGAGTTCTTGGAGAAGTTCGAGGCCGCCCTGACCGCCGCGGCGCCAGGGGACCCGGCCTCCGCGGATACCGCGGTTGGCCCCCTCTCCTCCGAGACCGCTGCGGAGCGGCTCGAGGACCAGGTCGAACGGGCCGTCGAGGCCGGTGCCGAGATCGTCGCCGGCGGCAAGCGCGACGGCAACTTCTTCGAACCGACGATCCTCACCGGGATCGAGCCTGGCTCCCAGGCTTCCCAGGAAGAGTTCTTCGGCCCGGTCGCCCAGGTCTACCGGGTCGCCTCCGAGGACGAGGCGGTCGAGCTCGCCAACCAGACGCCGTTCGGGCTCGGCTCCTACCTGATGACAACCGATGCGGAGCAGGGCGAACGGGTTGCCGACAGGATCGAAGCGGGGATGGTCTACGTCAACCTGGTCGGGGCCGACAGTCCGGAGCTGCCCTTCGGCGGCTTCAAGCGCTCGGGCTTCGGCCGCGAGCTGGGCCGCTACGGCGCCGACGAGTTCGTCAACAAGAAGCTGATCCGCAGCGCCTGAACGAGTGGCCGTAAGCCCGAATAGGGTTCGCCCGCGATGAGGAAGCTCTTCCTACCGCTGGCCCTTGCCTTCCTGCTCGCCTCTTCCCTGGCAGCGGCGGTGCCGTCGGCCGAAGAAGAAGTCGAAGAAGCGCGCTGTCACGGGCGGCGGGCGACGATCGTCGGCACGGAAGGGGACGACGTGCTGCAGGGAACTCCCGGTCGCGACGTGATCTGGGGCGGTGGCGGCGACGACACGATCGTCGGCAGCCTCGGCAACGACCTGCTCTGCGGCGGGCCGGGCTCCGACCTGATCCACGGCGGCCGCGGCAACGACGTCGCCGACGGCGGCGCCGGCAACGACGACCGCGTGATCGGCGACCTCGGCGACGACAAGTTGACCGGCGGCCCCGGCGACGGCGATGAAGTTGCAGGCAGCCTGGGCATCGACACGCTCAATGGCGGCCCCGGCAACTTCGACTTCGTCCACGGCGACTACGGCTACGACCGCATGGACGGCGGCCCCGGCAGCGGCGACATCGCCTCCTTCGCGACCGACGTCGGCTCCGGCCGCGACGGCGGCGTCAAGGTCAACCTGGCCAAGCACAAAGCCAGGGGCGACGGGCACGATCGCCTCTTCCGCTTCGAGAGCCTCGAAGGCTCGGCCTTCGACGACATCCTCGTCGGCAACGGCCAGGCCAACGTGATCGACGGCGGCGCCGGTGACGACGTGCTGCGCGGCGGCGGTGGCAAGGACAGGCTGGTCGGCGGCCAAGGCAACGACCGCTGCAACGGCGCCAAGGGCGACACCGTCTCCTGCGGTCGGGAAGCAAAGCTGAAAGCCTCGGCCTATGTAGAAATCGATCCGGTCTCGGGCGGCGGGGGAGGGCTGGAGCTGGTCGGCGGCGGCGGCCCCGACCACTTCGTGGTCGCCTTCGACGAAGCGACCTCGACCTTCGGCATCACCGCGAGGAAGGGCATCGCCGTGGGCGGCGGCTGCGCCCGGGTCAGCGCCGTGCAGGTCACCTGCTCGACCGAAGGGCCGGCCCGCTGGGTGATGGCGGATCTCGGTCCCGGCAACGACAGCCTCAGCGTCGAAGGCTCGCTGGCCGGCGCCCAGAACGTCCGCCTCGCCGGTGGCCTCGGCAACGACACGATCCACGGTGGCGCTGAGGATGACCTGATCGAGGCCGGCTTCGGTGCCGACAAGCTGTACGGCGGCGGCGGCGCCGACGGCCTGATCGGCAGCCGCCCCGGCCCGACCTACCTCTACGGCGGCCCCGACGGCGACCTGCTCGCCGCCGGTGGCGGTTGCGCCGGGGGAGCGCTGGTCGGCGGCCCCGGCCGCGACGACGCCTCCTTCGCCGAGACACCCGCCCACCCCGGGGTCCTGCACGTCTCCTTTCCCGCTCATGCCGCCTGGATCGACGCGATCCCCCATTGCGACAAGGTCCACCTCTCGCCCACCGACGAGGACATGGAGGGATCCTTCGACTGGGACGCGCTCGTCGGCGACGGCCGCGCCAACGCGATCCTCGGCCAGCCCGGGGCCGACCGCTTCTACGGCGGCGGCGGCGAAGACGTGATCGACGCCCGCGACGGCACCAGGGACTTCTCGATCCAGTGCGGCCGCGGCACCGTCGCCCGGCGGACCGGCGTGGTCCACGGTACTCCGTCCGGCCGCGCCCTCACCGACCCCTTCGACCCGCCAACGACCCTCTGTGAAATCACCAAACATGGCCGGCCGGTCGACGGCCTCGGGGCCGCCGACGAACACTAGTAGGGATTGGCGAAACCCCCGCGCACATCTGTCGGCGGCGGACACTTCGCGGTACGGCGTCCTCAGTCGGCCAAATAGCGCTGCTATTCGGCCTCCCTGCGTCCTTGTCCCGCTCGGTCCGGCGCTCGCCAGACGCACACCCGGGTTTCGCCAATCCCTACTAGGCCACGCGGTCCGGCCGACCGTTCGGGCTAACGGCCGCGGCCGTCGCCGTTGGCAACCGCGCAGGCCTGCTCGGCGCCGATGAAGGGTGCCAGGGTGATGTAGGAGGCAAGCGGCGCGACCTCATGCATGTTCTCGGCACCGCCGCCTTTGATCTGGTCGTAGATCATCGAGTAGATCGCGCCGCCGATCGCCTCGGCCGCGATCGGGCTGACGTCGGGCTTGATCTCGAAGCCCGGGATCAGCAGTCCCTCCATCGTCTTCATCACCTCATCGCGCTGTTCCAGCGCCCGTCGCCCGGCGGCGTAGACGTCGACCGCGCCGAGGGTCGTGTACTCGGGCTCGGCGGCGCAGAAGGCGAACATCGCGCCGAAGGCGCCGCGCACCGCGTGCGGCCAGTCGGGCGCGCGGCGGAAGGCCGGCAGCGTTGTCGCCAGCATCTGCGAGGAGCCGCTGTCGACGGCGGCCAGCATCGCCTCCTCCTTGTCGGCGAAGTTGGCGTAGAAGGTGGAGAGCGAGATCGAGGCGCGGGCGGCGATGTCGCCGATCGTCATCGCCGGGTAGCCCTTCTCGGCGACGACCGCGGCGAGCGCGCGCAGGATCCGTTCAGCCGGGTCATAGCCCTGGGCAGGCCCACCGTTTTGCGCAGTGCGTCCGCGAGGCCGGCGCAATGGCTCCGGCGGCGGCTCATATGCCGCGAACCAGTCCCACATTTGCGGGATCAACTCGAGCAGCTCCTCCTCCTCGTGGCGGTAGAGGCGGCTGTGGATCACCTTGCGCACACCGCCAACCATCGCCCGCACGATTTCCGGCGGCATCCCCTCGCGGCCTGGGACCTGGTCGAGCGTTGCTGAGAGGAAGGCCTGGACTCCGTCGGTGGTGCGGTCGATTTCTTCGATCGCGCGGGGGCCCGCGGCGTAGATCTCGACCAGGCACATGCGCGCCGCCGCCGCCTGTTCGACGATCAGGTTGATGAAGGCGTCGAAGGCCTGGCGGGCGCGCACTTCGTCCGGCGGCGGCCCGCCATCGGCGAAGATCGCGCCGACCGTGGGCCCGACGAAGGCGTGCAGGGCGGCGAGCAGGCACTCTTCCTTGTCCTTGAAGTGCGCGTAGAAGGCGCTGCGCGAGACCCCCGAGAGTTCGAGCAGGTCCTCGACCCGGGTCGCCTCGTATCCCTTCTCAGCGACGACCGCCACCAGGGCGGCGAAGAGCCGCTCCCGCTGATTACGGGCGACCTCCTCGGCCGGCAGCCGCCGCCCTGGCTGGAGCTTGCGATCGCGCAGCGTGCCTGCATCCCCCCACGGTGTCGTCACCATCGCGACCGGACCATAACTGGCCATCTAACTACCTCCGTGGATACTCGAATCTCTCAGAGCGTTTGATGGTACGCGCGATTCTTTTGGAACGCAACCAATTGAGCGGTATTTCGAGAAAAAACATGCTGGGACTTGATTTTTTTGTAGGGCTGTGTTTTTATGTGGACAGCCCAGAAATGCCGCAGCGGCACAGCCGGATCCCTGCCGGCGACCCCCCTGCCGTCGGCCCCCTACCGACGGCGACCAACAAACATTGACCCGGGCATGGCGCCTCCCTCGCCGGCCCGGGTCGTTTGTTCTGGCCTCAGGGCCGCAGTTCGGTGAAGCCCGCAGCCGCAAAGTCGCCGTCGAAGGCGAGCGCCTCAGTGATCCCCTTGGCCCGCATGAAGGCGAAGCTGGTGGCGTCGACGAACGAGTACTCGCGCTCGTCGCGCTGACGGAGCCAGATGAGTGCTTCCGCTTCCATCTGCTCGGACACTCCGCTGACGCCGACGTGACCGCTGGGGTCGTCGAGGTTGTCAAGCATTTCGAGTGCCTTGCCGTGCCAAGCTTTTCGTCTGATCCATGTCCACGCCTCTCCCCGCACGTGGTTGGTGGTGACTACTCGTCTTCCCGCAATCTGGCGCGACAATTGAATTGCGGCCTCGTGATGGTTGTCCCGTCTGATCAGTCCGGCGACCAGAAACGAGGTGTCGGCAAAGATCAAGGGTCCGGATTTGACGGGCCGTATACGACGTCGTCGACGGTCGTGCTGCTGTCGGGATCGCCTTCGACGGTCCCGAACATCTTGAACAGGGGATCCTCCTCGATCGGTGGCAATGGCCGTATCTCCTCCCGCACGCAACGTCTGATCACCTCCGCCTTCGAGAGCCCCTCTTCTTCGGCGCGTCTCTCCACGGCCAAATCCAGCTCGGGCTCGATCGATATCTGCAGTCGCTTCATGCGGGCCAAGTTACATCACCTCCATTGATGTAATGTAACGCAAGGCGAGCGAAAGTGCGTCAATTGAGAGTCATCTAGGCTTGTAGCCATGGCCCGGGCCCCGAGCGAGGACGAGGCCGTCGCAATTGCGGCGGCGATCGAGCGGTTTCGCGCGGAGACGGCGCCGGCGCCCGGCACGGAGGAGGACGCCATCGGCCCGTGGCAGCGGGCTGCGCTGCTCGAAGGAGTCAGCGCCAAGGGCACCGTCGTGAAGTCAGAAGGAGGAGAGAGATGGCTGTCGTGAAGATCATCGAGCTGGTCGGTAGCTCCAAAACCTCAACCGACGATGCCGCTCGCCAGGCGCTGAGCCAGGCGCAGGGCACGCTGCGCAACATCCGGGCAGTGGACATCGTTTCTACTGGGATCCGGGGTGAGAACCTGGACGAGTACCGGGCTCACGTGCGCGTTGCCTTCCTCATTGAGGGAACGGATATCGACTAACCCGGTGGGGAAGGGGTCGGGTGCCCCTCCCCAAAACGAGCGGCTGGCGCCGCTCTTGAGTGTTTTGGGGAGGGGCACCCGACCCCTTGCTCAAAGCGTTGGCTAGATTCCGTTGGCATGAGCGATGAGACACGAGAAGTCAGCCGGGACGAAGCGCAGAAGCTTGTTGAAGACGGGGCGCAGTTGGTTGATGTGCGCGCTGATCATGAGTGGGAGGCGGGGCATATCGAGGGGGCTACCCATTTGGCGTTGCCCGAGCTGGCCGAACGGACTGGTGAGATCGATAAGGAGCGGCCGGTTGTTCTTTATTGCCGGGGGGGCAATCGATCGACGATGGCGACCGATGCTCTGGCTGCCGCGGGCTATGACGCGGTGAAGCTCAGCGAGGGGATCGTTGGGTGGTCTGAGGCGGGGTTGCCACTGGCTCCGGAGGGTGGGGTCGTGGCCGAGTCGGGGGAAGCCGCTTCGATCCTTCACGCCCGCAAGAAGCTGCCTCCAGAGCTGACCAAACCCTAAATACCCTAATCCCTGTCAGGTTTTGCTATTTTCCTCCCTGTGGAGGTAGCAGTCGACCAGCAGAAGGAGCAGCGGGGCAAGGGCCGCACCGGCACCTTGGAGAACCCGGAGACGTATCGCAACGTTCCCGGCCACATCATCCCGATCATCGAGCGCGAGTTCGACGATTTCGAAAACGAAGCCGAGACCTTCCTTGCCGGACAGATCCCCGAGGACGAGTTCATCGGCTTTCGCCTCAAGCAGGGCGTCTACGGCCAGCGCCAGCCCGACGTGCAGATGGTCCGGGTCAAGCTTCCCTTCGGCGGCGTCACCCCACAGCAGATGGAGGCCTTCGCCAGCGTGGTCGAGCGCTACGCGCCACTCAACAAGGGCCACATCACGACGCGGCAGAACATCCAGATCCACCACATCCCGCTGCGCGACATGGAGTCACTGCTGCGCGAGATCGCCGAGGCCGACCTCTCCTCGCGCGAGGGCTGCGGCAACACGGTGCGCAACGTCACCGGCGACCCGTGGGCAGGCGTCGCCCCGGACGAGATCTTCGACCCGACCCCTTACGCCGGTGCCTACGCCCGCTACTTCGTCCGCCACCCGACGACGCAGCTGATGCCGCGCAAGATCAAGACCGCCTTCAGCGGCTCCGATGAGGACCGCGCGATCACCGGCATCCACGACATCGCCTTCCTCTCGCGCGAGCGCGACGGGGTCAAGGGCTTCGAGGTCCGGGTCGGCGGCGGCACCTCGATCATGGCCCGCGTCGCGCCGACGCTCTATGACTTCGTCGAGGCCGACAACGGCGACTACCTCAAGGTCTCCGAGGCCGTGCTGCGCATCTTCGACCGCCAGGAGTGGCTGCGCGCCAACCGCGCCCGCGCCCGGATCAAGGTCCTGGTCGACAAGATCGGCATCGACGCCCTCCGCGAGCAGGTCGACGCCGAGCTCGAGGGTGACTGGGTGGCAGAGCGGGACTTCGACGCCGAGCTGGTCGAGCGCCTGCGCTTCGACGATGACGAGCAGGCCAACGCGCCGGCGCCGCCGCCGACCGCGGCCTCACCGAACGGCGATCGCTCGCAGTTCGACCGCTTCGTCGAAGGCAACGTGCAGGCGCAGCGCCAGGAGGGCTTCTCCGCGGTCGAGGTGAAGATCGAGCGCGGCGACCTGACCCCGGAGCAGTTCCGCGGCCTGGCGGCGATCATGCGCGAGTTCACCGGCGGCTACGCGCGCAGCACGGTGCAGCAGAACCTGGTTCTGCGCTGGGTCCGCGACGAGGCGCTCTATGACCTCTGGCAGCGGCTCGGTGAGCTCGGGCTCGACGAGGCCGGCGCCGACGAGATCACCGACGTGGTCAGCTGCCCCGGCACCGACAGCTGCAAGATGGGCATCACCAGCTCGATGGGACTCAACCGGGCGATCAAGGAGCGTCTCCAGGCGATGGAGATCACTGACGAGAAGACCCGCAAGATCCACATCAAGATGAGCGGCTGCCCGAACGGCTGCAGCCAGCACCACATCGCCAACATCGGCTTCTACGGCGCCTCGCTGAAGGTCGGCGAGCGCCAGGTCCCGGCCTACATCCCGCACATCGGCGGTCGCTACGAGGGCGGCGAGGTCGTCTTCGGCACGAGGCTGAAGTCGCGCCTGCCCGCCAAGCGCGTGCCCGAGGCGGTCGAGCGCTGGGTCCGCATGTACGAGGCCGAGCGCTCCGGCGCGAGCGAGGAGTTCAACGACTTCGCCGAGCGGATCGGCGCCCAGCGCTTCGAAGCTGAGGTCAAGGAGTTGACGATGCCGGCCGAGTTCAGCCTCGAGACCATGCAGCAGTTCATCGACTGGAACCGGTCCAGCCCCTACAAGGTCGAGAGGGGCGAGGGCGAGTGCGCGATATGAACCCGGTCGCCGCCCCAGCCGCCATCTCCGATCCGGAGGCGATCGCTGCCGAGCTCGAGGACCGCACGGCCGAGCAGACGATCGAGTGGATGTTCGAGACCTTCGGCGAGAGCCATTACATAGCCTGCTCGTTCCAGAAGACCAGTTCGGTGACAGCGCACCTGGCAAGCAAGGTCAACCCGAACGCGCGCTTCTTCTACCTCGATACCGACGTGCTCTTCCCGGAGACGTACGCGACGCGCGATCGCCTCGCCGAGTCGCTGGGCATCGAGTTCGACCGGTACCACAACCTGACGCTTGAGGAGCAAGCGGTCCAGCACGGCGACGAGCTCTGGAACCGCGATCCCGATGCCTGCTGCGGATTGCGCAAGGTCGAGCCGATGCGCAGGGCGCTCTCTTCCGTAGACTGCTGGCTCGCCGGCGTCCGCCGCGAGGACTCAGCCAGCCGCGCCAAGACTGCGAAGTTCGGCTGGGACAAGCGCTTTGAGCTCTGGAAGCTCAACCCGCTCGCGGACTGGACCGAACGCGATGTCTGGAACTACATCCATGAGCACGACCTCCCGTACAACCCGCTCCACGATCAGGGTTATCCCTCGATCGGTTGCACGCACTGCACCAAGCCGGTCAGTGTCGGCGGTTCGTCCCGCGATGGCCGCTGGGCGGGTCTCGAAAAGACCGAGTGCGGGATCAACTAGCGGCGCCACACGCCTGAGATAACGCCCCAGTAACCCCCTTCCCCAACCGATTGGTGAGATTCAACGCATGAGCGAGACGATGACTGAGCTTTCCCTGACACTTGACGAGCGCCATACCGCCGACTTCGAGATGATCGGCAACGGTGGCTTCGCGCCGCTGGCCGGCTTCCAGGGCTCCGCCGACTGGGAGCGCGTCTGTACAGAGATGCGCACGACCGACGGCGATTACTGGCCGATCCCGATCACCTTGGCGAGCGACCTCGAGTGCGTCGTCGGTGACACGGTCGCCCTTTCTAGCGACGAAGGCAAGCCGCTGGGCCGGCTCAAGGTCACCGAGATCTGGGAGCGCGACGTCAAGCGCGAGGCCGAGCAGGTCTACGGCACCACCGACGAGGAGCACCCCGGCGTCGCCGCGATCTACGCCGAGGGGAATCGCATGCTTGCCGGGCCGATCGAGGTCGACGCCCTGCCGGACCACGAGGAGGCGTTCATGCGCCGCTACAAGACGGCGGCTGAGCACAAGGCCGACTTCGAGGCGCGTGGCTGGAAGAAGATCGTCGCCTTCCAGACCCGCAACCCGATCCACCGCGCCCACGAGTACCTGACCAAGGCCGCGCTGGAGACCTGCGATGGGCTCTTCATCCACCCCCTGATCGGCAAGACCAAGGCCGGCGACATTCCCGCCGACGTGCGGATGCGCTGCTACGAGGTGCTGATGGAGAACTACTACCCCAACGACCGGGTGGTGCTGGGCGTGAAGCCGGCGAAGATGCACTATGCCGGCCCGCGCGAGGCGGTCCTGCACGCGATCGTCCGCCGCAACTACGGAGCCACGCACTTCATCGTCGGCCGCGACCACGCCGGTGCCGGCGACTACTACGGCACCTATGACGCGCAGAAGATCTTCGACACGATCGACATCGACGAGCTCGGTATCGAGCCCTTGATGTTCGAGCACACCTTCTGGTGCAACGAGTGCGAGGGGCTTGCTTCGAACAAGACCTGTCCGCATGACCAAGAGGCGCGCCTCTTCCTTTCCGGAACCAAGGTCCGCGAAATGCTCGGCAACGGCGAAAGGCCGCCGCACGAGTTCTCGCGTGACGAGGTCGCCGACATCCTGATCGACGCTTACAAGGAGGACTGAGAAAGCATGGCTGGCGAGAAGGGCTTCACCCTCTGGTTCACCGGACTCTCCGGTGCCGGCAAGACAACGATCTCAAGGCTGCTGGAGGGCCACCTGCTCGAGCGCGGCTGCAAGCTGGAGATCCTCGACGGCGACGTCGTGCGCGAAAACCTCTCCAAGGGCCTCGGCTTCTCCAAGGAGGATCGCGACATCAACATCCGTCGCATCGCCTTCGTTGCCGACCTGCTCTCCCGCAACGGCGTGCCTGTGATCACCGCGGCGATCTCCCCCTACGCGGAGATCCGCGATGAGGCGCACGAGCTGATGGGCGATCGCTTCATCGAGGTCTACGTCAAGGCATCGGTCGACACCTGCGCCGAGCGCGACGTCAAGGGGCTCTACGCCAAGGCGTTCTCGGGCGAGATCAAGGAATTCACCGGCGTCTCCGATCCCTACGAGATCCCGGAGAACCCGGCCTGGGTTTGCGACACCGAGAACGAGAGCCCGGAGGAGTCGGCTGAAAAGCTGCTTGAGTATCTGGAGCAGCGGGGGTTGATTCCGGCGGCTGCGGTTACCGCCTAGGTAACCCAAGCGGGGGAGGGGCGTCAGACCCCTCCCCAAACGAGCGGCCGGAGGCCGCTCTTGAGTGTTTGTGGAGGGATCTGACGCCCCTCCCCTCGGATTCCCCAGTCGGTGGTAGCCCGAGCGGGGGTTGAACCCCCGCGACTCGAGAGCTCACTGAGCTGCGTGTCTGCTCCAGGAGCCGATTAAGGCTTGGGCGGGACTACGGGGTCGGCCAGGCCGTAGGTGTTGTAGTCGCCGAACTTGGAGAAGGTCTTGTGGGTGGGGCCGTGGTAGTCGGAGGAGGCGGTGGGGATTAGGGCCAGCTCGTCGCAGAGGTGCAGGAGGTGTTCGGTCTGCTCTTGGGTGTGGGGGGGGTAGAAGACCTCCACGCCGTCGGGTTTGAGCGAGCGGATCAGGTCCTCTACCTCGTCGGGGTCGTCGATGTCCCAGTAGGGGTGGGCGATGACGGCCGTGCCGCCGGCCTCGTGGATCAGGGCTATCGCCTGCTCGGCCGTGGGCCAGCGGCGGGGGACGAAGGCCTTGGCGCCGGGGACGAGGTACTCCTCGAAGAAGGGGCCCAGATCGCCGGTCGCTCCAGCGGCGCGGGCGATGTGCGGCCGCCCGATCGAGAGCGCGTCGCCGGCCTCTTTGATCGCGTCCTCGATCTTTACTTCGAACCCCCAGTTGCGCAGTCGCTGGATGATCTCCTCGGCCCTGTTGACCCGCTCCTTCTGCGCCCGTTCGCAGGTCGGTTTGATCGTTGCCAGGTCGATCCAGTAGCCGCAGATATGCAGGTCTTCGGCGTACTCGTGCACGCAGGACATCTCGATTGCGGGAACAAGCTCGATCCCGAATCCCTTGGCCGCCTCTGCCGCCTCCTCAACTCCCGCCACGGCGTCGTGGTCGGTGAGAGCCAGCGTCGTCACCCCGGCCTCCCAGGCTTGCGCCACGACTTCTCCAGGGGCCAACTGCCCGTCGGATACCGTCGAATGCGACTGCAGCTCGATCAGCACAAGGCCCGAGAAGCTATTGCACTGGAGGGCACGGCGGCGGCGCAGCCTACCCGCCCCGTTGCTGATTAGACTGCGCCGCCGTGTTCCAGAAAGTTCTCATTGCCAACCGCGGCGAGATCGCTATTCGCGTTGCGCGGACGCTCAAGGAGATGGGCATCGGCTCGGTCGCCGTCTACTCTGAGATCGACCGTGACGCCCCACATGTGCGGGCCGCCGACGAGGCCTTCCTGATCGGCCCGGCGGTGCCGGCAGAGAGCTACCTCAACATCGGCAAGATCATCGAGACGGCGAAGGAGGCGGGCGCTGAAGGGATCCACCCCGGCTACGGCTTCCTCGCCGAGAACGCCGAGATGGCTCGCGCCTGTGCCGAGGCCGGGATTACCTGGATCGGGCCGCCGCCCGAGGCGATCGAAGCGATGGGCTCGAAGACGAAGGCGCGCGAGATCATGGAGCAGGCCGGGGTGCCGATCGTCCCCGGCTCGACCGAGGTCGCCAAGGACATCGACGAGGCCCGCAAGCAGGCCGATGAAGCCGGCTACCCGGTCGCCTGCAAGGCGGCGGGCGGCGGTGGCGGCAAGGGTTTCCGCGTGGCGATGACCCCCGACGATTTGCAGGAGGCCTTCGAGGGCTCGGCCCGCGAAGGCGAGAAGTTCTTCTCCGACTCGCGCGTCTACATCGAGCGCTACCTCGAAGATCCGCGTCACGTCGAGGTCCAGGTGCTGGCCGACGGCCACGGCAACGTGATCCACCTCGGCGAGCGCGACTGCTCGATCCAGCGCCGTCACCAGAAGGTAATCGAGGAGGCCCCGGGCCCTCACGTCGACGAGGCGATGCGCGAGCGGATCGGCACGATCGCCACCGATGCCGCCGCCGCCGTCGGCTATCGCGGTGCCGGCACGATCGAGGGCATGCAGGTCGGCGAGGAGTACTTCTTCCTCGAGATGAACACCCGCGTCCAGGTCGAGCACTGCGTGACCGAGATGGTCAGCGGGATCGACATCGTCCGCGAGCAGATCCTCGTCGCCGCCGGCGAGCCGCTCTCGATTGCCCAGGAGGCCGTCGAGCTGAACGGCTGGTCGATCGAGTGCCGGATCAACGCCGAGGCGGCGCACAAGAAGTTCGCTCCCGCCCCGGGCCCGATCGACGACTCCTACCGTGAGCCCTCCGGCCCCGGCGTGCGCGTCGACTCCGGCGTCGAGGGCGGCTCCGAGGTGACGCCGATGTACGACCCAATGGTGGCCAAGCTGATCGTCTGGGACGTCGACCGCGAGAAGGCGACCCGGCGCATGCTGAGGGCGCTGAGCGAATACGACTCCGGTGGCCTGACCACGCTGATCCCCTTCCACGAAGCGATCCTCGCCACCGAACAGTGGGCCAAGGGCGAGACCTGTCGCGACCTGATGGAGGACACCGACTGGCTCAAGTCGACCGCTCCTGTCGACCCGAAGCCGCCGCAGCCCTCCGAGGAGGGCGGTGAGATCGTCAGCCGCGACTACAAGGTCGAGGTCTCGGGCAAGCTCTTCGACGTCAAGGTGATCGGCGAGGCCGTGGCGGGCGCCGCCGCGGCCCCGGCCGCGGGCGGGAAGAAGCCACCGAAGCGCGAGCGCAAGGCCGGCGGAGGAGGTGGCGCGTCGAGCGAGTCGCTCGCCTCGCCACTGCAGGGCACCGTCTTCAAAGTCGCCGTCGAGAAAGGCGCCGAGGTCGCCGAGGGCGACCTGATCTGCGTGATTGAGGCGATGAAGATGGAGAACGAGATCGCCGCCCACCGCGCCGGCAAGGTCGAGGAGCTGAAGATCGCCGAGGGCGACGCGGTCTCCAGTGGCGACGTCCTCGCAGTGATCAAGTAGCGGCGCGTACGCCGCTACGCGCCTCGGCTCAGCCTTTTTTGTGCTGCCGCTGTTCTTCTCGGTGCTGCTTTTGCTTTTCGCGGCGTTCGGCCTTGACCTGGCGCAGCACCTGCTGGCGTTCGCGACGCGTCAGCGGGATTTCTGAGGCTTCTTCGCGGCAGCCGCGCCCGACGCAGTCCTCGAGTCGTTCGGTCAGTTCGCGGTGGAGGAAGTTGCGCACCGGGAAGTAGTTGGGGATGCGGACCAGGTTGTTGAGCTCGTAGGGGTCCGTTTCGAGGTCGTAGAGCTCCTTCTCGCCGTCCGGCCAGGCGATGTACTTGTAGGGGCCGAGGCGAATTCCCTCGTAATCCTTGGGCGGCGCGAGCAGGGAGGCGCCGGCTTCGCCCCCCGGGCGGGCGGCGGTCCCGCTCTTCCGGGCCGCGAGGCTCTGCTCGCGCGTGGAGCGGCTCTGATCGCCGGGTTCGGCGATCGCCCCTGCTTCCAGGACGTCATCGGTTTCGACGAAGGACTCGAAGAGGTAGGGCCGCAGGGTGCGCAGTTCGGGGTCTTTGAAGAAGGGCGTCATCGAGCGCCCGTCGACGCTCTTGTCGGGAGTGACCCCGGCCAGTTCGAGGATCGTCGGGGCGATGTCGATGTTGCCGACGATCTCCCCGGATTCGGTGCCGGCTTTGATGTGCGGGCCGCGAATCAGGAAGGGCAGGTGGGTCGAGGGCTCATAGGCGAGGAACTTGCCGCCGAGCAGGCGGTGCTCGCCGTAGAAGAAGCCGTTGTCGGAGGTGAAGATGACGTAGGTGTTGCGCAGCCGGTGCAGCGAGCCCAGCGTGTCGATCAGCAGTTTCACCCCGTCGTCGATCGAGCGCAGCGACTCCAGCGCCTTGTCGTAATAGACGCGGTAGGTGTGGATTTCGCTGAGGCCGAGGTAGGGCGCTTCGCGGATGAAGCTGGGCTTGTCGGTGACGTTGCCCTCGTCGAAGCCCTGGCCGCGGTTGTGGGGCAGCGGTGCGCCCTTGAACCAGTCGTAGTGGCGGGGCGCCGGCTCCGGGCCTGCCGGGGCGCGGAAGTCGCCGTGCGGGGCGGTGTAGTCGAGCTGCAGGTAGAACGGTTGTTCCGGCGAGGTGGCGCGTATTTCCTGCGTCGCCAGGTTGGTCAGCATGTCGGTCTCATAGAAGCAGGGCTGACCGTTCAGCGGCGCGAAGGGGCAGCCGACGTCGTCGCGCGTCGTGTATTCGCGTGGTTCCCAGGTGCCCGAGTCGCCGTATGGGCCTTCGACCACGCCGTTGTTGTTTAGCGAATAGCCGTAGTAGTAGTGGTGGGTATCGGCGTTGAGCACCGTGTGCCAGGCGCTCCAGCCCGGCGGCACTTCGGTCCCGTTTGAATACGGTTCGTCGCCGTAGCCGTTGAGGAACTTGCCGACGTGGATCGTGCGGTAGCCGGCGCCCTGCAGCCAGGTGGCGAGGTTGTGGGTGTAGGCGGCGCGGAAGGAGAAGCCGAAGTAGCCGCCGTTGGGCTGGATGTTGCCCTTGACGCCGTTGTTGTGGGCGTAGCGGCCGGTCAGCAGGCTGACCCGCGAGGGGCAGCAGAGCGGGTAGGAGACGTAGTAGCGGTTGAAGGTCTCACCGCGCTTGGCGATCAGGTTGAGCGTGTTCGGCATCGCCTGCAGCTTCGGCTTGCCGAAGGCGGCGTAGAGCTGGTCGAGGGTCTGATCGTCGGTCTGGATGACGACGAAGCTGGGCCGTTCCGCCGTCGCGGCGGCGGCGCTGGAGCGGAACCCCGTGGTGGCGAGCAGGCAGAGCAGCGCCAGCAGGCCCGCCGCGATCACGGCTTGCCGGATGCCCCGTCCTGCCCTGCTTTGTTCAGCTCGTTGCATGGAGGTGGTGTCGCCCGCGCAGGCGACCTACCCGGTCGAAACAACTACGCGGGCTGAAGTTGCGAAACGCTAGAGATCGCTCAGGACGCGCCGAGCTTTTTGGCGGCGTCGCGGAAGGTTTTCACGGTGGCGCTTGGCGCCTTGCGACCTTCGAGTTTCTCGCCGTGGCGGTTGACCCAGATCACCGGCACGTTCATTTTCAGCAGCGGCGCGACATCGTTGGTGTAGTTGCAGCCGATGTGCAGCCAGCCTTTCTTGCCGCCGATCCGCCGTGCCGCCTCTTTGAAGTGGACGGGGTCGGGCTTGTAGCTGCGCACCTGCTGCGCGGTGACCACGAGGTCGAGTTCGGTGCGCAGGTGGCGGCGCGAGATGCCGAGCAGTTTGTCGTCGATGTTGGAGACGATGCCGACCTCATAGCGTTTGCCGAGCCGGTCCATCGCCGCGTTGGACTCGCGGAAGGGCAGCCAGTAGGCGACGCTGTCGGGCAGGAACTGCGCCCGTGAGGGCTCGATCTCCCAGCCCAGCTCGCCGGCGACCTTGACGATCGTGCGGCGCAGAACCTCGGCGTAGAGCTCGTAGGAGCCGGCCATGATTTCGGCCTGGACCTCCATGAAGCGGGCGAGGAAGGGCTCCTCTTCAAAGCTGAAGCCGTCTTTCTGCGCCTCTTTCTTGCAGGCGTCGATGATGCCTTTCTCCCAATCGATCAGGGTGCCGTAACAGTCGGTGGTCACCCATTTGATTGTTTTGAGACTGGGGAGCGGCATGGCGGCGGCGCATTATGCCAGTAGCCCGCGAGGCAGGCGGCGCGCCACTGGAAGTCGGCGGCCGCGAAGGTCGGATAGGCTGCCGCCCGCGCCGCAGGGGGCGCACCTTCCAAATGGACCTCCTCGAGTATCAGGGCAAGCAGCTTTTCGCCAAGCACGGCGTCGCCGTGCCGAGCGGCGAGGTCGCTGCCAACGTCGACGATGCCGTCGCCGCGGCGGGGCGGATCGGCTATCCCTGCGCGATCAAGGCGCAGGTGCTGATCGGCGGTCGCGGCAAGGCGGGCGGGATCAAGATCGCCAAGGATGCCGGGGAGGCGCGCGCTTACGCTGACGCGATCCTCGGCATGGACATCGTCGGCCCACACGGCGAGGGCCCCTTCCGCGTCGATCAGGTCTGGATCGAGGGCGGCTCGGACATCGCTTCGGAGTACTACGCCTCGGTGATCCTCGATCGTGGCGAGAAGAAGCTGCTGGCGATGGTGTCGGCCAAGGGCGGGATGGACATCGAGGCGGTTGCC
>Ga0070683_100001208_pt1 | contig 19671 bp, 14 predicted proteins | sample KBSC713LmetaG_FD_64662 | JGI IMG/M metagenome (GOLD analysis project Ga0070683, IMG submission 64662) | Corn rhizosphere microbial communities from Kellogg Biological Station, Michigan, USA - KBS C7.1-3L metaG | ecosystem: Host-associated > Plants > Roots > Rhizosphere ... | reverse complement strand
CGTTAGGTTCCTTTTCACTCAAAGTCGAGTGCGAGATCCATCGACGTTGCCGAGTGCGTGAGCGCACCGACCGAAATCCAGTCCACTCCGGTCTCTGCGATCGCGCGCACCGTGCCAAGGCTCACACCGCCCGACGCTTCGAGAATCGCCCGCCCCGCGACGAGCTGAACGCACTCCGTCATCATCGCCGGCGGCATGTTGTCGAGCAGCACCATGTCCGCCCCCGCCTCGACCGCTCGTTGAACCTGCTCGACGCGATCACACTCGACCTCGACCTTCACGCCTTTCGGCGCAAGCTCGCGCGCCCGCGTGACCGCCTTCGCGACATCGCCATCCAACGCGGCGAGGTGATTGTCCTTGATCAGCACACCAGTGCTGAGATCCATCCGGTGATTCGTGCCTCCACCCGCGCGCACCGCGTACTTCTCGAGCGCACGCCAACCCGGCGTCGTCTTTCGCGTGTCGAGAATCTTGGCGTTCGTTCCCTTCACCGCGTCGACATAACGCGAAGTGATCGTCGCGATCCCCGACAACCGCTGCATGAAGTTCAGCGCGACGCGCTCGGCCGAGAGAATGCCGCGCGCATGGCCGGTGACGAACATGATCGGCTCGCCCGAGCGAACGCGCGATCCATCTTCATGTTCGATGCGGAGCGTCGCTTTGCCGTCGAGCAAACGGAACGCCTCGAGCGCGAGGGGCAGTCCGCAAACAATGCCGCCCTCTCGCGCGACGAGCGTCGCGCGCAAGCGACGATCGGACACGACCGTCGCGATCGTCGTGATGTCGTCGAAGGCCGCGTCCTCCTGCAGCGCCGAACGAACGAGCTCCTGAAGCGGACCTTGCTTCAGCGGAAATCGAAGAAGACCGATTCCGCTGGCGGCCTCGGTGGTCAACGGGGTGATCGTGCGCGGTGCACGTCGGCGCTCCTGCGGGACCTCGGGCGTTTCCATGGACGCACCTCCTTTATTCCCCCGGATCGACTCCTTCCGCCACCGGCGACAACGGCTGCTTTGCGCCGCCGCCGATGGCCACCATGCGCTCGATCGCCCGACGGGCACGATTGGCAATGGGGGGAGAAACGGTAATGCGATGTTGGTTGTGCTGCAACGATGCAAGCACCTTCGGCAGCGTCGTGACCTTCATGTAGGCGCAGGACGCGCGATCGTTGGCCGCGAAGAACCGCTTGCTTGGATTCTCGCGTCGCAGCCGATGCAGGATTCCAACTTCGGTCGCGACGATGAACTCGTCGGCATCGGACAGCGCCGGACGCCTGATCATTCCTTCGGTCGAGAGGATCTGAACACCTTCGGCGTCGACGTCACCCGCGGACATCGCCTCGAGCACGCTCGTTGAACAGCCGCACTCGGGATGTATTAGAAATTCGGCTTGAGGATGTAGTGAACGCTGCAGCCGGATGTTCTCGGGGTCGATCCCGGCGTGCACGTGACACTCTCCCATCCACACGTGCATGTTCTTTCGGCCGGTCATTCTCCGAACGTGCGCGCCGAGGAACATGTCCGGCAGAAACAGGATCTCCTTCTCCGGGTCGATGGAATTCACGACCTCCACCGCGTTTCCGGACGTGCAGCAATAGTCGCTTTCCGCTTTCACTTCGGCAGTCGTGTTCACGTACGCGACGACCACGGCACCTGGATGCTCGGCTTTCCATTGCCGGAGCCCGTCGGCGTCGATGGTCGACGCAAGAGAACAACCGGCCGCGAGATCCGGGAGCAACACGGTCTTCTGCGGCGACAGAATCGCCGCCGTCTCGGCCATGAAGTGGACGCCGCAGAAAACAATGACGTCCGCGCTGGTCTTCGCTGCTTCTCGCGATAGGCCGAGCGAGTCGCCGACGAAGTCGGCGACGTCCTGAACCTCGGCCCGTTCGTAGTTGTGCGCGAGGATGACTGCGTTGCGCGTCTTCGCGAGTTCTTTGATCTCGGCTTGAAGCGTCGTGACCGCCGAGCTCGATGCAATTCCGGCTGCGCTCATGGCAGAAAATCTAAACCGAGGGGGATGGGTGACGGGCGATGGAAACGGTCGTTCCGCTCGCGGCCGCCCGTGGCCCCATCCGTCTCAAAGCTCGATATGTCGCCCTTTCCACGTCCGGTTGGCGCGCGGATAGTCCGCCCGATAGTGGCCGCCGCGCGATTCTTTCCGCATCAGCGCCGCCTCGACGACGAGATGCGCCGTCTGAAGCATGTTGCGCTCTTCCGTCGCGCCTTCGGGCAGTCGAGCTCCGATATGCGCCAGACGTTCCAACGCCTCGCGAAGACCGCGCGCGGTACGCGCGATCCCGGCATCCTTCCACATGATCTCGCGGATCGCGTCCGCTGCCACCTGCGCCGCGCCTCGGTCCGGAAGCGGCGGGACTTTCCACTTTCCGACCGCCGGAAGCTTCGCTAGGCGAGTGGTCCGTCCAATGTCCCGGGCGACGCGTTCGGCAAACACTAAACCCTCGAGCAGTGAGTTCGACGCGAGACGATTCGCGCCGTGCACACCCGTTCTCGCGACCTCACCCGCCGCATACAGTCGCGCGATGTTCGCCCGGCCGGACAGATCCGTCACGACGCCGCCCATCATGTAGTGTGCGGCCGGCGTCACCGGGATCAGATCGACGCGCGGATCGATGCCGCGCGCTTGACACAGTGAAAAGATTCCCGGGAACCGCTCGGCGAACGCTTTTCCGATCTTTCGCGCGTCGAGATAGACCGGACCATGCTTCTGTTCGCGAAAGATCGCGCGGGCGACGACATCTCGAGGCGCGAGCTCCGCCAGCCGATGTCGACCTTTCATGAAGCGGACGCCGCGTGAGTTGACGAGAATCGCACCTTCGCCGCGCACAGCCTCGGAGATCAGCACCAACGGATTCTCCGGCGTGTCGAGCGCCGTCGGATGGAACTGCACGAACTCCATGTCCGCGAGCGTGACACCTGCTCGATGCGCGATTGCGAATCCGTCGCCCGTCGCCACAACCGGGTTGGTAGTGTACCGATAAACCTGTCCGCACCCGCCAGTCGCGAGCACCGTTGCGTCGGCGATGATCTCGACCGCCTTGCCCGCGATGCTCGCTCTCACGCCGTAGCACACACCGCGTCGAACGATGAGATCGAGCACTCGCGCCTTTTCGAGAACTCTAATCTTCTTCGTTTCCTTCACGCGTGCGACGAGCGTCCGCGCCACTTCAGCTCCAGTCTGGTCGCCGTGCGCGTGCACGATGCGATTCTTCGAGTGCGCCGCCTCGCGCCCGAGCTTGAGACGCCCCTTTCGATCGAGATCGAAGTCCGCGCCGGCCGTTTGAAGCTCACGCACGCGATCCGGTCCCTCTTCGACGAGCACTTGGACCGCCGCGGCATCGCAAAGGGCGGCGCCGGCCGCGAGCGTGTCCTGCCGATGCAACGCCGGAGAGTCTCCTGCGCCGAGTGCCGCCGCGATTCCGCCCTGTGCGTAAGCCGTCGCACTGTCGAACAGCGAACGCTTCGTCAACAACATCACGTCCCCGTACTGCGACGCGCGCCAAGCGGTATGCAGCCCGGCTACTCCGCTGCCCACGACGAGAAATCGCGTTCGGATCCGATCGGTCATGACGGGAAAAGTATCCCTTGCCGCCACCCTTCGCGCGAACGATCCTTTCGCTACATGCGGAAGCTGATTTCTATCGTGGCGGTCCTCGCGATCGTCCACGTTGCACTCCTTTTTGTTCGCGTTTCGGGCGCCGCCCAGCCTGCATCCAACGATGCCGTCGACGTCGGCATCGTTTTGGACGTCGGCGGCCTCGGAGACAAGTCGTTCAACGACGGCGCCTACCGAGGCGCCGTTCGCGCCGAAAAAGAGCTCGGTGCCCACGTCAGGCTCGTCGAGCCGGGTGAGGCCACCGACCGTGAAGCAGGCCTGCGTCTCCTCGCGGCCGAGAAGATGGACCTCGTGATCGGCGTCGGGTTCATCTTCACAGACGACGTCACCCAGCTCGCGAAGGAATACCCGAACATCAACTTCGCGGACGTCGACTACTCGCTCGCGACTGACAAAGCCGGCAACGTCCTTCCGCCGCCGGCGAACGTCGCGGCGCTCAAGTTCAAGGAAGAAGAAGGCTCATTTCTCGTCGGTGCGATGGCCGCGCTCGTCGGCGGCTCGAAAAAAGTTGGATTCGTCGGTGGCATGGACGTCCCGCTCATCTGGAAGTTCGAAGGCGGCTACAAAGCGGGCGTGAAATACGTCTGCCCCGACTGCACCGTCATCTCGCAGTACGCCGGCGTCACACCCGACGCCTTCCGAAACCCCGGAAAAGGCAAAGAGATCGCGCTCAACCAGTACAACCAGGGAGTGAACGTCATCTACCACGCGTCCGGCGCCACTGGTCTCGGCGTCTTCGAGGCCGCGCGGCAGACGGGCAAGTACGCGATCGGTGTGGACGCAGATCAGTACGCCGAAGCGCCAGGCCGCGTCCTGACGTCGATGGTCAAAGGAATCGACATCGCGGTCTTCGACATGATCAAGCGCGCCAAAGACCACACCTTCAAAGGTGGCATCTACACCTTCGGTCTCGCACAGGACGGCGTCCGCTACGTGTATGACGAAAACAATCGCGCGCTGATCCCCGACGCCGTGCACGCACGCCTCGAGCAGCTCAAGGCCGACATCATCGCGGGGAAAATCACGGTGCCGAGCACACGATGACGACGGCTGCACCGGCGCCGACGCCGGCCATTCGACTCAGCGACATCAACAAATACTTCGGTGCCGTGCACGCGAACCGCGGCGCGTCTATCGAAGTCGCGCGCGGCGAGATTCACGCACTCGTCGGCGAGAACGGCGCCGGCAAGTCGACGCTGATGCGCATCCTGAGTGGCATGTACGCGCCCGACGGCGGACGAATGGAAGTCGGAGGTCGCGACGTCACGGGGTGGACCACCGCTGACGCAATCGCCGCGGGCGTCGGCATGGTGCACCAGCACTTCATGCTCGTCCCAACGCTCACGGTCGCCGAAAACATGATGCTCGGCCGCGAGCTGACGAAGGGCGGGCAGCTCGATCGGCGGCGCGCCGAGCGCGAAGTGGCTGAGCTCAGTCGGACGACCGGGCTCGCGGTGCGACCAGACAGTCTCGTCGCGGACCTCTCGGTCGGCGAATCGCAGCGCGTCGAGATTTTGAAGACGCTCTTTCGCGGCGCGAAAATCCTCATCCTCGACGAGCCAACCGCAGTGCTGTCGCCACCGGAGATCGACGAGCTCTGGACTGTGCTTCGCGGCATGCGAAGCCGCGGCGAGACGATCGTGCTCATCACGCACAAGCTCGACGAGGTCATGGAGATCTCCGATACGATCACCGTGATGCGTCATGGTCGAACCGTCGATCGAATGCGAACGGTCGGCACGAATCCGGGCGAGATCGCGCGCGCGATGGTCGGGCGCAACGTCCAATTGGCGATGGACTATCTCGCCGATGAGAACTCGAAGCCCGTCGAGCGAACGATTCTTCCGTCGTCCCCGAGTCTCGACGTTCGCAACATCGTCGTGAACAATGCGCGCCGCTTGACCGCGGTCGACGATGTGAGCTTCACCGTTTCGTCCGGCGAAATTCTCGGCATCGCCGGGGTCGAAGGGAACGGACAGACCGAGCTCCTCGAGGCGATCGCCGGCCTGCGCGCAATTCGGAGCGGCTCGATCGCGATCGGGGGGCGCGACGTGACGAGCCTCTCGGTCAAAGAGCGCGGCGACGCCGGACTCTCTCATATTCCTGAAGATCGCCATGCGCGTGGCCTCGTCCTCGAGTACTCGGTCGCCGAGAACCTGATTCTCGGTCAACAGCATCGATTCGTCGGAGGCATGCAGCTCGACCGTGAGCAAATTCTAAATAACGCCGTGCAGCAAATCTCGGCGTTCGACATTCGTCCCGCGGATCCAGGTCTTCCGGCGCGAGCGTTGTCGGGCGGCAATCAGCAGAAGATCGTCATCGCGCGAGAAATGGGACGCGCGTTCCAGGTCCTTCTCGCCGCACAGCCGACGCGCGGCGTCGACGTCGGCGCGATCGAGTTCATTCACGCTCGACTCCGCCAAGCACGTGACACCGGCAAAGCGATCCTGCTCGTCTCCGCCGATCTCGCGGAGATTCTCGCACTCTCCGACCGCATCGCGGTCATGTATGAAGGAAAGCTCGTGACGACGCTCGACCGCGCCAACGCGAGCGAAGAAGTGCTCGGCCCGTATATGACCGGCGCCGCCGGCGAGGCCGCATGACGTCCGCAACGTCGGAGATGCCGGCCGCGCCGAAGAACGTGCGTTGGGCAGGCGTCGAAGAAGCCGTGTTGCCGGCCGTTGTCGGCTTGCTGATCGCCGCGATCATCGGCGACATTCTGATTCTCTCATTCGGCCAGAATCCCGGCACCGTTTACCGTTTGCTCATCGAAGGAACCTGGGGCAACGCGTACGGGCTCGGGCAAGTCCTCTACAAAGCGACGACCCTCACCTTCACCGGTCTGGCCGTCGCGGTGGGACTGAGAGCTGGACTCTTCAATATCGGCGGAGAAAGCCAGCTCGCCGCCGGCGGATTCTTCGCGGCGCTGATCGGGCTCGCGCTGCCAACGGGTCTCCCTTCGCTCGTCACGCTACCGCTCTTCATTCTTGCGGCGGCGATCGGTGGCGGAGTCGTCGGCGGGATTCCCGGCGTTCTCAAAGCGAAGTTTGGCGCGCACGAAGTGATCACGACGATCATGTTGAACTTTATCGTGCTCGCGCTGCTGAACTATCTCGTCGCGGCACACCTTCGCGTCGAGGACTCGCTGCACACGGCGAACATTCGCGCCGGATCACTGCCGCGGCTCTCGAACTACATCCCGGGTTTTCACGGCTCGGCGGCGAACGTCGTGATCTTCATCGCCGTCGCAACCGCCATCGCCACGGGCTGGTTTCTCTTCCGAACGCGGCGCGGCTTCGAGCTTCGCGCGGTCGGACTTCAACCTGACGCCGCCGAGTACGGCGGCGTAAATGTCGGCGGCGTGTGGTGGAAGACGATGGCGCTCTCGGGAGCGATCGCCGGCATCGGTGGACTCAACTTCGTTCTCGGCTACAAACACTACTACGAAGAAGCGTTCGCGTCCGGTTCCGGCTACCTCGGCATCGCGGTCGCGATCGTGGGGCGCAACCATCCGCTCGGCGTCGTGATCGCGGCTCTCGTGTTCGCGACGATGTCGCAGGGCGGACTCGCGGTGAACGCGGTCGTCCCGAAGCAGATGGTCGACGTGCTTCAAGCTGTGGTGATCATCGCCGTCGCGGCGTCGGTTCCAGAAGTGCGACGCATTCTGCTTCGCAGCCGGAAGGGCGGGCAATGATCGTCCTCGCGTTTCTTGCCCAGGCGATCCGCATTGCGATTCCGTATTTGCTCGCCGCGAGCGGCGGCGTCATTAGCGAACGGTCTGGTCTGATCGGGCTCGGTCTCGAGGGTTACATGCTCGGCGGAGCATTTACGGGTGCGCTGGCGAGTTACTACTCCGGGAGCGCGTGGATCGGCTTGATCGGAGCGGTCGCCGGCGGCGTTGCACTAGCACTTCTTTATGCCGTCGCCGCGATCCGGTATCGCGCCGACCAGGTTGTCGTTGGAATCGCGGTGAACCTGTTGGTCATCGGAGCGACCCGATTCTTTCTGCGACTCGCCTTTCACAGCTCCGCGAACTCTCCGCGCATTCCGGGGTTTGGTGCAGAGCAGTCCGGGACCGGAGTTGCGGCACTCGTCGAGAATCCGCTCGTGTGGCTCGGGATATTAACGGTCGTCTTTGTGGCGTGGCTGCTCTATCGAACCCCTTTCGGATTGCGAGTCCGTGCGGCGGGCGAACATCCCGCGGCGGCGATCTCGGTTGGAATTCGAGTGAATGCGATTCGGTATACCGCGGCCGCGCTCTCCGGCGGGTTTGCGGCACTCGGCGGAGCGTATCTGGCGCTCGACCAGCATCAATTCAGCGCTGAAATGACAGCGGGGCGAGGGTTCATCGCATTGGCGGCTACAATTTTCGGACGTTGGGACCCGCTTCGCGCGGCGCTCGCTTGCTTACTATTCGCTGCCGCGGAGACGCTCCAGATTCAACTCCAGGGCGCGCAGATCATCCCGTCCCAATTTGTCGAGATGATTCCGTACGCGCTGACGATCATTGCTTTGGCCGGCGTCGTTGGCCGCGCCGTGCCACCGGCTGCGTTAGGAAAAGTGAGTGAGTAAGACTAGCGAGAATTCGATGGGCAAGCTGATCGTGTTGATGATCACCGCGTTCATCGACATGGTCGGAACGCTGATGATCATCCCGCTCATGCCGTTCTACGCCAAGCAGTTCGGCGCGAACGGACTTGTGGTGGGCTTGCTTGTCTCGTCGTTCTCGATCGCGCAGCTCGTGAGCGCGCCGATGTGGGGACGATTCTCCGATCGCTACGGGCGCCGCCCGGCGCTCATGGTCGGCCTCGCGGCGTCAGCGATCGCATACGTCATCTTCGGCTACGCCAACTCGCTTTGGCTGCTCTTCTTGTCGCGTCTCGTTCAGGGCTCAGGTGGCGGAACTGTAAGCGTCATCCAGGCTTACGTCGCCGACGCGGTAAAGCCTGAGGAGCGAGCGAAAGGGCTTGGCTGGCTCTCCGCGGCGACCAACGCCGGCGTCGCGCTTGGTCCAGTGCTCGGCTCGTACATGCTCGGACTTGGCGCGCACGGACCGGGACTCGCTGCCGCTGTTTTGTGCGTGCTCAACATCGGCTTCGCGTGGCGCTTTCTCGCGGAGTCGCGTGACATGACCGAAGCGCGCGCGACGAAACACAAACCCGGGCGGTCACGCGCCGCGGTGATGCGAGTCGTGTCGCACTCGAATGAACCGGCCGCGCGGCTCATCTGGATCTATGCGATCGGCATCGGCGCGTTCCAGGGCACGAACGCGATTCTCGCGCTTTTTCTCGCGGCGCGGTTCGGCGTCACGACGCACACGATCGGGTACTTCTATACCTACATCGGATGCATCGCGGTGCTGACCCGCGCGTTCGTTCTCGGATGGGCGGTCGACAAGTACGGGGAGGCGCGGCTGTCGAGACTCGGTCAAACGCTTCTCGCGGCTGGACTTGCGGCGATCCCTTTCATGTACCCGCTCGCCGATCCCGAGGCGTTTGCCGCCCATCTCGGTCATATCATTCCGGTTTCTGCTGTCGCATTTCTGCCCTACCTGCCACTCGCCGCGGCGGTGGCCCTCCTCCCTCTCGGGACCGCGTTCACTTTCCCTTGTGTCACCGCGCTACTCTCGCGCGTCATACCGAGTAGCGAACGCGGCCTGTACATGGGGGTCCAACAGACATTCGGCGGAACCGCTCGAGTCCTCTTCCCCATCGCGGCAGGCTGGGCGTTCGACCGCTTCCCTGGATTACCGTTTATGGTGTCTGCGGCATTAGTGGCGGGAACGATCCTTCTGGGGTTGGGCATGGAGGAATACACCCGACCCAAACGCGAACCCGAGCCTGCACCTGCGGCTTAGTCCACGGTTCGCGCGGCCTTTTTGATTTTCAGGAGACTCCATGCTCACTCGTCGCATTGGCGAAGTGGCGTCGATCATCGCCGTCATCGCGGCGGCCGCCTGCGGCGGCGGCGGTTCTGAGCCGACTGCGAGCGGCCCTTCCGCCGTTGATATCATTTCCGGCAACGGACAGGTCCAGCTCGTCGGATCGTCGCTTTCGAGACCGCTCGTTGTCAGAGTTACGGCCAGCGGATCGCCCGTAAAAGGCGTCACCGTCACCTTCGCGGTGGTCTCAGGGAGCGCGACGGTCAATCCATCGAGCGCCGTCACCGATGCGGCAGGCCAAGCATCGACGCAGGTCACGCTCGGATCTTCGCCGGGAGACGTGAGCATCTCGGCGAGCGTCAACGGAACGGGACTGAAAACGAGCTTCCTCGAGACGGCCGGCGCATCGACGATCACGCCGGCGTGTTCGGCCGGTTCGGGAACGTCGCTGACAGTGGGCGAGGTGCGAGCGGGAATTGCTGGAACCGGTATCTGTATCACCGGGACGTCGGGCGCCGAATACGGTCTCGTCGCGTTCTACGGCAACACCGACAGCTCGGCGACCACGTCGGTGAGCGTGACGGCAAAGGGGGCGACCGCGGTTTCGACACCGTCCGTCGCCCCGAGCTCTGATGAAACACTCATGAGTGCTTTCGAACGTCAGCCCGAGAATGGCTTCGGAGCTCAGTTCGAACACCGTCTCCGTGAGTCGGCACGCCGCGAGCTCACACCGAAGATTCCAAGCGCCCAGGCTTTCTATCGTCAGCGCCCGAACTTCACCGCGATCCCGGCGAACCCGACGATCGGTTCGTTCGTTCAGTTGAACGCGAATGGCCTCGTCAACTGCGCGAATCCGATCAACATCACGGCTCGAGTAGCCGCGGTCTCGACGACGGCGATCGTCGTCGCGGACACCGCGAATCCCTCCGGCGGATTCACCGACGCCGAGTACGCCGCGTTCGCGACGACATTCGATACGCTCATTCGTCCGCTCGACGTGCAGAACTTCGGCGAACCGTCGGACGTCGACAAGAACGGCAAGACGATCATCTTCTTCACGAAGGAAGTGAACAAGCTGACGCCGCGCGGCAGCTCGGGATTCGTGGGCGGATTCTTCTACGAGCGCGATCTCTTCCCGACGCAGAGCACCGCGGACCTCCAGGGATGCGCGACGAGCAACTTCGCCGAGATGTATTACGCGCTCGTGCCGGATCCGACCGCGAGGTTCAGCGACGCGCGCTCGAAGCAGTCGGTGCTCGATCTCACGCCCGCAACGCTGGCGCATGAATTCCAGCATCTCATCAACGCGGGTCGCCGCCTCTACGTGAACAACGCGGAAGACTTCGAGCAGGTGTGGTTGAATGAAGGCCTGAGCCACATCGCCGAGGAGCTGCTCTACTACCGAGTCGCGAAGTTGTCGCCGCGACAGAACATCAGCGCGAGCACCATCGGCTCGAGCACGAGCGCGGTGAACGCCTTCAACAACTATATCGGCGACAACATCGGCCGTTTCGAGCTCTACATCGGAACGCCGAACACAGTGTCGGTCTACGCCGGCAATGACGACCTCGAGACGCGCGGCGCGACCTGGCACCTGTTGCGGTATCTCGCCGATCATCGCGGTACGTCGGACGGCGACGTGTGGATGCAGCTCGTGAACAGCAAGACCACGGGCCATCACAACCTCGCGAACGTTTTCGGCGCCGACTACATGACGCAGATCCGCGATTGGGCGACGAGCATCTTTTCGGATGACGTCAATGGCGTGAGCGACGCGCGTTTCCTCGAGCCGAGCTGGAACATGCGCAGCATTTTCCCGAACCTCGTGAGCTCGACGAACGTCCCGCTCGGACGGTATCCGTTGCGGATCATTCCGATCTCGGATGCGGCGGGCGGCAACACGTCGATTCAGGCCGGCGGCGTCGCCTTCTTCCGATTTGGAGTCTCGACCGGAAGCGCGTCGATCGACTGGTCGTCATCGGGGCTTCCGGTGACGGGCCTGATGAAGTTCACCCTCGTCAGAACGAAGTAGTCGGCGTCGCGGTTAGTCATCCCGAGCGCGGCGAGGGATCGCTTTCACTAAGGCAGTTGAAACCGCCTTGGCGAGAAAGCGATCCCTCGTCGCTTCGCTCCGTCGGGATGACGTCCGAGAGGAAAGCGATCCCTCGTCGCTTCGCTCCGTCGGGATGACGTCCGAGAGGAAAGCGCTCCGTCGTCCGAGAAGAAAGCGATGGCGAGCGCCTAGCGCGCTTCTCTCGAATCCCGGTCAGCGGTCTTCGAGGAGTCCTGAATTCCGGGCTCGCTCGCGAGGACCGCGCGCGCGATGTCGACCATCGGCACGGACCGGTCCTGACTCGTGCGCTGAAGTATGCGATACGCTTCCTGCTCCGACGAGCCGGTGCGACGCATGAGGATGCCCTTCGCGCGTTCGATCGTTTTACGATTCTCTAATTGCGTCCGCGCCGATTCCGCGTCCTGGCGCGCCGCGAGCAATTCCTTCGCGCGCGTCGCCGCGAGACGAATCGTCGAATCGAGAACACGCGGCGGCGCGGGCTTCGGAAGAAACGCGATCGCCGCCGTCGCCGTGACATCACGATCGCTCAGCTGCAGCGTTTGATCGCCGCTGAACAACACGACCGCGACGCCCGGAATGCTTTGCGTGATCCGCTCGGCCGCTTCGATGCCTGATCCATCCGGCATGTGCACGTCGAGCAAGACGACGTCGGGAAGTACGTCTTTCGCGCGCTCAATGGCTTCACGACCGCTCGACACTTCCGCGACCACCGTGTGGCCGAGGGTGCCGAGAAGATCGATGAGCAACGAACGAGCGTTGTCATCATCTTCGGCGATGAGTACGCGAATCGATGAAACTGTTTCTGTCATCTGAGGGAATCTGATCTCGCTGTGGAAGGCGCGCCAGACGTGAACGGACAATTAATCGTCGCCTGCAACTTGCGCGAGCAGCTCCGCTGTTCGCACTGGCTTGCGCAGAATGAAGTCGCCATCAGCGCCAGCACCGACGCGTGGTTCCCAACCAGTCACTACTCCGATGCGGAGCGCGGGACACGTCTCGCGCGCGTAGGTGATGAGCTCCCATCCACTGCCGTCCGACAGACCAACATCGGTGATGAGCACTTCGTACGCCGGGTCCGCGTGTTCCAACAGCGCCGTCGCTTCACGTTGACCCGCGGCGGTATCGACCGTGTGCCCGTCAGACTCGAGCAGCGCCTGCATGAAATCGCGACTGTCCGGATGATCTTCTACGAGCAAGACCTTCCGAGCGATGCGATGACGTTGCGCGTCGTTGTTTCCCTGCGACACCTGTTGCGCCACTTTCGGAAACACGAGACGGATCGTCGTGCCCGTCCCCGGCACTGAATCGATCTCCGCGTGGCCGCGATGCCGCTTTACGATTCCATAAACCTCGGCGAGTCCGAGTCCCGTGCCGGCCTTTCCCTTCGTAGTGAAGAAGGGCTCAAAAGCCCGCTCCCTTACCTCGGCGGACATTCCAATTCCTGAATCGCTCACTTCGAGTACGACCGCGTCGCTCACGATTCGCGTTCGAATGCCGAGCGTTCCGCCGCCGGACATCGCGTCGAGCGAATTCTGCACCAGGTTCAGGAGGGCTTCGCGTAGCTCGCCGGAGATGCCGCGAATCTCCGCGCCTTCAGCGAGCTCTCGGTCGAGATGCACGATACCGCCTCGAGCTCGCTCCGCCCACAACGGCTGCGTCATCGCAACGACTTCGTCGCACACGAGCGAAAGATCGACGAGATCTTCCCGCTCGCCCCGCAAAGGTTCTTGGCGAATGAATCGTCCGACGCGTGCAGCCGTCGCCGCGCCCGTTTCAGCGGCCTTCGCGATGCGCGTCGCGTAATCGCGGACCGCCGCCGGGTTGTCCGCGTTAGCCTCGAGGAGGAACGCGGCGGCCATGATCGGATTGAGCGCGTTGTTGACGTCGTGCATGACGCCGGCGGCGAGCTGTCCGACTGCCGCGAGACGCCGTTCACGCGCACGTGCTTCTTGAAGCGCGAGCAATTCTCGCGTTCGCTCTTCGACCATTCGCTCGAGTCGCTCGGCTTCCGTCGAGACGCGCTCGTAGAGCGCCGCTGTTCGACGCGCTTCCTCTTCGAGCGCTTTCGCGAGCTGCGTCTTCACCGTGACGTCGCGCTCGACGGTCACCGCGCCGCGAATCTTTCCGTGCTCGTCGTAAAGTGGATTCGAGTTGACCTCGATGATCACTGGCGAGCTGTCGGCACCGCGGCGAACGGCGAGCGTTTCCCCGCGCACCCGTTCGCCGCGCAACGCGCGCGCCGTCGGATGCTCATGCATGAAGAGACTCGTGCCGTCGACCGTCCGCGGACGATCGAGTTGCCAAAGCTCACGCAGCGTCGACGGCTGCCCCGACGGATGGTCTTGCTGAGCTTGAGTGTTAGAACGCGCAGTTCGGCCTTCGGTATCGGAGACGCGAACCGAGTCCGGAATAACGTCGAAGATCGATTCGAGCTGAGCGACGCTTCGACCAAGTGTTTCTCGCAGTTCTTCGCGTTCGCTGACGTCGATACCGGCGAAGAGAATCCCGCGACCACCGGGCCCATCCGTGAGCATCGCGAATGTCGTCTCGACGAGACGCCGACCTGCGCGATGTTGGAACGGAACACGAACCGCCGCGACTTTCGGAAGCCCGCGAATGGCCGTGTCGATTTGATCAGTGAGATCGGCGAGCGCGTTTGGGAACGCGTCGTAGATCGAAACCTTCGATGAGAGCACCGCCGGAACGCCCGTGAGCTCGCGATAGCGAGCGTTCGCGTTCACCAATCGCAGATCGTTGTCGAAGATCGCGATAGCGAGCGGGACCGCCTCGAAGAGTGATTCGAGTCGAACGCCAGTTACACCGATTCGCGCGAAGTCGAGTGCGGCGGAAGATTGCGTCACGAAACCACGGAGTTGGGACCTTGCGGAACTTCGCCCAACATCGGGGCAGAACACGCATCGGGCGACGACCGAACCCGCATTATAGCAACTTGCGTCGGAAGTAGTAGCACTTCTTCACCGCCGCGTTCGCGACGGTGGAGCAAAAGATTCCGCCCGCGGCGCATCCGCCGTAATGAGTCGTGAGCCACGCTCAAAGGTGAAGAACGAATATCCCCACTCGAGCAGGACACTCAAGCGGTTTCTGAAGCCGGCCAAGTACATGATGTGGACGAGCAGCCACGTCCACCACGCGATCCACCCGCTAAGATGCCTTCCCGCGAGAACACCGACGGCTTTGTACCGACCGATCGTCGCGAGATCGCCCTTGTTGCGATAGCGAAATCGCTCTCTCCCTTCTCCGCGAATCGAATGAATGACGTTTCGCGCCGCGGTCCGACCACTCTGCATCGCCGCCGGCGCGACACCAGGCACCGGCTTTCCATTCGTGTAGAGCACTGCCATGTCGCCGATGACGAAGACCTCGGGATGCGCGGCAACGCTGAGGTCCTCCTTCACGACAACCCTGCCCATGCGATCCAACTCTGCATCGAGCGTCGCGCCGAGCGACGATGCGACATTTCCTGCTGCCCAGAAAATTGTGCGCGCCGCAATTCGCTCATCGCCGATGTCGACGAACCCATCGCCGACATTGGTCACACGTGAATCGAGCCGGACTTCGACGCCAAGTTCGGTGAGGTCCTGGCGCGCGCGCTCGGAGAGGTCTTCCGGGAAAGCGGGCAGCAGGCGCGAACCGCCCTCGATAAGAATGATACGGGACTGGGCAGTATCGATGTGGCGGAAATCACTGGGCAACGCGAATCGTGCGATCGTCGGCAACATTCCCGCGAGTTCGACCCCCGTGGGACCACCGCCGATGATGACGAATGTCAAATTTGCTAGCCGTTCGCGCTCGTCGGTCGCGCATTCCGCGCGCTCGAATGCGAGGAGCCACCGCCGTCTGAGGACGATCGCATCTTCGACGCTCTTGAGCCCCGGCGCGTCGTGCTCCCACTCGTCGTGCCCAAAATATGAATGCCGAGCACCCGCGGCGACGATGAGAAAATCGTAATGAAGCTCGCGACCGTCAGATAATTTGACGATTCGCGCGGTGGCGTCGATCGACGATGCGTCGCCGAGAACGACGTCGGCGTTTTTTTGGTGGCGGAGTAACCACCGGATTGGTGCCGCGATGTCGGTCGGCGTGAGCGTCGCCGTCGCGACTTGGTACAACAGAGGCTGGAAGACGTGATGGTTCGTTCGATCGACGACCAACACGTCGGCATCGGCATTCTTGAGCGCGCGTGCGGCGTAGAGTCCTCCAAAACCGCCGCCGATAATTACGATCTTGGGGCGCGGGGCCATTAACGGCTTGGATTGATCGGTAGTGTACCCATCTGAACGCCTCAGGTCACAGGTCACAGGTCTCAACTAAGCTAGACGTCTCATTCTGCGACCGGAGACCTGTGACCTAGAGAATCAGACGCCGGTTCGCACCGTATTACGACCAGCGCCAGGCAGACTTAAGACAATCCCGACCACAAAAACTGTTACAGCTCCGACGACGTTATACCACAAGAACGCGACGCTCGGCGCCAGCCGATTGACCGCGGCGACCGCGAGCATTCCTGCAATCAGCGCGATGAACGCCGGCGTGCCGCGCACCCATTTCATCATCGCCAAGACGAAGACGCCGAGGATCGAACCGTAGAAGAACGAGCCGTACGTGTTCACCACCTCGATGAGCGAACCCAGGTTCGCCGAATACGTCGCGACGACGCAGGCAAAAAATCCCCAAATCGCCGTCGACACGCGCGAGACGATTACGAAGTGCTCATCCGGTCCGTCGGCGCGAATCCAACGGCGGTAGAAGTCGAACACAGTCGTCGTCGATAGCGAATTGAGCTCGCCAGAGATGGCATTCATTGCCGCGGCGATCACCGCCGCGACGAAAATGCCGACGAGACCGATCGGCAGATGTGCGAGCACAAACCGCGGAATGACATAATTGACGTCCGCCGATTTTTGGCCCGTGACACGATGCGCCATATCGAGCGCCTGCGCACGAACGACGTTCGCGCTGTCCTCGGCGAGGTGTAGCCGATTCGAAGCCGCGGCCGCTGCTTGGTCGTCGCCACGATCATGCGCGGCGACATACGCCCGTGCCGCCTGCTCGCGCGTCGCGAGATCTCCAGTGTACTTGGCCTCGAGCTGGCTATACAGGCCGCCCTCGGCCGCACGAACCGCGCGTTCGTGCGCTGGATTGAACAGAAGAGGAGGTCGCTCGAATTGATAGAAGACAAACACGAGTACACCGACGAGCAGCACGAGCGCCTGAAGCGGAATCTTCCAGTAGGCGCTGATCAGCAGCGACGTCCGCGCTTGGTCGACTGACTTTGCGGCGAGATACCGCTGCACCTGGCTCTGATCGGTGCCGAAATAGCTCAGCATCAAGAATGTGCCGCCGATGATTCCCGACCAAAACGTGTACTGGTTTTTCAGCGTGAACGAGAAATCAAAGACGTTGAGTCGCCCGCCGGCGCCTGCAATGTGCAGCGCGTCAGCGGGCGAGACGGGAATCTGAACCAAGAGCGTGATCGCGACCGCAAGCAGCGCGGCCACGATGAGAACCATTTGCTTGACGTCGACCCACGTCACGGCCTGAACACCGCCGACCATCGTGTAGAGAACGGCGGGAATACCGATGACCGCGACGGAGAGCGTCACCGGCCATCCGAAAATCGCCGAGAACACGACCGCCGGCGCCGCGATGATCGTCCCACAGGACAGGCCGCGCGAGATCAGGAAGAGAAACGCCGTGAGCGACCGCGTCTTCGCGTCGAATCGCCGCTCGAGATACTCATAGGCCGTATACACCTTCGCGCCGTGGAGAAATGGCACGAGCGTGACGCCGAGGATCACCATCGCGAGCGGCAGTCCAAAGTAGAACTGCACGAAACGCATTCCATCCGTCGCGCCTTGACCGGTCGTGCCGATCATCGTGACGGCGGACAACTGCGTCGCCATCACCGACAGGCCGACAGCCCACCACGGCAAGCTGCGATTCGCGAGGAAATAGCCTTCGATCTGTTTCGTACCCGTCGATCGCCGAAGTCCGGTGATCACGACGTACGACAGCCAGCCGACGACGATCAGCCAGTTGAGCCAGTGCATTCAGGTCTCGGGTGTCAGGTCGGAGGTTTCAGGAACGACTGAACCACGATTGCATCCACCACAACAGCAGTAGCGTCACGACCTGCACCGACATCACGCGGACCAATGTCACGCGGAATCTCTTGCTCGAGGCTGAGTTGTCTGTCATCGCCGCTCCCACGCGAGGCGCGCACCGAGTGCGATGAGCAATCCACCGGTCACTCGCTCGAGCCCCATCTTCACGCGCGGACGGGTCAGCACGGCGCCGACGCGATCGATGAACCACGCATAGGCTGTGAGCCACACGAAGCCCATCGCGATGTGAATGCTCGCGAGGAGAAGACTTCTTTTGAGCACCGCTTCGCCCGGCGAGATGAACTGCGGCAAGAAGGTCAAATAGAACACCGCGACTTTCGGATTCAGAAGGTTCGTGAGAAAACCCTGAAGGAAGGGACCGAGGCGTGCACGTTTCGATGGCTCACTCGATGGTGCCGCAACCGCCGCATTTCGTGATTCGCGGATCGACTGCACACCGATCCAAATCAAATACCCCGCGCCAAGCGTCTTCACGACGTTGAACGCCGTCGCCGACGTCGCGAGGATTGCCGAAAGACCGAGCGCGGAGGCCGTCGCGTGAATCACGCAGCCGGCGCAGATGCCGACGATCGTCAGCATCGCTCGTCTTCGCCCGACAGCAAGCACGTTCTTCGTCACGAGCGCCATATCCGCGCCAGGCATGATCGTCAACAGCGCAGCGACGCCGATGAAGGCGTACAACCGCGGATCGACGCTCACGGTCTCACCGGACCCGACGCCGGTACTGGCGGACGATTCGCCGCGCGTTGATCGGCGGATAAGAGATTGATGAACAGTCTCGCCGCGCCCGGATGACCCGCCGGCAACTGCCTGAAGAAGGACATGGTTGTGTAGAGGTAGGTTCCCTTTCCCACCGGAGCAACCAACACCGCGGCGTCGTTCGGCGGCTCGCCCTTGTCATTCATCGAGAACAGCGGGCGGTACGCTTTGTCGAAGGTATGCGGCATGTACAGCGATCGCTCTTGTACCCAGTTGCCAAAATCACGTTCGGTAATCTTGTTCGGCGACGACAACAGCGGCGAGCCGGGGTCGAGAACCCGAACGGGCGCATTCTCATCCGTCACGCGATCAGCAGGGCGAGTCAGCGTGATGGGGAATGGCAAATATCCGGGCTGCGCCATCTCGAACTGCCCGTACTGAGTGACGATCGTCCCCCCGTTGCGCGCGAACTCCATCAACACAGGCGTGTTGGTCTTCAGCGCATTGTTGTTCGTCTCATACGCGCGCGGCCCGATGACGATCGTCGTGAATCCGCCGAGCTTCACTTGGGGCAGCGTCACCGGGTCGAGCTCGGTCACCGGCAGGCCAAGCTCCTCGAGCATCGACATCACGTTGTCACCAACGCCGCGAATGTAGCCGATCTTCAAATTCGCGAACGTCGCGTTCACCGCCTCGAGCTGCAGCGTCGCCGACCGATAAAACCTCTGCGGGCGAATGTGCTCGTACTCGATCGGCACGAACCCGAGCGAGAACGTCGACCCGCCGCTCTTCGCGATCGCCTTGACCGAATCATGTCCGGCTGCAAGCCTGCCCTGCACTCGGAAATAGAGATGCGCATCGCCAAAGCCCGGGAGCGTCACGTGCCGCGACGCGGAGTCGGCTGTCAATCCTTTCGGGAGCAAGAGCGAGACATCGACGTCGCGAGGAGACGCCGCAGCCGAGTGAACGAAGACCAACATCATTCGGTCGAATACCGCGTTTGCGCGCGCATACTCGACCTCGTGCTGCAGCAACAGCGAGATCTCGGGAATCGTCGACACTGGCCGCCGCACCTCGCCGCGCGCGATATCCGCATAGCGATGAACGATCGGTCCGGTCCGATAAGGGAATCGCGCCTCGCCGATTCGCAGCGTCACGTCCGCTCCGTTCTCCTGTAGCCGATCCTCGCCCGTAACCATCTCGAGCGTCGGTTGCGTGAACATGTCGCCGTTCATTCG
>Ga0070683_100001207_pt1 | contig 19676 bp, 10 predicted proteins | sample KBSC713LmetaG_FD_64662 | JGI IMG/M metagenome (GOLD analysis project Ga0070683, IMG submission 64662) | Corn rhizosphere microbial communities from Kellogg Biological Station, Michigan, USA - KBS C7.1-3L metaG | ecosystem: Host-associated > Plants > Roots > Rhizosphere ... | reverse complement strand
GCAAGCTCGACCGCAACGCGCTGCCGGCTCCCACCGCGCTTGCCGCCGATCGCGCGCGGCCGCACGTCGCGCCTCGCAACGCGGTCGAGGCGACGATCGCAGCGGTCTGGCAGGCCGTCCTTCGCGTCGACCGCGTCAGCGTCGACGACCACTTCTTCGAGCTCGGGGGCGACTCGATCCTCAGCATCCAGGTCATCGCACGCTGCCGTCAGCACGGGCTGAAGCTCACGCCGAGGGACATCTTCGCGTGGCCGACTGTCGCCGAGCTCGCCGAAGTCGTTCGGGTCGCCACGGCAGCCGTACCGAGCGTGTCGGCGCCGATCGACGGCGAAGTCGCGCTGACGCCGATCCAGCGCTGGTTTTTCGCGCAGGAGCTCGTCGACGTGCAGCACTGGAACCAGGCGTTCCTGTTCGAAGTGCCGGCGGACTTCTCGACTTCTGCGCTCGCGACCGCGGTGCGCGGCCTCGTCGCGCATCACGACGCGCTGCGGCTTCGCTACCGCCGCGGCGACGACGGCGAGTGGACGCAGCGTTACGAGAGCGACGATGCGGCGGGCGTTGCGGTGGCGATCGACCTGTCGACGGTGGCCGCAGCCGAGCTGCCTGCTGCGATCGAGCGCCATTCGTCGGCAGTGCAGGTGTCGTTCCGGCTTGCCGAAGGACCGCTGCTGCGCGCTGTCCATTTCCGGCTCGGCGAGGGAATGCACGGTCGGCTGCTCCTCGCTGCGCACCATCTCGTCGTCGACGGCGTCTCGTGGCGACTGCTGCGCGAGGACCTCGAAACGCTCTACATCGCCGCGGCGATCGGCCGCCCGGCCGCGCTTCCGGCCAAGACTTCGTCGCTGCAGGAATGGGCGCGCGCGCTGCAAGAGCATGCGCAACGTCCGCAGGTGCTGCGTTCGCTCGACCACTGGCGCGCGATCGCCGCCACGCCGCCGCTCGTCCTGCCGGGTCTCGCCGACGCGGTCGTCGGGGACGGCGGCACGGTCACGGCCCGACTCTCGCGCGACGAGACGCGCGCGCTCCTGCAGCGGCTCCCGGCCGTGTTCGAGAGCCAGATCAACGACGTCCTGCTGACCGCGCTCTGCCGCGCGCTGCAACGCTGGACGGGCGCGGCGACGCTGCGCATCGACCTCGAGGGCCACGGCCGCGAGCACGTTTCCGATGCGATCGACGTCTCGCGGACGGTCGGCTGGTTCACATCGCTCTATCCGGTCGCGCTACGGGTCGATCCCGCAGCCGACGCGCCGGCGACCGTTGCGTCGATCCGCGAACAGCTGCGGCTCGTCCCCGATCGCGGCTTCAGTCACGGCCTCCTGCGCTACGTCGCGGACGAGCCGGCGGTGCGCGAGGCCCTCGCCGCGGCGCCTGCGTCGCCGGTGCTCTTCAACTACCTCGGTCAATTCGACGCGGTGGTTGCCGACTCGGCGATCTTCTCGTTCGCACGCGAGTCGACCGGTGCGTGGCGCAGCGCGCGCGCACGGCGCGCCTATCCGCTCGAGGTCGTCGCGATGGTGCGCGACGGCGAACTCGAGATCGGCTGGCATCACGCCGCCGATCGGAGCGGGAAGGAAGCGATCGAGCGCGTCGCGCGCGACACGATGGCGGTCTTGCGCGAGCTGATCGCCGCCGCGGAGACGACGCCGCGCCAACGCGCGCGTAGCGCGGTCGAGTCCGCGTTCGCCGGTCTCGACGTCGCCGCCTTGGCGCTGCTGCGCGCGCGCTATCCGGCGCTCGAGGACGCCTATCCGCTGACGCCGATGCAGCGCCTGTTCCTCGCGATGGAAGCTTCGCAGGCCGGCCTCGGCCTCGAGCAGTGGCACTTCCGGCTCGACGGCCGCCTCGACGCGGCGCTGCTGCGGCGCGCGATCGAGGCCGTGGTGGAGCGGCACGCCATCCTGCGCACGGCGGTCGTTTCCGAAGGCGTGTCGGAACCGCTGCAGGTCGTTTCGTTCGAGGCGGCGCTACCGTGGTCGGAGGAAGACTGGCGTACGTTGACGGCCGCCGAGCAGTCGGAGCGCCTCGAACAGTTGCTCTCCGAAGACGCGAGCGCCGCGTTCGAGCTCGCGAAGGCGCCGTTGATGCGCGTCGCGCTGCGTCGCATCGGCGACGAGTTGCACCACCTGATCTGGACGACGCACCACCTGTGCATCGACGGCTGGTCGTGGCCGGTCGTCTTCGCCGACGTCTCGCGCAGCTACGCCGCGCTCGCGAGTGGACGCGCGCCTTTCCCCCGGCCGGCACTGCAATTCCGGCGCTATGTCGATTGGCTGGCGCGCTCGGCTCCGGACTCGGAGGGCTTCTGGAAGGCGCAGCTCGCCGGCTTCGCCGCGCCGACTCCCTTGCCCGCCGGCACGCCGACGGGCGCACCGCGCGGCGGTGAATCGCCCGGCGAACCGTTCGACGAGATCGTCGTGACGCTGCCGGCGGCGACGACCGGCCGCCTGCTCGCCGTCGCGAAGCGGCTGCGCGTGACGCCGAGCACGATTCTGGGTAGCGCCTGGGCGCTTCTTCTCGCCCACTACAGCGACGCGACGGGCGTCGTCTATGGCGCATCGTTTTCCGGCCGCCCGGCTGAGATCGACGGCATCGAGCACATGGTCGGGCCTTGTGTGAACAACCTGCCGGTCCGCGTCGCGGTCGATAGGGCGGCCAGGCTGGGCTCGTGGCTCGTCGACGTCCAGCAGCTGCAGTTCGCTCTCGCCGAGCACCAGCACGCGTCGCTCGAGCAGATCCAGCGCTGGAGCGGGATCCCGTGGCGGCTTCGCCTGTTCGAAAGCCTCGTCGTCTTCCAGAACTACCAGGTCGATACCGCTGCGCGCACGATCGGGGCTGACGTCCGCAGCACGCTGCTGCGCGCGCCCGAGGCGACCAACTATCCGCTCACGCTTGCGGTCTCGGTCGGTGACGAGCTGCGCCTGCGCTTCCTCTTCAAGCCGGGACGGTTCGCGCGTGCGACAGTCTCGCAGTTCGGCGAAGACCTGACGACCGCACTGGCGGCGTTGTGCGAGCTCGCGACCTTGGAGGCGCCGACGGTCGGCGACGTTGCGTCGCTGCTGCCGGCGAGCTCGCGCGGATCGGCGCGCGCGGCGCCATTGGCGCGGCCGAGCCAGCGCAATGACATCGTGCTGCCGCCAGCGAGCCAGCTCGAGCTCGAAGTCGCCGCCGTCTGGCAGGATCTCTTCGGCATCGAGCAGATCTCGGTAGAGGACAACTTCTTCGACCTCGGTGGCCATTCGCTGCTGCTCGTGCAGGCCCACGCGCGCCTGCAGGACCGGTTGCGGCGAAGCCTGCCGATCGTCGCGCTGCTTCAGTACCCGACGGTCCGCTCGCTTGCTCACCACCTGAATGGCGGCAGCGCGGGCGACGCAGCGGCGACGACTGCCGCGGAGCGCGCGAGGCGACAACGCGAAGCGCAGGCGCGCCAGCGCACGCTCGCCGGGAGACGCCCATCATGAGCTATTCGGACGCCTACGATCCGCTCGAGGGAATCGCCATCGTCGGCATGGCGGGGCGCTTTCCCGGTGCACGCGACGTCGCCGAGCTCTGGCGAAACCTTGTTGCCGGCCGCGAGACGATCCGTCAATTCGAAGCCGACGAGCTGAAGCCGGCGCACCCGGAAGACATGGACGTGCGCGCCGAGCCGGGCTACGTGCGCGCGCGGGGCGTCCTCGCCGGCATCGACGAGTTCGATGAGCAGTTCTTCGGCTTCAGTCCGCGCGAGGCGGCGATCCTCGATCCCCAGCAGCGGCTCTTCATGGAAGCCGCGTGGGAAGCGCTCGAGCACGCGGGGGTCGACCCGAAGCGCTTCGGCGGGCCGATCGGCGTCTTCGCTGGCGCGACCACGAACACGTACTACCAGAACAACCTGCAATCGCGCCGCGACGTCACCGACACCGTGGGCCTGCTGACGACGCAGATGGCGAACCAGAACCAGTACATGGCGACGCGCCTGGCGTACAAGTTCGACCTCAAAGGCCCGGCGCTGAACGTCCAGACGGCGTGCTCGACCTCGCTCGTCGCGGTGTGCACGGCGGTGCAGAGCCTGCAGTCGTACCAGTGCGACCTCGCGCTTGCCGGCGGCGCGTCGGTGAACGTCCCGCAGGAGTCCGGCTATCTGTACCAAGAAGGCTCGATCCTCTCGCCCGACGGGCATTGCCGCGCGTTCGACCGCGACGCAAACGGGACGGTGTTCAGCAACGGCCTCGGAGTCGTCGTGCTGCGTCGTCTGCGCGACGCGCTCGCCGACGGCGACACGATCTACGCGGTGATCAAGGGCGCCGCGCTGAACAACGACGGCAGCTCGAAGGTCAGCTTCACGGCGCCGAGCGTCGACGGCCACGCCGAGGTGATCGCCGCGGCACAGGCGCTCGGCGGAATCGACCCCGACACGATCTCGTACGTCGAAGCGCACGGCACGGGCACCGCGCTTGGCGATCCGATCGAGATCGCCGGGCTGACGCAGGCGTTTCGCGCCGGCGGCGCACGCCGCAACGGCTACTGCGCGATCGGATCGCTGAAGACCAACATCGGTCACCTCGACGCGGCGGCGGGCGTCGCGGGCCTGATCAAGACGACGCTCGCGCTGCACCATCGGATCCTTCCGGCGAGTCTCAACTTCCGCGAACCCAACCCGAAGCTCGACATCGAGAACACGCCGTTCTTCGTCAACGCCGAGCGGCGCGAATGGCCAGCCGGGGCGACGCCGCGCCGTGCCGGGGTCAGCTCGTTCGGCGTCGGCGGGACGAACGCGCACGTCGTGCTCGAGGAAGCGCCGCGCAGTTCCGAAGCGACGCCGGCCGGGCGTGCGGAGCAGCTGCTGCTCGTCTCCGCGCGCGACGCCGAAGCGCTCGACCGCGTGGCCGCCCGCCTGAGGGCGCATCTCGAGAGCGATGCCGGCGATCTCGGCGACGTCGCGCACACCCTGCACGTCGGCAGGCGCGCGTTCGCGCATCGCCGTGCGTTGGTGTGTCGCAGTCGCGACGACGCCATCGCCCTGCTCGCGGCCGGCGATCCGAAGCGCGTGCATCAGAGCGCATTCGGCGGCGCCGACGTCGGTGTCGGCTTCATGTTCCCGGGCCAGGGTGCGCAGTACGTGAACATGGGTCGACGGCTCTACGAGACCGAAGCGCGCTTCCGCGAGGAGGTCGACGCGTGCGCCGAGGTGCTGCGCGAGTTCCTCGGCATCGACCTGCGCGCCGTGCTCTATCCCGCAACCGACGACGTCGCGCAGGCGCAGGCGCAGCTGACGCAGACCGCGATCACGCAGCCGGCGCTGTTCGCGATCGAGCATGCGCTCGCCCAGCTGTGGCTCTCGTGGGGCATCCGGCCCCGAGCGCTGATCGGCCACAGCGTCGGCGAGTACGTCGCGGCGTGCGTCGGCGGGACCTTCGAGCGCGACGACGCGCTCGCGCTGCTCGCGCGACGAGCGCGGCTCATGCAATCGATGCCGCCGGGGGCGATGCTCGTCGTGCGCGCGTCGGCGAGCGAGCTCGAAGGCCGGCTCGACGATCGGACGTCGATCGCGGCGATGAACGCGCCCAAGGTGACCGTCGTTTCGGGCGACCACGAAGCGATCGGCGCGCTCGCCGCGGCTCTCAAGGCGAGCGACATCGCGACCCACGTGCTGCCGACGTCGCACGCGTTCCACTCGCCGATGATGGAGCCGGTCGTCGAACCATTCATCGAGCTGGTGAAGGCAACGCGACGGAAAGCGCCGACGCTGCACTGGATCTCGAGCCTGACGGGCAAGCCGATCACCGACGAGGAGGCGACCGACGCGACGTACTGGGCGCGGCAGTTGCGCGAGCCGGTGCGCTACATGGACGGCATCGGCCAGCTGATCGGCAAGACGCTCGCGCTCGTCGAGGTCGGTCCGGGCCAGGCGTTGAAGAGCCTGGCGATGCAGCACGCGGCGCGCGATCCGGAGCAGTTGATCGTCACCTCGTTGCATCCGGCACAGGACTTCAGCGCCGACCTCGAGTGCCTGCTCGGCGCCGCAGGCCAGCTCTGGACGCGAGGTGTGGCCATCGATCCCGCCAGCATCCACGGCGCCGGCGCGCGCCGGCGCCTCGCGTTGCCGACGTATCCGTTCGCGCGCCGCCGTCATTGGATCGAGCCCGCCGGCCAACGGGGAGCGGCGCCGCACCCCGCTGCTGCCGCGGCGAAGCCAGCTGTCCCTGTGCCGCGCCTCGACGTCACGAGCAAGCCGTCTGCCCTGTCTCCTCCTCCATCACGACCAACGCGTGAAACCGTCATGCAACAGGACCGTTCGGCGACTCTGATCGCCAACCTGCAGGAGCTCTTCGCGAAGCTGTCCGGAATCGACCGGTCGGCGCTGCTGCCGAGCGCCGGCTTTCTCGAGCTCGGTCTCGATTCGCTCTTCCTCACTCAGGCGAGCACCGCGATCCAGAAGCAGTTCGGCGCGAAGATTCCGGTGCGCGCGTTGCTCGAGGACTGCTCGACGATCGCCACGCTGGCGGCGCGACTCGACCCCCTGTTGCCGGCCGCGCCGACCTCACCGGCAAGTGAATCAGCCGCGGCGGTAGCGTCGTCAATGGCATCCGATACCGTGCCTGCGATCGCACCGGCACCAGCGGTCGCGATGACCGCCGACGGTGGCCCGGACGCGAGCGCCGATCCCGGCTCGCTCGCTGCCATCTTCGCGCAGCAGCTCGCGATCATCACGCGGCAGCTCGAGATCCTCGGGGGAAAACGCGTGCTGCCGACGAGCGCCGGCGCGGACGACCCCGAGCGTTTGGCGGCAATAGCGACGACGACGAACGTCGAGCCCGAGGTATCGCTTCCGGCCGCGAACGGCAGCGCGGGCGCGCAGGCATCGGCCGCGCAGCCCGACCCTCAGCCCGTGGCCGCGTTCGGCCCCTACCGGCCCCCTGCAAAGGCGCTCGCCGGCGACATCACTCCCCTGCAGGAACGCAACCTCGCCGACTTCATCGCGCGCTACAACGGCAGGACACCAGGGTCGAAGCGCGCCGCCGACGCCAATCGGCCGCACCTGTCCGACCCGCGGTCGGCGGCCGGATTCCGATCGGCATGGAAGGAAATGGTCTATCCGATCGTCTCCGTGCGCTCCGCGGGCGCGAAACTCTGGGACGTCGACGGCAACGAGTACGTCGACGTCACCAACGGCTTCGGAATGACGTTCTTCGGCCACAACCCCGACTTCGTTCGCGACGCCGTCAAGAAGCAACTCGACGCCGGCATCGAGATCGGTCCGCAGACGCCGCTCGCCGGCGAGGTCGCGCAGATGGTCTGCGAAATGGTCGGAATGGAGCGCGCCGCGTTCTGCAGCACCGGCTCCGAGGCGGTGACGGCGGCGATCCGGGTCGCACGGACGGTCTCGGGACGCGACACGATCGTCATGTTCACCGGCGCGTACCACGGCGTCTTCGACGAGGTCCTGGTGCGGCCTGTCCGCTCCGGCGGCGGCATTCGCTCGGCGCCGATCGCGCCGGGGATCCCGTCGGCGATGGCCGACAACATCGTCGTCCTCGACTACGGCACCGCCGAGACGTTGCAGGCGATCCGGACGATGGGTCCGCAGCTCGCGGCGGTGCTCGTCGAACCGGTACAGAGCCGCCGGCCCGAGCTGCAGCCGCGCGAGTTCCTGCACGAGCTGCGCCGGATCACGACGGCGAGCGAGACCGCGCTCATCTTCGACGAGGTCGTCACCGGCTTTCGCGTCCATCCGGGCGGCGCCCAGACCGTGTTCGGCGTCCGCGCCGACATCGCGACGTACGGCAAGGTCATCGGCGGCGGCCTTCCGATCGGCATCGTCGCTGGCAGCGCGAAATATCTCGATGCACTCGACGGCGGTCGCTGGCGCTATGGCGACGATTCAGCGCCCGAGGCTGGTGTCACGTTCTTCGCCGGAACGTTCGTTCGCCATCCGCTCGCGCTCGCTGCCGCGCGCGCCGTGCTGCTCGAGCTGAAGCAGCGCGGCCCCGACCTGCAGCGGGGCCTGAACCTGCGCACGACGAAATTCGTCGAGACCTTGCGCGCGGTCGCGGGCGATCTCGAAGCGCCGGTGCATATCGAGCACTTCTCGTCGTGGTTCTGCATCAACTTCGCGCCGGGGCTGCCGCTCGCAGGCGTCTTCTTCGCTGCGATGCGCGATCGTGGCGTGCACATCTGGGAGGGGCGACCCTGCTTCATGACGCTGGCGCACTCCGATGCCGACCTCGAACACGTGGTTAAGGCGTTTCGCGCCACGCTCGAGGAGATGCAGGCCGCGACCTTCCTACCCGCGCCCGTCCTCGCCGAACCTTCGCCGCCGCGGCTGCACGCCCGCAAGGGACACGACAGCGCGGGCAACCCGGCGTGGTTCGTCGACGACCCGAGCCGACCGGGCAAGTACCTGCAGGTCAGCGAACCGGTTTCCGAGCATGGCTGAAACCGCTTCGCTTCGAGGGCCCGCGTCCGGTGCCGCTTCGTCACGCTGACGGAGGCCATGGCCTCGGCTCTGCCTTCCCGCCACGATGGCCGCGCAGACGGCGTGGCCCGCCCAGCGGACGCGCTTCCGGGACTGCGACACCTCGGCTCGCCGCTTGCGATCGACCTCTGGATCGCCGACCTCGACGCCGGAGTCGACGACGCGTCAATCGCGCTCGACGAGACCGAGAGTGCGCGCGCAGCGCGCTTCGTCTTCGACCGCGACCGTCGTCGCTATCTCGCCGCACACCGCCTGCTGCGCGGGTTGCTCGCCTCGCGGACGGGAATCTCCGCTGCCGCGCTGTCGATCGCAGCCGATCCGAACGGCAAGCCACACCTCGTCGACCACCCGTGCGCCTTCAACCTGAGCCACAGCGGTGACGTCGTGCTCATCGGCACCGCCGACGACGGCGAGGTCGGGGTCGACGTCGAAGTGCTGCGCTCGACGCTGGACCTCGACGTCGTCGTGCGAAGCCACTTCAGCGCCGGCGAGCGGTGGACGATCGAATCGCTCGCGCCCGGCGCGCGCGACCTCGCGTTTCTCGTCGGCTGGACCCGCAAGGAGGCGTGCCTCAAGGCCGTCGGCGTCGGGCTGAACATCGACCCGGCATCGATCGATGCCGGCATCTGCCTCAGCGAGCGAACGTTGCGGATCGAATCCGCCGAGGTCGTCGTGCAGGCGCTCGTCTGCGACGGTCGCGCCGTCTGCGCCGTGGCGCGCGCGAGCCGATCATGACCATCCTCAAGGCCGGGCTGGTCAAGCCGCTGCACGCGGCAGCGCTCGTCACCGGCGCGTCGACCTGGCTTTCGCAGCGGCAGCCCGCTCGCCGCATCGTCATGTTCCACGGCGTGGGCCTCGGCGAGCTGTCGGCGAGCGCATTCGAGGCTGGTCTGGCGTGGCTCGCGAAGCGGTTCGAGGTCGTGCGGCTCGACGACATGGTGCGTGCGATCGCCGACGGCGCTCCGTCCCGACCTCGAGGCGAGCTCGCGCTGACCTTCGACGACGGCCTTCGCAACCACTGTGAGGTCGCGTATCCGATCCTGCGCAGGCTCGGCCTGCCGGCGACGTTCTTCGTGTGTCCGGAGCTCATCGACAGCGGCCGCTGGCTGTGGAATCACGAGGCACGTGGGCGCCTCGCGACCCTCGCGCCGTCGGCGCGCGCCGCCTTCGCGCGGTCGTGCGGCAGCGCGGCCGACGACGTCGAATCGCTGATCGAGCGGATGAAAGCGCTGCCGCTGCCGAGCCGCGTCGCGCACGAGCAGCAGGTGCGCGAGATGACTCCCGATCACGAGATCAGCGAGGAGGCGCGGCAGCGCTTCGATCCGATGCGCTGGAGCGACCTCGAGCGCCTCGATCCTTCGTTGATCACGATCGGCTCGCACACGATGACGCACCCAATCCTGCCGACGCTCGACGACGCGGCGCTGACGCGAGAGGTCGTCGAGAGCCGCAAGCTGCTCGAGGAGCGCCTCGGCCGCACGGTCGACCTGTTCTGCTACCCGAACGGCGCCAGCGACCGTCGCGTCTGCAACGAGGTCGCTCGCGTCTACCGGGCTGCCGTGACGACGGAGTACGGCTTCGCGCAGCCGCGCGCCGACCCGCACCGATTGCCTCGCATTCCCGTCGCGCCGAGCCTTCCCCTGCTCGCCTGGCGAATGCACCGGCCGAGCGCCTGAGCGATGTCGCCCGAGCCGCCTGTCCTCGTTCTCGATGCCGACGGGCGGGCCGGCCTCGCCTGCGTGCAGTCGCTCGGGCGCGCCGGCAGCGTCGTGCACGTCGGCGTGCGCAGCGTCGGCTCGCCAACCGAGCGCTCGCGGTGGTGCCGCGCGGTTCATGCGCAACCACCGTCGGAGCCTGCAGAGCGTGGGCTCGATTGGCTTCTCGATCTGGACCGGCAGTTCTCGTTCTCGCTCGTGCTGCCAGCGACAGAGGCGGCACTGCGATGGTTGTGCCGCTTGCCGGACACGCATCCGCTGCACGAAAAGGCAGTCCTGCCATCGAACGCTGCCCTCGAGGCGGCGCTCGACAAGGAGCAGACACGCGAGATCGCCGTCGGCCTTGGCATCGCCGTCCCCGCGTCGCGGCTGTTGCCGCGCGGCGAAGCACCGCCCGTCGCCGAAGGCTCGTTCCCGAAGGTGCTGAAGCCGGTGCGAAGCAAGGTCGTCGTCGGTTCGCGTCTGATGACCTTGCCGGTCACGGTCGTGCGCGGCGGCGCCGAACGCGCCGAGATCCTCGCCGCCTGGCTGCCTTTCACGGCGGTGCAGGAGCAAGAGTGGGTGCCGGGGCGCGGCTTCGGCGTCGAAATGCTGTACGACCGCGGAACGATGGCGTGGCACTTCGCGCACGAGCGGCTCCACGAATCGCCGCTCACCGGCGGCGCGAGCACATGGCGACGCTCGTGCGCGACCGACTCGGAGCTGATCGAGCCGTCGCGCCGCCTCCTCGATCGGCTCGGCTGGCACGGCGTCGCGATGATCGAGTGGCGCTGCTCGCAGGGCAGCGCGCCGCAGCTGATCGAGATCAATCCGCGACTCTGGGGGTCGCTGCCGCTCACGATCGCGGCGGGTGTCGACATTCCGCTGGGGATGCTCGCGCTGGCGCGGCACACGCCGCTGCCGGCCGCGTCGGCATGGCGCGCCGGCGTGCGCGCGCGCAACCTCACAGACGACCTGCAATGGTTCGTCGACAACGCGCGCGCCGACAAGCGCGATCCGCTGCTGTTGACCCAACCGGTGCGGCGCGCGGCGCTGGGATGGCTTTCCGCGCTCTCGGCGCGCGAGTCGTGGGACGGATGGTGCCTGCGCGACCCCAAGGTCGCGCTCGGCGAGCTCGCCGATCTCGTCGTCGGGCGGACAACCTCGCTCGGCAGGCGAATCAGCCATCACGTCGCGGTCGCGCGCGCACGGCGGCGCCACGGCAGGCTGTGCGGAGCGAAGACAAGCGCCGACCGACAGGTGTCGTCGGTTCTCTTCGTCTGCCTCGGCAACATCTGCCGCAGCCCGTTCGCCGCCGAGGCGGCGCGCTCGCGGCTCGGCGGCATCGCCGTCGCGAGCGGCGGCTTTCACGCCGACGAAGGACGCCCGAGTCCGCGCCACGTCGTCGAGACCGCGCGAACGCTCGCGATCGACATGTCGGCGTGCCGGTCGGTCCGCCTCACTCCGGAGCGCGTCGCAGCCGCCGACCTGATCCTCTGCATGGACGTCACCAACCTGCGCCAGCTCGCCATCGAGTATCCGTCGGCGCTTTCGCGCGCGACCCTGCTCGGCTTGTTCCGCCCGCAGGGTCCGGCGCAGATCAACGACCCGTTCGGGCTCTCGCCGGCGACGACGCGGATGGTGTTCGTCCAGATTCTCGACGCGCTTCAGTCGCTTTCCGAGTGGATCGCGATCGCCCCGCCCGTCTGAGCCGGGCCGCACGGCTCATCCTGCCCTCGGCTTCCACGTCGCCATGTTCTGGCCCTTCAGCAGCCGCCAGCTCGCCACTGCGAAGGCGGCATAGCTCATCAGCACGTATGCCGCGACGACGCTCCAGCGCCTGCCGGGCCCACCGCCGCCGCGCAACCCCGAGAGCGCGAGCACATAGGCGCCGAGGTGGAGCACGAGGAGCAGCCGATACAGCGGGCTCGAGACCGCCAGCACGACGTTGGCCAGCAGCGCCGATATCAGCCACAGGTACGCGAGGTAGCGCAACACCTTGTGCGAGACGAGGCAGAAGCTGACCGCTGGAAAGCGCAGCGGGTTGAGGAGGCTCTTCATGTGGACGATGCCTTGCAGCGCCCGCAGGGCGACACGGACGCGCATTGCGAACTCGGATCGCAGCTCGGCGTTGGCAGTCTCCGTGGCGCGCGCCTCCGGATCGAAGACGACGCGATGCCCGCCCGCGATGACGCGCAGCGGCAGCACGAAGTCTGTGATCAGCTCGCGTGGAATGTCGCTGTAGAGCTCGCGCCGGATCGCGTCGCAGCCGCCGTTCACGCCGATCACGGAGCCCACCTTCGTTTCGGCGAGGCGGAGCGTTTCCTCGTAGCCCTTGTACGCTGACCCGCCCGCGCCGCTGACCGTGCGATCGTGCGACTCCAGCGTGAGCGAACCGGTGACGTAGCCCACCGAGGGATCGGCGAAGTTGCAGGCGAGGCTTCGCACCGCCGTCGGCGCAAAGCGCGAGTTCGCATCGGCGAAGACGACGATCTCGCCGCGGGCACGCGCGACGGCGGCATTGAGCGCCAGCGCCTTGCCGCCGCGCTGCGCCTGTCGCAGCAGTGCGACGCCGCGACCGACGAAGCCGGCGACGATCTCGTCGGTGCCGTCGTCCGACGCGTCCGAGACGACGACGATCTCGAGCATTTCCGGCGGATAGTCCTGCGCAAGCATCGCCTCGAGCGTGGCGCCGATCGCGCCGGCTTCGTTGTACGCCGGGATCAGCACCGTCACCGTCGGCTCGACGTCGGCGCGCCGAACCGGTCGCCCGAACGCGCCTGCCCAGAGCAGCAGCAGCAGCGGATAGACGGCGTACGGATAGACGATCAGGAAGATCGATCCCCAGAAGACGATCTCGAAGACCATCGATCCCTCGACGCTGTCGGCGGTCAGGCGCCGCTTCGCGGACGCCAGCGGACCGCGATCGTTCGCGCGCCGGAAACGCGCACCCGCCAGACGTCGGCCGTGGGTCCCGCCGGCAGCAGCTGAGCGTCGCCTTCGCAGCTCGGCTCGACCGGCTCGGCGAAGCGCAGGCTCAGTTCTCCGGATCTCGTCGTCGCGATGTCTATCCGCTCCGACCGCGCGTCGATGTCGATGCCGGTGAACGGGCCGGCGACCTCGCGCAGCCTCCCGGTGCGCGACTTCAGCCGCGCCGGCGACTCGTCGTCGATGTCGTCGATGCGCAGACGAGTCGCCGTGCACGCCAGCAGCCGATGGCCGGCGTCGAGCGCGTACCGCGCGGTGGCAGGCGGACCGATCGCGTGATCGAGCCATTCGCCGGGATCGCCGTCGTGGCCCGACTCGGCCGCCTTGACGAGGTTGTACGCCTGGCGCGCGGTGACGTAGTGCAGCCGGTAGCGCCGACCGTCGTTGCACGTCTCGTTCAGCGCCTCGTGCATGCGCCACGCCTTATCGCCGAACAGCGCGTCGAAATCGTGCTCGACGGCGCCGTGCGTGTGCAGCTTGACGAACAGCCAGTCCGGCCGGCCGCGCACGTGAATACGGCAGTCGAGCCACGCCGCAATGCGGTCGGGACGCCCCCAGTTGCTCGCGGTCAGGCTGGCGTTCTCGATCCGCGGATGTCCCGGCGCGCGCCAGTTTATCGCGAGCGGCCCCTGCATGAGGAAGAAGCCGTCCGGCTCGGCGACGCCGACGCGCGCATCGACCCCGCGGTCGTGCGATTTGCACCGCGACGGATCGTCGGTCGCGTAGTAGATCGAATTGATCTTGCGGGTCTGCGCGGCGTTGCCCGACGGCATCGTGAAGTCGCCCCAGCAGCCGAGCCGGCGCAGGATGCTGAGTTCGCCGTTGACGCCGCAGCGCACGCCGTTGCGGGCGTTGTCGAGCGTCCAGTCGCCGTGCACGAAGCCGAACGCGGTGCGCGGCGGGTCGCCCGCTTCGAAGAGCAGGCCGTGGCGCTGGTAGAGCGCGATCGTCCTTGCGAGATCGCGCGTGAGCGTCGCTGCCGTGTCGTCGCTGTGGTGGTAGTGCAGCTCGACCTCGCCGCCGCCCTCGTACGCCATGTCCGCGAGCGCCGGCAGGTGCTCGGCGCCGTGATGCGGCGGATAGAACCAGGTATGCCGCGGCGCATGCCCGAAGCGCTCGCGGCAGCGCGCCTGGAAGGCCGGGTACTCGCGGCGCCATGTCGCGACGCGCTCAAACGGCTGCGCGTCGCTCACTGCGTGGTGGCGCGGCTCGAAGTGGTCGCAGATGAGGAAAAAGACGTGCGTCAGCCGCCCGGCGCCCGCGCGCCGCGCGCGCAGGCGCGACGGCGCCCCGAGCACGTAGCTCGGCAGCCACAGGTCGGGACGGCGCTCCGGCATGGTCAAGCGCGCGACCTGCTCAGCCGGCACCGGCCAATTTCGCATGCGCGCGGATGATCTGCTCGGCATTGTTGCGCCACGTGTGATGCTCAAGCACGTACGCGCGTCCTGCGGCGCCGAGCCGCTGCCGCAACTGCGGGTCGCGCACGAGATCGACGATCCGGTCGGCGAGCTGCGCCGCGTTGCCTGGCTCGATCAAGAGGCCGGTGTCGTGGTCGCGTAGCACCTCGACGACCGGCGGCACGTTCGGCGCGACCACCGCCTTGCCCATTCCCCAGTACTCGAAGATCTTCATCGGCGAACCGTAGGTGTTCGAGTTGAGCAGGACGGCGATGTCCATTGCGGCGACATACTTCGGGATCTCGTCGTGCGGCTGCCGCCCGCAGAAGACGACGCGTCCGACGAGGCCGCGTGCACGGCAGCCGTCCTCGAGCGCCTGCCTGAACTCGCCGTCGCCGACGAAGAGGAACGTCGTCTCCGGGCAGCGCGCGATCACGCCGGCGACGACGCCGGCGAACTGCGGGATGCCCTGCCAGCGGTTCATCGTGCCGACGAAGCCGACGACGACTCCCGAGAGGCCGAGCTTCGATCGCACCGGCGCCTGTGCGTGCAAGGCGACGTCGAACGAGCGCGGGTCGATCGCGTTGTGCGACACGGTGATGTCGGCGGCGGCGACGCCGAGGCGCTGCAGGAGCAGGCTCTGTGCGTGCGTGACGGTGATGACGTGGTGCGCCGACCGCAACGTCCTGCGCTCCAGCCAGGCGGCGACGCGTCGCAGGTGCAGGCCGAAGTACTGCGCCCACGCCTGCGCGTACGGCGTGTTCACTTCGAGGATCAGCGGCAATCGTCGGCGCCGGGAGACGATCGCGCCGGCAAAGCTGAACAGCGCGTAGCGCTCGTACAGCAGGTCCGGCCGGAACTCGCGGACGGCGCGGTCGAGGCGGCGCCACGCGACCAGGTTGTAGGCGATCTGCAGCAGCTCGAAGACGACCCGAGGCACGGAGCGCTTGATGCGCACGAGCGCACGCGGCGGGGAGCAGTCGACCGAGACTTCGCCCGTCTGTCCGATCTCGCCGGGTCCGACGACCCGGACCTCGTGTCCGAGCTCGCGCAGAGCCGCCACAATCGAACGGATGTGAATCGACTCCGGTTCCTCGCCTTGGGTCCTGTGGTGGTACAGAATCCTCATCGCCCCCCGCCCCGCGCAAAGTTTGGCATAGCGCGCGTGACGGCGGCCGTCCACCCCCGCAGTCGAGGGTCCCCGGCGGCAGGCGGCGCCGGTTGCGTCGGCTCGCACGGCAGGCCGTGCCGGATCGCCTGATGGCGTCGCTCTCGGATCGCGCCGCGTTCCTGATCGTCGCCAACGCGCTCAAGTACGCGGTCGGCTTCGTCATGCCGATGGTGCTCGTGCGCATGCTGAGCAAGGACGACTACGGCACCTACCAGCAACTCGCGCTGCTCGCGACGCTCGGCGTCGCGATCATGGTCGTCGGGCTGCCGAACTCGGTCTACTACTTCCACGAGCGCTCGGACCCCGCCCGCAACAAGGTGCTGGCGCTGCAGACGGCGGGAATGCTCGTCGCGAGCGGTGCGTTGACGGCGCTCCTCCTCGTCTTCGGCGCGCCGGCGATCGCCGCGTTGATGAAGAACCAGGCGCTCGCGCCGCTGCTCGTCTACTACGGCACGGCGATCGGCTTCCTGGTCGCGAGCGAGCACTTCGTGCAGTTCATGATCGCGCACGATCGCTACCAGGTCGCGGTGCTGGTCGAGACCGTCGAGACCGTCGTCCGCGTCCTCGTGCTGATCGCCCCTCTCGTCGCGGGCTATGGCCTCACGGGACTCGTCGCTGCCGCGCTCGGGTACGCGATGCTCCGCTTCGCGTTGCGCAGTGTCTGGCTGGTCGCGCCGCTCGGCTCGCTCGCGAAGCCGCCCGGCCAGGGCTGGTTCGTCGGCGAACAGCTCGCCTACAGCGTCCCGCTCGGGCTGATGTCGCTCGTCGGCGTCGTCGGCAGCCAGCTCGATCGCGCGATCATCGCGACCGTCTTCGCGCCGGCCGACTACGCGATCTACTCGGTCGGTGCCCTCGAGATCCCGCTCGACGCGATTTTCCAGGCGTCGGTGGCGACGGTGCTGCGCGCGTCGATGCCAGCGCTGATCCGCGACGGCCGGCACGACGAGGTCGTTCGCCTGCTGCGCGAAGGCGTTCGCAAGCTGTCGCTGATCGTCCTGCCTTGCTTCGTCTTCCTCCTCGCCTACGCCTACGAGTTCATCACGGTGCTGTTCACCGAGCAGTACGCGCCGAGCGTGAACGTGTTCCGGATCTACGTGTTCCTGATACCGCTCAACATGTTCATCCTGAGTCCGGTGCCGCCCGCATACGGACGCACCACGATCAACTTCTACATCGTCGCGTGCGTGACCGTGCTCCACGTCATCCTCAGCTTCGCGCTGCTGCACTGGATCGGCTTCTACGGCCCTGCCGTTTCGACGATCGTCACCGCGTATCTGATCTCGACGGTCTACTTCGTGTTCGCGCGCCGCCTCACCGGGGGGACGGTCGCGACCTTGCTGCCGCTCGGCACGTTCGCGAAGGTGCTCGCGGTGTCGGCGGTCGCTGCCGGCGCGGGCAAGCTGCTGCTCGGCGGCGTCTCGCGGTCGCTGGCGGGACTCGCCGCGTCCGGGTTGCTGTTCGCGGTGGCGTTCGTGACCCTCTGCGCCGTGACCGGCGTCTTCACCGCCGCCGACCGGCAACTGGCGCGGCGCTGGATCGGTCGCATCATCGGCACCAAATGAGGCATCCGCCGATGCTGGCAAGCGACCCGCGGACGTTTACGATGCCGGGGGCGCTGGCGTCGGCGGCAGCGCATGGCGGAGGCCATTGAGCGTGCTCGCGAGCGTCGCGTATCCCTTCTGCGTCTTCTTCCAGCCGGGAGTGTTCTGGCCGCAGCTCGCCGACCTCCGACCGCTGCAGATCGTCGCCGTCCTGGCGCTGCTCTCGAGCATCGGGCGCAAGGCCGAGTACCGGCGAATGGACGCTCTGCTGCACCCCGCGATCGCGTGGATGCTCGTCTTCCTGCTCGTCCAGGTCGTCTCGGTCTACCGCGGCGGCTTCGTCCTGATGCTGCGCGAGTTCGCGTTCTGGGCGGTGTACGCGGTGTTCGTGGTCGTGTCGCTGCGCATCATCACGGACGCGGCGTCGCTCAGGCGCTACGTCTGGGGGATGATCTGCGGCAGCACGTGGGTGATCGGCTACGGGCTCTGGTCGCTGCACGCGGGTCTCGACCCCGCCGCCGGCGGGCGCGCCGGCGCCTACGGGATGTACGAGAACCACAACGACTACAGCTTCATCATCCTGCAGACGCTTCCCTTCTCGTACCTGTACCTGCGCACGGAGACCGGCCTCCTGCGCCGCCTGTTCCTCGCCGCGTCCGTGCTGCTGTGCCTCGTCGGCATCTTCCTGTCGCTCTCGCGCGGCGGCATGCTCGCTCTCGTGCTGCAGGTGGTGCTGATCGTCGCGTTCACGATGACGCCGCGCTGGCGGCTCGTTCTGCTGCCGCTGGTGCTGGTCGTCGGCGCTGCGGCAGTCAGCTACCAGTACGCGAAGCGCGCCGAGAACCAGGGCGCCGGCTACACCGCGGCCGACGCCGAAACGACGCGGTTCGAGCTCTGGCGCGCCGGCAGGAAGATGATCGAAGCGCATCCGTTCCTCGGCGTCGGCAGTCGCAGCTTCGGCGAGAACGCGGAGATCTACGCCGAGATCAGCCACGACAACCGGGGCAAGAACGCGCACAACACCTATATCGACGTCGCCGCGACCTCCGGGCTGATCGGCCTGGCAGCGTTCGTGCTGATGCTGCGCGCGACGATTCGCGAGCTGCGGGCGCCGGCGAGCGGCAAAGCATCGCATCCGCTCGACGACGTCAGGAAGGCGGCGCTGATCGCGATATACACGATCTGCTTCCGCGCCCTGCTCGACGTCAAGTCAGAAGACTGGAGCTTCTACCTGCTCGTCACGATCGCGGCGACGAGCGGCGCGATGCTGCGCGCCCGCGAGCCGTCACCCCCGGAAACCGACGCTCCCGCGTCTGAAGGAAGATCCGAAACGGCGACTGGCACGCTCGCGACCTAGCGCCGGCGCGTTGCCGTCGAGTACGTGCGGCTCAGGGCGATCGCGCGCGCGCCAGCCGGGACTTGAGCGAGCGGATGAGGCGCGTCGAGGTCGACGTCGCCAGCACCCGAGCACGGTCGAGGTAGATCCCGGCGCTCGTCTCGTCGTCGGCTGCGTCCGGCAACGCGATGTCGAACCGGCGCGCCAGCTCGCCGATCGGGCGGCGGCTGCCGCGAACGAAGTTCTCGGCGTTGCCGCCGTGGATCACCTGCAGCCAACCCGGTTCGTCGCCGACGTCGATGACTGGCCCGAGCCGGTCGAGGTCCGAATGCGAGCCCTTGTAGATCGTCACGTACTGCGAATCGGCGCCGCGCGCGAGCGGCTCGACCAGCGTCGCGAACGCGTTGTGCTCCTGTCGGTCGAGATAGATGCGGCCGCGGTGCCAGACGTAGCCGCGCGGGAATTGCAGGACCGTCCGCTCGCGCACGTCGGCGTGCCGGCGAATGTCTTCGACGTAGGTCCGGCACAGTCCGTCGTCGTTGTCGAGCCGCGTCGTGACGAGCGTCTGCGGCGAGCCGTCGAGATGGGGAGCGACGACGAGCCGGCCGACGTGCTCGGTGCCCGCGGGGATGTAGACCGGAACGAAGACGGGCCACTCGGCGAGACGCTCGATCCGCGCCCTGAAGGTCGCCGGCGTATCCTCGGCGAATAGCACGAGCCACTTGAAATCCTGCCGGGTCTGGCTGCGCACCGAAGGCAGGCAGAAGCGTTCGAACAGCTCCATCCGCGCGTCGAGATAGCGCTCGTCGACCTGCAGCGCGCCGGTAGGGCCGGGGGCGCGCAAGTTGAACCGCGTGATGATGAAGTGTCTGACCGGGTTCGTTCCCATTCGCGTGCGGTGGCGGGTCGAACGGCGATGCGGCGCGACCCCTACGGCGCGACGTACGCGCCGAGGTCGGAAGCCGAGTTTCCTCGCCAAACGGCGGTCGTGAAGTCGTCGAGGACGACGAAGCCGCCTGGCAGCGCCTGGGTGGCGGCCTTGCGGGCGGGCGAGCTGGCCTGGGTGGTGAAGACGCCCGCCGCAGCGTTGGTGAAGA
>Ga0070683_100001206_pt1 | contig 19688 bp, 21 predicted proteins | sample KBSC713LmetaG_FD_64662 | JGI IMG/M metagenome (GOLD analysis project Ga0070683, IMG submission 64662) | Corn rhizosphere microbial communities from Kellogg Biological Station, Michigan, USA - KBS C7.1-3L metaG | ecosystem: Host-associated > Plants > Roots > Rhizosphere ... | reverse complement strand
GATCTCGGCGACCTCCGTGCGGACCTCCGCGCACTGACCGGCGGTGCGCGCCTTGTCGGCAGCCGCCATGTGCTCGGAAACGAGCAGCGTGCGCGCCTCGTCGTAGCGCGTCTTCGCGCGGCGCTTGTACACGCTGTCGGCCGGGATCTGTTCGTAGCGCGCCATCGCGTCGGCGTACTGCTTGCCCGACGCCGCCTCGTCCAGCTGCGCGAACAGCACCGCGTTCTGGCGTTCGGCCTCGACGCGGCGCCGGAGCAGGTTGGCGTCGCGGCGCAGGATCGGATCGTCGATGGAACCCATGCCCTCGAGCGCGCCGTGGGCCTTCTCCCAGTCCTCGGCCGCGACCGCCTGCTTCGCCTCGGCGAACAGGTCGGTGGGCGAGGCGGGCGGTGCAGGCGGCGTCACCGCGGCGGGCGCGGGCGGGGGGGGAGGCGTCTGCACGGCTGCGGGCTCGGGCGCGACCGCCACGGCCGGCGGCGCCTCGCCGGCGTTGCGCCGGGTGCGCATCCAGACCACGATGCCCGCCAGCGCGACCAGGCCGACGGCGGCCCCCGCGAAGAGCCTCGGAATCCGCACCCCGACCGACGCCGGCTTGAAGACGAAGGTCTCGAACGGCCCGACGAAGCGCAGCTTGACGTGCCCGAGCTCGACGATGTCGCCCGGGTTCAGCTCGATGCGCTCGTAGTCCTCACCGTTCACCCGGACGCCGTTCGCGCTCTGCAGGTCGACGATCGTGTAGTGGTCGCCGTCGCGCACGATCTTCGCGTGGTGGCGCGAGATCGACCGGTGGCCGAGGACGATGTCGTTCTCGTCGGTCCGCCCGATCACCAACGACGCCCGCTCGAGCGGGAACTCCATGCCCGCCAGATCCGTCGTCAGCACGAACACGCGCGCCGGCGCGGCTCCGGCGGTGCGATCCGGAACCGAATCGCCCAGGGCGCGGATCGGGATCGTCGGTTGCGCGTCGGAGATCGACGGGACGGCCGAGACCGCCGGGGCCTGGGCGGCCGGGCGCGCCGCAACCTGCGGCGCGGCGGGCGCGGGCTGCACGGGACGCGCGCTTCCGGGCGTCGGCGCGCGGTAGGCGGGCGTATGGCCGCCCAGTGGCGGCGGCGTGGGGGCCGGCGGCGGCGCGCTGCTGACTGCGGGCTGGGCGACGGGAGGGCTCTTTCGCGCCGACGGCCCGTTCTGGGCCGCGGGGGCGTCCGGGGGCGTGAGCACCGGGATGGGCGCCGGCGTCGACTCGCGGGCGGCCGGACGACCGCTGGACAGAGGGGCGGTGTCTACCGACGCGACCTCCGCGGGCACGGCGGGTATCGCACCGGGCGGCGGCGACGGAACGGTCGACAGCTGCGCCGCCATCGCGGCGACCGAGGCGCGCGTCGGGATCGCGACCGAGCCGCCGACCGTCGCCATCGGCGCCGAGACCGTCGGGATGCTGGGCATCGTCGGCCGGTCGCCGATCGACTGCGCTCGGTCGGACAGCGCCGCGGTCGTGCGATCCCCGCGCACGGCCAGGCGGTAGTCGCCGATCTGCACCTCGTCGCCGTCGCGCAGCGGCGTCGGCGTCGCGATCTTGGCGCCGTTCACGCGCACGCCGGTGAAGCTGGCGAGGTCCTCGATGTAGAGCGCGCCGTTCTGCCGGACCAGGCGGGCGTGCCGCCGGGACACGTTGCGCTCGGTCAGCCGGATCGTGTTGCCTTCGAGACGACCGATCGTGATTTCGTCCCGCGCAAGCGGAACGACCGTCGTCTTACCTTCATCGTCCTCGATCGTCAGCTTGAACACGGCAGAGATCCGGCGGACTTACGACTTTATCCGTCGCAGCCGAGAGGGTCAATCGCTCCCTGGCGAACCGCGACGTATGCAACGACCTCGGCTATTTGATCAGGATCAGCGACGCGGCGATGATCATCGCCATTCCCAGGATGAACGCCGCCACGACGATGGCGACCGCCACGTTCTTGTTCTCGTGGATCTCGCGCCGCAGGTTGTACGGCGTGATCAGCTCCCACAAGTAGTACCCGATGATCAGCAGGACGATGCCGGAAAGCCCGAACAGCGCGGCATCCAGCATGAGCCGCCAGATCGGCGTCGGTTGCATCGGCACAGCTGGTGGCGCGGCTTGCAGGAGTAGGGACGGGACTGCGGCTAGCAGTGCGGGCATGTGGGCTCCCCGGTCAGAGGCTTCGCAGCTCGGGATACGTGGTCATCACGTCGGTCTCGGTCATCGAGTCGTTCGCGTCAGCCGGCGTCCAGACCACCTCCAGGCCCAGCAGGCCCGTGGACGGCACGCCGCCGAGCTCGGTCAGCAGCGCCGCAAGCTCGTCCGCGGTCGATACGGCGCGGAACCGTTCGAGGGGCGTGCGCGTGGCGGCGACCAGGGTGACGACGACCATCTCCAGCGCTTCCTTGCCCTCCTCGGCAGGCGCGTCGGATCGCACCGCGCGCCCGTCGGCGGCGCGCATGCGCTCGACCTGGAAGCGCGAGCGCTCTGACAGCGACACGGCGTTCATCGCCGTCTCGGCGTTGGTGAACGTCATCGGTCCGCGGCCGTCCGCGCAGGCGTACCGGATCGAATCCTTGTTGCGCAGGAGCTCGAGCGCCGTCTGCTGCAACAGCGCGGCGAGGCCCGCCTCGCTCGAGGTGTCGCCCTGCGCCGCGAACGCGGCCAGCCGATCCTGGATGCTGCGCGCCGATCGCCCGAGCGCGATCTGCAGCTTGTACAGGTAGGCGCGCCCTTGCTGGTTCAGCGATTCGTCGTCGCGCGACGACGACGTTCCGAACAGGGCGCTCAGTCCCCCGCCCCCCGGTCCAGCGGCGCGGCTGCGGCGCACCGCCCGCATCAACATCGACGCGCCGATGCCGACCGCCGCGAGCACGATCAAGGTGCTGAACAGGCCGCCGCCGCCGCCGTAACCATATCCGCCGCCCCAGCCCCAGCCGGGAACGACGATGAAGTGCGAGCCGCTGCCGCCGCTGTAGTTGCCCCGATCGGAGCCGCGGCTCTGCGAGTAGCTCGGCGCCGACCGGAAGCCCGACCGCCCGCTGAAGCTTCCGCCCGACCGCGGGCCCGCCAGCGCGAGCGTCGGCAACAGCACGGCCACCGCGAGCAACAGCACCGACAGCCACCGAGGCAGACGACGAAGCGTCATGACGCCGCGGAGTGTAGCAAATCGAGGAAGTTCCACCTGCGGCAGCCCAGGCATGCGCGTCGAGGGCCGGGATTTAGACGCGCGAGCGCTTGCGCTGCTTGGACAGCTCTTCGAAGTACTGGCGCAGCGGCGGCAGCGCCTGGACCAGCCGCTGGAAGTACTCGCGGCCCAGGAACATGATCGTCGTCCGCGACAGCGTGCGGACCGTGGCGGTCGTGGGGCGATCGCCCAGCAGCGACATCTCACCGAACACCTCGCCCGCGCCCAGCTTCGCGACCGTCTTCTCGCGGCCGCCGGCGTCCTTGTGGAGGATCTCCACCTCGCCGAACATGATGACGAAGAGGCCCTGGCCCGCGTCGCCCTCGCGGATGACGACGGTGCCGGGTTCGAGGTCGTGGCCCTCGAACCGCTTGAGCAGCTCCATCTGCTGCTGCTGATCGAACGGTTTGAACAGCGGCGACGTCGCGAGCAGGTTCTTCAGCAGGCGCTCGCGCGCGAAGCGATCCAGCCGCTCCGCGAGCACGGGGACCTCGGCGACCAGCCGCGCGACGGCGGCGCGGTCGACCTCGAGGAGATCGGCCTCGCCGACGACCTGCACGGACGCGGTGCGCGCCTGCTCGGTGACCAGCGCCATCTCGCCGAACAGCGCCCCCTCGTGCAGGCGGCCGCGCTCGACGCCCTTGTTGTTCCCGGCGCGCGCGATCACCCGAACCTCGCCGGTCGCGACGAAATAGAACGCGGTGCCCAGCTGGCCCTCGCGGATCACGACGTCGCCGTCGCCGGCGCGCACCAGGCGCAGCGACTGGATCGCGGCGGGGAACAGGCTCTGGGGCAGCTCGGAGAAGAACGGAACGGGCAGGAACTGCTCCGGGTACTGCACGAACGCGGTCAGGTCGACCGCCCGATCGTGTGCGCGCCGCGCGAGCGCGCCCGGATCGGCCTCGGCATCGGCCGCGACCGGCTCGATCTCGGCGTCGAGGTCCACCGGAGCCTGGCGGGCCGCGAACTTCGCCAGCGCCTTCGCCTCGTGCGCGTACGTCGACGCCATCACCGCGACGATCTCGTCCGACTTGCCGCCGAGGGATTCCAGGATCTTGCAACCGACGATGGCCGGCAGCAGGTGCCCGGAACGCACATCGTGCATCGCGACGACCCGATAGACGTTCGCCGCGGCCGCCCTGTCGCCCTGCGCCAGCAGCAGGTCCGCGATCTTGCGCCGGCTGTCGTTGTCCAGCGGGTTCGCCGCGAGCATGTGCTCGTGCGCCGCGAGCGCGCCGGCGTACTGCTTGGCGCGCGCCTGCGCCCGCGCCTGGTTCTTCAAGTCGCGCAGCTTGATCGCCATTGCGTGGAAGGTAGCCCCAGCATGAAATGGGATCCAGTGGAGACGCTCGTCGCTGCGGTGGACGCGCTGGGGTTCGACACGCTCGGAACTTCGACCGAGGGGCGCGCGATTCGCGGCCGTCGTTTCGGCGGGCCTGGGCCGGCGTTGCTGGTGTTCGGCGGCATCCACGGTGACGAGCCCGCGAGCGTGGAAGTGTTGATCGAGCTCGCGCCGCGGGTCGCCGCCACGCCGCGCGCGGACGCCGCGATCTGGCTGCTGCCCGCGGTCAACCCGGACGGGGTTGCGGCCGGGCGCAAGAACTCGGCGCGCGACGTGGACCTGAATCGCAACTTTCCGGCCCGATCGTTCGCGACCGCGCACGCGCCCGGCTACTTCCCGGGGACCGCGCCGCTGTCCGAACCGGAGACGCGTGTCATCGCCGAACTGGTCGCGCGCGAGCGGATCGCCGCCGTCGTGGCCGTCCACGCGCCCTTCGCGTGCGTCAATTACGACGGCCCCGCCGCCGCGTGGGCCGAGGCGGTCGCGGCCGCCTGCGGCTGGCCGGCGCGCGCGGATCTCGGCTACCCCACCCCCGGTTCGCTGGGCAGCTGGCTGGGCATCGATCGCGGCCTGCCGGTCCTGACGCTGGAGCTGCCCCCCGGCCCGCTGAGCCGATTTCGTGCCCCCGCCGCGGCCGCCCTGGACGAATCGATACGCGCCGCGCCGGTTGCAAACGAGTAAACTGCTTGACAGGCGGCCGTGGGTCGCGTTTCCTGGCCTCCTTTTCGCAGCACTGGCGACCCCGCCTCGCTGTCACCCCAAACGCCCAACCGCGACCCGGCTCTAACAGGACATGGACAAGGAAATCGAGCGCGCGTTCCTCGAAACGATCCCGAAGGCGCTGGTCTCGCTGCCCTTCGACCTCAAGATCCTGCTCGAGGCGGTGGCGGATTCGGATCTCGAGCGTTCGGTGCGTGAGCTGGCCGCCGCGACCGTCGTCCACGTCATCACGCCGAAGGACGGCAACGTCGAGGCGCCTCTGCGTTTTACCGAGGACGTCGTCCAGCTGCGCCTGGCGCTCGCCAAGATCATCGCCGACGGCGGCGAGGGCGCGCCCGCCTTCCGCGATCGCTTCGCGGAGGATCTGACGCGCTTCGACGACGAGCTGAAGCTGTTCCGGCAGACGCTGGGTGACGACATCGTCGACTGGCTCGACAGCCGCTGGGGCTCGCTGCTGAAGGCGGTCTACTCCAAGAAGAAGATCGCGATGTTCGTCGACGACGAAGAGGTCGGGACCTTCCTCTACGACGAGGGCCTGCGCTTCGGGACGCTGTATCCGATCACGGAGAAGTCGCTGGCCGGACGGGTCAAGCAGGCGCAGCCGTTCGTCGACCACCTCGCGCGGAAGCGCGATCAGGATAAGAGGAAGATCACGTCGTAACGGCGGGCGACCGCCGTTTGAACGATCGTTCGGTGTCGCGAATGTCGAACGGAAAAGCGGTCCCGTTCGGGGAGCCCGCGGCCATGCTGGATCTCGCCGCGCAGGTGGCGGGTGGTATTGCCCCGCCCGATCCGGCGATCACGGAGGCGGCCCGCGCGGCGGCGCCGCTGCTGGCCTCGCTGCCGCCCGCGCAGCTGCGCCACACGGTGGAGAAGGTGATCATGGGCAAGGCGCTGGGCGCCGGCCTGCAGTGGATGCACGACGCGGGCGTGCTCGCGACGGTGCTGCCCGAGCTGGACGCGACGGTCGACTTCTCGCAGGAGGGCGGACGCCGGCACAAGGACGTCTGGGAGCACACCAAGCAGGTGGTGCTGCAGTCGGTGCCGAGCCCGATCGTCCGCTGGGCGGCGTTGCTGCACGACATCGGCAAGGTGCGGACGCGCGTCATGCTGCCCGACGGAAAGGTCACGTTTCATCGCCACGCCGAGGTCGGGGCGCGGATGTGGGAACCGATCGCGAAGCGGCTGGCGTTCGACAAGCCCGAACGGCACGAGATCCGGTTCCTGATCATGCACCACCTGCGCGCGAACGCGTACGAGCCCGGCTGGACCGACGCCGCCGTGCGCCGGTTCGATCACGAGATGGGTGAGCACCTCGACAACTTGCTCGAGCTGTCGTGCGCCGACGTGACGTCGCGGCGGCCCGGACGGCGCGAGGAGGCGATCCGAAACATCGAGGCGCTGCGCTCCCGCATCGTCGCGATCCGGGTGCTGGACGCGCGTGTGCCGCCGCTGCCGCCCGGGCTGGGGAACGCGATCATGGAGGCGTTCGCGATCCCGCCGTCGAAGCGCATCGGCGACCTGCGCAAGCTGTGCGAGGACGCGATCGAGCGCGGTGAGCTGGAAGAGCGCCGCGAGGCCGACTACTACCTCGCGTACCTGCGCAAGAGCGGCGCGGTCTAGTTAACGGCTCTCGAGGCGGCCGACGCGCGTCTCGAGGTCCGCGCACGGCCGAATCGGGACGACCGTCCGATGTCCGACCGCGCCGCGGTGTAAGCTGCGCGCGTGACCCCGGTGTCCTTCGCTTCGGTGGAGATCTCCGACCCGCGCTTCGAGCGCGACGGCCTGCGCATGATCACCGTCGCGAGCCGCGCGCTCGGGCGCCGCGTCGACATCTGCTACTGGGCGCCGCCGATCGGCACGGGCACGCCGCCGCTGCCCATCACGATCCTGCTGCACGGCGCGTGCGCCAGCGCCTGGTCGTGGCCGCTGAACGGCGGCGCGCACCTGACCGCCGGGCGCCTCATCGAAGCCGAGGAGATCGCGCCCGTCGCGCTGGTGATGCCATCCGACGGCCTCTGGGGCCTCGGCAGCGGCTACGTCCCGCACACGGACGCCGACTACGAACGCTTCATCGTGGAGGAGGTCCCCGCCGCCGCGGCCCTCGCGGACGATCGGATCACCGCCTCGTCACCGCTGACGATCGCGGGCCTGTCGATGGGCGGGTTCGGCGCGCTGCGCCTGGGCGCGAAGTATCCGGATCGGTTCCGCGGCATCTCGGCGCACTCGGCGGTCACCACGCTGGGCCGTCTCGCCGAGGCGACGGGCGACCGGCTGGACGGCCTACCCGGCTTCGGGCAGCCCGACGGCACCGCGCTGCATTGGCTGGAGACGAACGCCGCGCGCCTGCCGCTGCTGCGCTTCGACTGTGGCACCGACGATCACCTGCTGCCTGCCAACCGCGCGCTTCACGCCGCGCTGGACGCGCGCGGCATCGAGCACCAGTACGAGGAGTTCGCGGGCGGCCACGACTGGCCCTACTGGCGCCTGCACCTCGCCGACACGCTGCGCTTCCTGGACGGGGCCGCGACCCGCGCACCCGGCGGCGATCAGTAGCGCTCGAGCGCTAGTCCCAGTCGCCCACGCCCTCGAGGGGCTCGCCCTTCTCCCAGTGGCGCATGTTGCGCTTCCGGCGCAGCAGCGTCCGCACCCCCTGGATGAGAAAGGCGATGCACCCCGCACCGACGAGGATGACGAGGATGAGCATCGGCAGCGGCATCGCCTTCAGTTTGAACTTTCGTGCATTCGAATGCCAGACTCGTCATTCGTCCCATGCCGGAGCTGCCGGATCTCGTCCACGTCGAAGCTGGCCTGCGGGCGGCCGTTGTCGGCAAGCGCATCACGGCCGCGCGAACGGGCGACCCGACCGTCCTCCGCGTCATGGTCGCCGAGCCGTTCCCGGCCGTGCTGGTCGGACGGACGCTCACGGCCGTCGAGCGGCGCGGGCACTTCATGCGCTTCGCGCTGGACAACGATCTGGTCATCGTCGTGAACGCGATGCTCGTCGGGCGCTATCGCCTGGTGCCGCCCGGCGCCGAACCCGCCGGCAAGAAAGATCCCCGATCGCTCGCGCTCGCGCTGGTTTTCGAAGACGCGCCCGAGCTGCGGTACCTGGACGACAAGCGGATGGGCAAGGTCTACGTCGCGCGCGCCGCCGACGAGGCGACGATCCCGATCTACAGCCAGCTGGGCGCCGACGTGCTGTCGCCCGCGTTCACGCGCGACGCGTTCGGTAAGCTGATCGCGCGCCGCCGCGACCAGGTGCGCGCGTTCCTGATGGACAAGCGCGCGCTCGCGTCGATCGGCAACGCCTACGCCGACGAGATCCTGTTCGCGGCCGGCCTTCACCCGAAGACGTTCTGCAAGAAGCTGGCGCCCGCCGAGATCGACGCGCTTCACGCCGCGATCGGACGCGTGCTGACCGATGCGATCGCCGAGATCCGCAAGCGCGACGAGCCGATCGAGGTGAAGGTTCGCGACTTCCTCAAGGTCCGTGGCCGCGACGGCAAGCCGTGCGTCGTCTGCGGCACGACGATCCGCGCGGTGCGCGTCGGTGACGGCGACGCCTGCTTCTGCCCGCACTGTCAGCGCGAGACGCGCAAGCTGTTCGTCAACTGGACGCGGCTCAACGACGGCTCGGGCTAGTCGCCTGCCCGGGCAGGTGGCGCGGGGATGGCGGCAACTGCGCGCGCAGCGCCTCCGCCGGATCGGCGGCCAGTCCCGACGACAGCCGCTTGAAGCGCAGCCCGGGCACGTGCTCGCTCAGCGCGGCGAGCAGGTACTGCGCCATCTCCGCGTAGGTCCCTTCGTTCGGATCCTCGTCGATGACCGTGAGCATGCCGAACCCCGCCCGTGCCCCGGCGGCCGGCGGTGCGGGCAGCAGCAGGCTCAGGCCCGCACCCACCGCGGGGTGGCGCTTGTCGCGAAGGCCCAGCCGCGCGCCCGCGAGCGCCTGCGTCGGCGCGACCGCCTTGGCCGGCTCGCCGGCTTCGGACAGACCGATGAACGAGACCACGTAGCCGTGTCGCTCCAGGCCGCGCTGCAGGTTCGCGACCTGGACGCCGCCGAAGTCCGACGCGTGCAGCGTCCACTCCTCGCGCGTCAAGTCGGGTCCGCCCCGTTCGAGCCGCCGCGCCAGCGCGAACGCCGCGCCCGCCGCGAAGACCGCGACCGTGCCGGCGAACTTGAACTCGTGCCTGGCGTCCATGCCCAGCGCCCACTTCTCCTCGGCGCTCTTTCTCACGAGCGCGAAGCAGACCAGCCAGACGGCCACGAATACCCCCAACGCGATCGCCATCGGCGCCGCCCGCCCCTCCGGCTTCAGGTTCACCGGATCAGGGTATCACCGCGACATTCACGCCGGACGCGTCAACGCATACAGGAAGATCGCCCCCGCGGTCGCGACGTTCAGCGAATCCGCGCCGGGCGACATCGGGATGGTGACGAGGTGATCGCAGGAGGCCCGCGCCTCAGCCGAGAGGCCCGGGCCTTCGGCGCCGAGCAGCAACGCGAACCGCGCGGGGGGCGCGAAGCGCGCGAGCGGCGTCGCGCCCGCCTCGACCACGGCGCCGATGATCGTGACGCCGTCGCGGCGCAGGTCGTCGAGGTCGCCCGGCCAGCGCTGCGCGCGCACGATCGGCAGGCTGAACACCGCGCCCAGCGAGACACGGATCGCCTTGCGATAGAACGGATCCGGGCAGCGCGGCGAGAGCAGCAGCGCGTCCGCGCCGAACGCGGCAGCGTGGCGCGCCAGCGCGCCCAGGTTGTCGACGTCGGTCAGATCCTCCAGCACGACGACCGCGCGGGCGGCGCGCGGCAGGGCCGCCGGCCGGGGCCGTTCGCCGACCGCCAGGCAGCCGCGGTGAACGTGGAACCCCGCGATCGCGTCCAGGACGGGCTGCTCGGCCAGGAACACCGGGTACGGACCGGTCAGCACATCCGCGAGCGTCGCGAGCCGCGGCGGCGTCAGCAGCACCGAATGCACGGCGAGGCCGCTCGTGATCAGCCGCCGCACGACGCGCTCGCTCTCGGCGACGAACCGGCCGCCCTCCGCGTTCAGGCGGCGCTCTTTCAGCTGCCCGTAGTCGGCCAGCCGCGGATCGTCGGGATCGCGGATCTCGACGGGCGGCAGGCTCATCCGCGCAGCATACGAGTGAAGGGTTTCGCGTGGGACGAAAGCGCGCGTGATAAAAGCGGGGTCGATGCTGGTCCCCCGCCGCTGCTTGCTGGCCGCCGCGACTATCGCCGCGCTCGGCTGCGGGAAGGGCCCGGAGGCTCCCCACGGCGCACCCGTCCTCCTCCAGGTCCTGTGGGAGGTGAAGGGCGTCCCGACGCGGATCTGGAGCCGCGAAGCCGACGCCGGGGTCGCGACGACGGTGCCGCCGCAGGGGACGCGCGTCGACTTCGTGTTCGATCGCCGCCTGGACGGCGCGCGCATCGAGGACAGCATCGACGACATGCCCGAGCCCAAGGCGAACCCGCCCATCACCACCAGCTGGGCGAACATGGACACGGTGATGAGCACGCCGCCGTTCGCGGCGAACGTCCTCTACAACAGCCTGCCCAACTGGGGGCCCGACACGACCTACGCGTTCCTCACCCCCCTCCTGGCAGGGTTTCCGGCCGACACCGCGGTCACGTTCAACCTCGACCCGAATGGATTGACCAGCGTCTACGGCGAGCCGATGGACGGACCGACTGCGATCACCGTGAACACGGGGCCGTTCACGGTGGTGCTGCCGAACAGCAGCATGCCGGCGCCCACGAGCTATCGCGTGCCGATCGTGTTCTCGACGCGCGCGCCGCGCGACCAGACGCTGAAGCCGTTCATCCACGTCCTCGCGGGCATCGTGCCGCTGCCGTTCGACCTCAAGAACGACAACGGCGACACGACGCTGGTCTACATCATCCCGACGGCGCCCGGCTGCGAGGCGTGGCCGGCGAGCACGGAGCTCACCATCTTCGCGGATCAGGGCCTGCCCGACGCGTTCGGACGACCGCTCGTGATGCCGGTGGCGGGCCGCTTCACCACCTCGTCGATCGGCGGCTGCGGCGGCAACGACGCGGGCACCGGCGACGCGGGCAGCAGCGACGCGGCCGACGGCGGCGTCAGCGACGCCGCGCCCGCCGACGCGGCCCCCGACGACGCGCCTCAGTCAAACTGACGCGCGAACACGTCGGCGAAGGCGTCGCGCATCCCGCGCTTCACCGCCGCCATGTCGACAGGCCGCCCGAGCTCGCCCGCCATCGACCCCATCACCGCCGCGTCGAGCCCGCACGGGTTGATCGCCGCGAAGCGCCCCAGATCGGTCGCGACGTTCAGCGCGAACCCGTGCAGCGTCACCCAGCGCTTCACCGCGACGCCGATGGACGCCAGCTTCCGCTCGGCGCCCGCGTTCCACACGCCCGTCCACCCTTCCTTGCGCGTCCCGTGCAGGCCGAAGCCCGACAGCGTCCGGATGATCGCCTCCTCGAGATTGCGGAGGTACAGATGCAGGTCGCGCTCCGGCTCGCGCAGGAGGAAGATCGGGTAGCCGACCAGCTGGCCCGGGCCGTGGTACGTGACGTCGCCGCCCCGCTCGATCTCGAAGAGCGGCGTGTCGCCGACGGCCAGCAGATTGTCGCGCTTCGCGCTGCGCCCGGCCGTGATCACGTGCGGGTGCTCGACGAATAGCAGCGTATCCGGGATCTCGCCCAGCTGCCGCTGCTTCACCAGCGCCAGCTGCATCGACCACACGTCCGCGTATTCGCGGGTGCCGAGATCGACGAGCTGCGCTGGCGCCAGGCCGTTCACCGGTTCTGAATATGGATCGCTTCGCCCAGGCTCGCCTTCGCGGCCTCCATGATCGCCTCGGGCAGCGTCGGGTGGGCGTGAATGGTCAGGCTGAGGTCGTCGGCCAGCGCGCCCATCTCGATCGCCAGCGCCGCCTCGGCGATGATGTCCGACGCGCCGTTGCCGACGACGTGGATGCCCAGCACCTCCTTCGTCCCGGCGTCGATGACGACCTTCACGAAGCCGTCGGTGTCGGCGTTGGCGATGGCGCGCCCGAGCACGCTGAACGGGAACTTGCCGACCTTCACGTCGCGGCCGCGCTGCTTCGCCTCGTCGGCGGTGATGCCGGCCGATGCGACCTCGGGATCGCTGAAGATGACCGCGGGGATGACGCGGGCGTCGAACTCGGTCTTGTGACCGGCGATCACCTCGGCGACGACCTCCGCCTCGCGCGACGCCTTGTGCGCCAGCATCGGCTGGCCGGCGACGTCGCCGATCGCGTAGATGCCAGGCACGTTGGTGCGCAGGCGCTTGTCGACGGTGACGAAGCCGCGTTCGACCTTCACGCCGACCTCTTCGAGGCCCAGGTTCTCCCAGTTCGGCCGCCGTCCGACAGCGACCAGCACCTTGTCCGCTTCGACAGTAACGTCCTTGCCGCCCACGTCCAGCACGACCGCCGCGCGCCCGTTCTGCTCGCTCCACGACTTCGCCTTCGCGCCCGTCATCACCTCGACGCCCAGCTTCTTCAGCTTGCGCGCGACGACCTGCACGATGTCGGGATCGTTGCCGGGCAGGATCGCGGGTAGCGCCTCGACGACCGTGACCTTCGAGCCCAGCTTCGCGTACAGCGTACCGATCTCGATGCCGATGTAGCCGCCGCCGATCACGACGAACCGCTCGGGGACGGCGTCGAACGCGAGCGCGCCGGTCGAATCGACGATGCGATTCCCGTCGAACTTGAAACCGGGGATCTCGATCGGGCGCGACCCCGAGGCGATGACGATGTTGTCGGCCTGGATCGTCACCTTGCCGGAGGCCTCCGTCAGCTCGACGGTGTTGCGCGACACCAGGCGCGCGGTGCCCGTGCGGTAGTCGCAGCCGTTCGCCTTCAGCAGCGTCTTCACGCCGCTGGTCAGCTTCGTGACGACCTCGCTCTTCCAGGTCTGCATCTTGGGCATGTCGACCCGGAAGTTGTCGGCCAGGATGCCGATGTCGGCGCCGTGGCGGAGCTTGTCGTAGTACTTCGACGCGGTGATCAGCGCCTTCGAGGGGATGCAGCCGACGTTCAGGCAGATGCCGCCGGGCTTGTCGCGCTCGACCACCATGGCCTTCTTCTTCAGCTGCCCCAGCCGGATCCCGGCGACGTAGCCGCCCGGGCCCGCACCGATCACCAGCGCCTCGACATGAATCGCGTTCGCGTCCGCCATGCGGCGGCTCATACCACAAACGTTCGCGCGGCGTCAGTCGCCGTCCGGAACCCCGAAGTCGGGGATCGGCAGCTGCTGCTGAAAGGGCAGTGGGTGCAGCGACGCGGCGATCAGCACCGCGCCGACGCCCAGCGCCACCGCCAGGCGCACGCGCCCGGTGCGCCGTTCCCGCGCGTAACCCAGCAACGCCCAGGTGTACAGCGCGCCGAACAGCAGGCCGCCGCCGTGCGCGTAGTTGTCGAAGCCCATGAACGCGCCCAGGATGAACCAGCCGCCGATCCAGATCAGCTGCTGCCGGATCGCCGGGTGCCGGACGAAGGCGCTCCAGCTTCCGAACTGGGCGCGCAACGCGACCAGCATCCAGCCGACGACGCCGAACAGCGCGCCCGAGGCGCCCGCGCTGATGGCGTCCCTGCCGAGGACGCTGACCGCCGAGCCGACGAGGCCGCTGCCCAGGTAAAGCACCAGGAACCGCCAGGGACCGATCGCCTTCTCGGCCATGGCGCACAGCCGGAAGCCGAAGAAGAGGTTCGCGGCGATGTGCACCGGGCCGATATGCACGAACATCGCCGTGAACAACCGCCAGTACTCGCCGGCCCACACCCAGCGACGGCCGACCGCGCCGAAGTGGATCAACGTCTCGTTGTTCCAGTGGTTCTTACCGACGATCAGGTCGACCAGGAACACGGCCACGCAGGCCGCGAAGAGCACCGACGTGACGGGCGCGGCGCGCAACGTCTGGCCCAGCGGCGGCCGGGTCGGTCCCTGCGGCGCGCGGTCGTTCACAGTCTGGACGGACACGCCTGAAATATAGTGCGCTCCCGGACGCTTGCACCGAAGAGGGGCCGGCGAGATAAACGCGCGATGATCGGCTCGTCGGGCTGGTGCTGATCGCCGCGGCGTTTGGGGCGTGCGGCGGTGGCGGCGGCGCGACCCAGCCTCCGGACGCGCCCTGTGCGACGGCGACCGAGATCGAAGGCCTTCGCCTGCGGCACGCCGCGCTGGCCGTCCTGCTCGCGGCGGCCAGTTGCAGCGCGGGTGGCGGCGATGCGCCGTGCGCGCCGCCCGCCGACGTCGACGGCCTTCGGCTGAACCAGGTGCAGGTCGTCGGTAGCCACAACAGCTATCGGCGCCGCACCTACGCGCCGCTGTTCGCGCACCTGCGGAACATCCGCGCGTGCCTTTCGGCCGAGCTGGATCCCGAGACCTGGGACTACGACCACCCGCCCCTCCGCGAACAGCTGGACGCCGGCGTGCGGGCGCTGGAGATCGACATCTATGACGATCCCGAGGGCGGCCGCTTCTACAACCGCCAGGGGCTGCGCTGGATCGGCGAGCCGGCCGTGTCGCACGTGGCGGCGCTGCTCGAGCCGGGGTTCAAGGTCCTGCACGTCCCCGACTTCGACTACGAGACCCACCACGTGACGTTCGTGTCGGCGCTCGGCGAGATCGCCCGCTGGAGCGAGGCGCATCCCCGACACGTGCCGATCGCCATCCACGTCGAGACTAAACAAGCGACGGTCGCCGATGACCTGCCCGATCTCGGGCTGACGACCGCCCTGCCGTTCGACGCGGCCGCGGCGGACGCGCTCGACGCCGAGATCCGGTCGGCCATCCCCGTCGCGCACATCATCACGCCCGACGAGGTGCGCGGCGCCCACGCGACGCTGGAAGAGGCCGTGCTTGCGGGCGGGTGGCCGACGCTGGCCGACGCCCGCGGCCGGATCTTCTTTCTTCTCGAAGGCGCGGCGATCGACGCGTACGTCACGGGCGCGCCCGGCCTCGTCGGGCGGCTGATGTTCGCGAACGCGCCACCCGGCACGCCGCACGCGGCGGTCGTGATCGCCGGCAATCCGGTGAAGGACGGCGCGGCGATCGCCGACCTGGTGCGACGCGGCTACGTCGTGCGGACCATGGCCGACGCCGGCACGGTGCAGGCGCGAACCGGCGACGTGACCGCGCGAGACGCGGCGCTCGCGAGCGGCGCCCAGATCGTCACAACGGACTACGACCGCCCGGACCCGCGCGGAGACACCCCCGACAGCGGCTGGACGAACTACAGCGTGGACCTTCCCGGCGGCGGCGGCGCGCGGATCAACCCGGTGAGCGGCGGTCCGCGCGCACCGGCGCGCATCTGCGAGGACTGAGGCCGACCGCTCGCGCACGCCCGGCGACCGCTCGGCCGGCGCGCCCCCGCGGCGCGCGGGCGGGGCCGCAGGATGGGGCCATGACGAAACGCCCGTTCTGGCTGCGCGCAGCGTCGGTCGCCGCGTCGTTCGCGGTCACGATCGCGATCGTCCCGCGCGCGCTGTGCGGGCGGCCGGCGCAGCCGCTCTTCGACGGCGAGCTGGCGGCGCAGGACGCGCTGGCCCGCGAGGTGGCGCGCGAGCTCGCGGCGACACCCGGCCGCCAGTTCTATCGCAGCCGATCGTCGCGCTTCGACGGCCAATCGGCGATCGCCATCTACCAGATGGCGATCCTGGGCATGGGACAGATCATCCGCGAGCATCCGGAACGGCGGGACGAGTACCTGCCCGCGATGCAGGCCGCGGCGGCACGCATGACCGATCCGCGCACGCTGCCGACGGCGACGCGCGCGTGGGGGCACAACGGTCTCACGACGATCGGGCCCGGCGAGGGCCACGCGTACCTCGGCTACATCAACCTCGCGCTCGGCATGCTGCGCGCCGTGGATCCCGCGACCCCGTACGCGGCGCTGCACGATCGGCTGACCGCCGCGCTCGCGGAGCGTCTGGATCACGCGCCCACGGGCCTCATCGAGACCTACCCGGGCGAGACGTGGCCGCCCGACGTCGCCGCGGTCGCCGGATCGATCGGCCTGCACGCCGCGGTGACCGGCGTGGATCGGCGCGCGCTGCTCGACCGCTGGTCGCAGCGGTTCGAGGCGTGCGCGCTTCACGGCTCCGGCTATCTCGTCCAGCGCGTCAAGAGCGGCACGTGCAAGCCGGTCGATGCGCCGCGCGGCTCGGGCACGGCGATCGCGTCGTACTTCCTGTCGTTCGCGGACGCGCGCCTGTCCCGGCGGTTGCTCGACAGCCTGCGGTCCGAGGGGCGCGTCTGCGCGCTCGGTTTCTGCGGCATCCGCGAGTACGCGCCTGGCTTTCACGGCAAGGGCGACGGCAACGCGGGACCGATGGTCATGGGTGTGTCGGTCGGCGCGACCGGGTTCGCGCTGGGCGCGGCGCGGGCCCACGGCGACCGCGACCTCTATCGCGAGCTGTATCGCAGCACGCACCTCGCGGGCGTCCCCGTGGGCCGCGAGGGCGGGACGAAGTTCGCAGCGGGAGGCACGCTCGGGAACGCGCTGCTGCTCGCGATGTTGACCGCGAACCGCGTGCCCGCCGACGAGGCGCCGGGAGACGATCGATGATCCGCCGCGTACGGGCGCTGGCGATCGCCGTCGCCGCCGCGGCGATCGTTCACGCGATCGCGAGCCGCCATCTGGGCGCGGTCGATCCGATCGGCAGGCTGGTCGAACACGCCGACGCCGGCGTCGTCATCGCCGCGGTCGCCGTCGCGGTCGCGCGCGTGTTTCTCTTCTTCGTCGCGCCCGGCTGGGCGCTGCACGTCGGCGTGCGCGCGCTGCTGCGGCGGACGGCCTACTTCCCGCCGAAGTAGCCGCCGATCGTCGACTGCACCCCGAAGTAGGTCGACTTGGACGAGTCCATCGAATCGATCTTCGTTTCGAGATCCTTCGACAGGTAAGGACCACCGCCGAGGAAGAAGTGCGCCACCGGCTGGAACAGCACCGGCACGAACACGAAGAACGAGACGTTGTGGCCGGTGCTGGTCGACCCACCGCTGCTCGAACCGGTGCTGAAGCGCGAGTAGTTCACCGAGACCCGTGGCCAGAGCGACACCATCGACCCGAACGGGATGTTGTAGCCAATGCGCGGCGAAGCCCCGATCGTCGTGCTGTTGCTCGTGTCGTTCGAGTTCAGGCTCAGAAGCAGCTGGCCCCCGATCGACAGGTTCGGCGCCGCAAACACATCGACCGCCGGCCGCAGCAAGATCGCCGTCTGGCTGGTGCTCTGGCCCATGTAGGTCTGGGTGAAGTGCGTGGCGATGAGGTTCACGTCGTCGCTGATGACGACCTGACCGGCAGCGCCCAGGCTGACGGTCACGCGCGGCGGTGGCGCCTCGTAGCCGACGGGCGCCGCGTACACCGGCGGCGGCGCGTAACCGGGCGGCGGCGCGTACTGCTGGGGCGGTTGCGCGTAGCCCGACGATGGCTGCGCGTCGACCTGCGGCGGCACCTCGCCCTGCTGGGGCGGCGGTTCCTGCGCGGCGGCGATGCCTGCGAACGAACTCGTCAGCACCACGGCGGTCAGCAGTCGTCCGATCGTCGTCATGGGGACCCTCCGCGTCACGACCACTCGATTACGAACGAGTGTCGGCCCTGATCGCGCGCGCCGCCAGTTTCGCGCGGGGCGCGCGGCGTTCACCTGCCGCGGAAGTAGCCGCCCAGCGTCGACTGCACGCCGATCGTCGTCATCTTCGTGGCTTTCTCGCCGTTCTCCTTCGCGACGAGGTCGGTCACGAGAATCGGACCGATGCCGAAGAAGAAATGCGGCGCCGGCTGGAACACGAAGGGGACGAACACCTGGAACGGGACGGTCGTCTCGGTGCGGCCCGAGCTGCCGCCCAGCCGGCCGCCGACGTGCTGGAACCCGAGCCCGAGGCGCGGCCACAGCGAGGTCGTCGCGCCGATCGGAACGTTGTAGCCGACGCGCGCGAACAGACCCAGCTGGACGCTGGTGGTGCTGCTACCGCCGGCCTCCTCGGTCCCGTATGTGATCACGAGCTGGCCGCCGAGCGAAAGGTTCTGGCGCGAGAAGAAATCGAACGCCGGTGTCAGCTGGATCTGCAGGAGGCTGCCGTCCTGCCCGCTGCCGCTGAGGCGCGTGGCTGACAGCCGCAGATCGTCGCTGATCGCGATGACGCCGGCCGATCCCCAGCCGTCGGTTGGCGCGGACGCCGGCGCCACTTCCGGGTTCGGCGCGGACGGCGGCGGGTCGGTGGGCACCGCCTCCCCGACCGGCGCCTCCGTCTCGTCGGTCGCCTCCGGTTCCTGCGCGCGCGCGACGCCCGCGCCTGCCACCACCAACCAGACCGCCACCCCCGCCCGCCACATCGGCGCTACTGGGTAGCGAACGCGGCGTCAGCCTCGGCGTCGACGTCTCGACGAAGCGCCGCCTCGGCGGCCGCCTCGAGAATCCTCTGTCCCGCGAGCCAGCGCTGGACGCGGTCGATCGGATCGCCGGCTTCCGCGAGCGCGGCCTCGATCAACGTCGGGCCGCCGCCCGCGCGCGCTCTCTCGGCCGCCGCCCGGGTGGCCGCGTAGACCGCGAAAAGATCGTTCCCGTCGACGCGCACGCCGGGCATCCCGTACGCCAGCGCCTTGACGGCGATCGTCTCGGCGACGGTCTCGACCGAAGCGGCCGCGCCGGTCGCCCCGTTGATGCAGACGAACACGACGGGCACGCGAAAGACGGCCGCGAAGTTCAAGCCCGAGTGAAAGTCCTCGGCGCTGGTGTTCTCGCGATCGAGGAACGCCAGCGCCACCTTCGCGGCGCCACCGCCCTTCGTCTCCAGCTTCATGGCCCACGCGATCCCCGTCGCGTGCGGCAACTGCGTCGCGCGGTAAGGCGATCCGGGCAGCACGTTCAGCGCGCGCGGCACGGGCCGCGCCGCCGCCACCGCCTCGAGCGTGTGACCGCGCCACAGCGCCGCGCCGACCTCGCGCCGCCCTGGAACGACGACATCGTCCACCTGTAACGCCGCGACAGCACCAACGATGCCCGCCTCGTAGCCGCGCGTCCCGGGCGAAGCGTCGGCCGCGTCGCCGTCCGCCTGCGCGCGCAGGCGCTCGTCCAGCACGCGCAGACGCAGCATCGTCCGATAGGCCTCGCGCAGCACCTCGGGCGCCAGCGCCGGCGCCGCGGCCCGATCCGCCTTGCCGTCCGCCGACAGGATCGTCTGCAGGCCGGTCGCGCGCTGGTGGTCTTCGTCGCTCCACGCCTCGACGGAAGGAGACGCGACGTCTCCCATGCCCGCCCGGATCTTCGGCAATTCCTTCGCCGCCATGGCCGCCGTCAGACTCAGGCCGCTTCCGGGTAGAGGGAGGCCGGCGCCTCGAGCGCCGCCTTGATCTCCGCGACGAACCGCGCGGCGTCGTAGCCGTCGACGACGCGGTGGTCGACGGAGATCGA
>Ga0070683_100001197_pt1 | contig 19738 bp, 21 predicted proteins | sample KBSC713LmetaG_FD_64662 | JGI IMG/M metagenome (GOLD analysis project Ga0070683, IMG submission 64662) | Corn rhizosphere microbial communities from Kellogg Biological Station, Michigan, USA - KBS C7.1-3L metaG | ecosystem: Host-associated > Plants > Roots > Rhizosphere ... | reverse complement strand
CGAGAACACCGGCCGCTCGTAGCGCCGGATCAACTCTCGGAATGCCGCGTCTCGCCCTTGCTGGGCCAGCGCAACGACATCGGCGTCCGGGAGGTTGAGGAGGTCGAGGGCTGGCGGCATCTGGCTGGTTGGGCACGACGCATCGTCATGCGTCGCACCGGGTTATTACAAAGTATGCGCGCTGGGTGCGCCAATCCAGCCGCGTTGCCTTGCTTCACTCTCTCGCCACGGACAACTTTGTTCGATGCCCGTGAGTGAGTTGGAGACAGAAGAGGCGCAATCGGCGGCGGCCGGCGGCGAGGCGAAGCGCGCGTACGTTCAGCGCATTTTCTCCCAGATCGCGCCGCGCTACGACCTCCTCAACCATCTCCTCAGCTTCAACATCGACAAGGCGTGGCGGCGGACCGCCATTGCCGCGCTTGGGTGGGAGCGAACGCCCGCCGGAACCTACGTGGATCTGTGCGCGGGCACCCTCGATGTCGCCGCCGAATTGTCCCGCCGGCCCGGCTTTGCTGGACGGGTCATCGGCGCCGACTTCGCCGAACCCATGCTTCGGGCCGGCGCTGGAAAGGCGCCGGCGTCGGTCGTGTCTCCCGTCGTCGCCGACGCGGTCGACCTACCAATTCCCGACAACGCCGCGGCGGGCGCGATCGTGGCGTTTGGCATACGCAACGTGGCCGATCTCGATCGCGGGTTGCGCGAAGTGCATCGCGTTCTGGCACCCGGGGCGCGATTTGTCATTCTCGAGTTCACCACGCCGCGCTCTTCCATCGTTCGCGGTGCCTACCATCTGTACTTCCATCATCTCCTGCCGCAGATCGGCGCCTTGGTGAGCGGTCACCGAACCGCGTACGCATACCTTCCCCGTTCGGTCGCCAACTTTCCGATCGAAGAGAAGCTCGCCGATCGCATGCGCGCCGCGGGCTTTGTCGACGTCAATTGGCGGACGCTGACGTTGGGCGTCGCGGCGATCCACTCGGGCACGAAGCCGTGAGCAATTCCTTCATCCGGTCCACGTGAGCGCCGATACCCTGACGGATTTCATCGCCCAGCTCGAGCGGGCGGGCGAGCTGGTGCGAATCAAACAGCCGGTATTGCTCGACCTCGAGCTATGCGAGATCGCTGATCGCGTGATGAAGCAGCCTGGAGGCGGCAAAGCGCTGCTGTTCGAGCAGCCGGTGCTCCTCAACGGCGAGCGCTCGGAGTTCCCCGTCGCCATCAACCTCTTCGGCTCAATGCGACGCATGAGCCTCTCGCTCGGCGTCGATTCGCTCGACGAGATCGGAGACCGGATCACCGAGCTGCTCGCCACGAAGGTCCCCGACGGATTGATCGGCAAGCTGTCGATGCTTCCGCGTCTCCTCGAGGTGGGCAAATTTCCACCGCGCATGCGACGCGGAACGCCACCATGTCAGGAAACGATCTGGCAGGGCGACCAGGTGAATCTCGATCGGCTGCCGCTCATCAAATGCTGGCCGCAAGATGGCGGCGCGTACATCACGTTCCCAATGGTGATCACGCGCGACCCCAAGCGCGGGATTCGCAACGTCGGCATGTATCGCATCATGCAGACCGGCAAGACGACGCTCGCCATGCACTGGCAGCGCCACAAAGTCGGCGCGGCGCATTGGCGAGAGATGGCCGAACGCGGCGAGCGCATGCCCGTCTGCATCGCCCTCGGCGCCGATCCGCCGTCGATGTACTCGGCGAGCGCACCGCTGCCGCCAACGATCGACGAATTCATCTTCGCGGGCTTCTTGCGACGCGATCCCGTGTCGTTGACCAAGGCCGTGACGTGCGACCTCGAGGTGCCGGCGGAAGCCGACTTCGTGATCGAAGGCTACATCGATCCTGCCGAGCCACTCGTCACCGAAGGCCCGTTCGGCGATCACACGGGATTCTATTCCTTGGCGGATCTCTATCCACAGGTGCACGTCACGGCGATCACGATGCGCAAGCATCCGATCTTCCCCACGACGATCGTTGGTCGTCCGCCAATGGAAGATTTCTATCTCGGGCATGCGACGGAGCGAATCTTCCTGCCGTTGCTCAAGCTGACGATTCCGGAGATCGTCGACTATCACATGCCGGCCGAGGGGATCTTTCACAATCTTGTCTTCGTCTCGATCAAGAAGGAGTATCCGGGACAAGCGTACAAGGTCATGAACGCGTTGTGGGGGCAGGGACTGATGTCGCTGGCGAAAGTGCTCGTCGTCGTTGACGAATGGGTCGACGTGCGTAATCCGCAGGAGGCGTGGTGGGTCGCGCTCAACAACATCGACCCGCAGCGCGACGCGCGTTTCACCATGGGACCGATGGACGTGCTCGACCACTCGAGCCGCGCGTTCACGTACGGGTCAAAGATGGGACTCGACGCTACACGCAAATTCCCCGAAGAGGGATTTACTCGCGAGTGGCCCGACGTGATCGCGATGGACGACGCCACCAAACGCCGCGTCGATGCGCGGTGGCCGTCCTTGGGACTGGGAGACGCGCGCTAGTGGCCGCCACATGACGACACACTCGGCGCCGCGAAGCCCCGACCACGTGCGCGAAGGGCAGACCTTCGCCCATCGCGGTTCGCGATTGATCGTCTATGCGAACTTCGTGAAGTTGCCGCACACGCTGTTCGCGCTGCCGTTCGCGCTGGTCGGTGTCGTGCTCGCGTCATATCGCTCGCCTGTCACCTGGCCGATGATCGGTTGGATCGTGCTTGCATTCACGGGGGCTCGATTCGCCGCGATGGGGTTCAACCGCATCGTCGATCGCGACATCGACGCGCAGAACCCGCGGACGCGCCAGCGAGAAATTCCGAGCGGCCTGTTGCGGGTGACGGAGGCCGTCGCGGCCGTGAGTGTGGCATCGCTCGTGTTCGTGTACGCCGCGTGGCGGCTCAACCCACTGTGCGCGCTGCTGTCACCGCTCGCGCTCGCGTGGGTCATGTTCTACAGCTTCACCAAGCGATTCACGCGGTGGTGTCATCTCGTGCTCGGCATCGGAATGTCGATTGCCCCAGTCGGCGGCTATCTCGCCGTCACGGGTCATTGGAGCCAGCCGTGGTGGATGCTCGTGGCCTTGGCGCTCGCGGTGGCCACGTGGGGCGGCGGGTTCGACGTGCTGTACGCCCTCCAAGACATTGATTTCGATCGCGGACAGAAGTTGTACTCACTGCCGGCCGCCGTCGGTGGGCGGCGCGCGCTCGCCATCGCGCGCGTCTTTCATTTGCTCACCGTCGTGTGTCTGGCCATGGTCGGCGCGGCGGTCTTCACCGGAACGCGCGGTGGCTCGCTCTACGCGCTCGGTGTGGTCGTCGCGGCAGGATTGCTGGCCTACGAACACTCACTCGTGCGCGCCGACGACTACTCCAAGCTCGATGCCGCGTTCTTCACCATGAATGGCGTGATCAGCATCGTGTTTTTTGTGTGTGTGCTGCTCGAACGCTTGCTGCACCCGTTCGCTGCGCTGTATGCCGCGCTGAGCGTTCCGCAATGAACGACCGCCCGATCGTGGTCGCCGTGACCGGCGCGTCGGGAGCACCGTACGCCGTCCGCCTGCTCGAATCGTTGGCGCGCGCGGAGCGAAAGGTTCAGCTCATTGTGTCGAGCCACGGGTTGCGCTTGCTGCAAACCGAACTGGGAATCGATACGGTCGAGGTGTTGCGTGAGCGCGTCGGAACTGCGGCGTGGGATCATCACATCACGGTATTCGACGACAACGATCGCGGTGCGGCTCCGGCGTCGGGATCGGCGATCAACGCCGGCATGGTCATCTGCCCGTGCTCGATGGGGACGCTCTCGGCCATCGCGGTGGGCGCATCGCGCTCGCTCGTCGAACGCGCGGCAGATGTCGCGTTGAAGGAGCGTCGTCCGCTACTGCTCGTGCCGCGTGAAACACCGCTCAGCGCGATTCATCTCGAGAACATGCTGCGTGTGACGCAGGCGGGGGCCGTCGTGATGCCGGCGTCACCAGGATTCTATCATCGGCCAGGCAGCGTCGACGATCTCGTGAATTTCATCGTCGCTCGCGTGCTCGATCACCTCGGCGTGCCGCACCGCTTGGTGGCGCGATGGGGGAGTGAACCCGCCGAATGACCGGCGAACGGGCGCATGTCGTCGGTCTGATCTCGGACACGCATGGACTCGTTCGCCCCGACGTGCACACCGCGCTTGCCGGCGTCGAGCTCATTCTTCACGCCGGCGACGTGGGCGGTGATGACATTCTCGACGAGCTCGAGCTCATCGCGCCAGTCCACGCGGTCTACGGCAACACCGATCCACCCGGCGAGGCTCGGCTCACCAACGCGATCGAGATGACGATCGGCGACGTGCGCGTACATGTCAGTCACGGCCACGAAGTCGGAAGCCCCACTCCGGCGAAGCTCCTCGCCCGCTACGACGCTGACGTGATCGTGTATGGTCATACTCATAAGCAATTGCTCACGCACGCCGATGGGCGGTGGGTCGTAAATCCCGGTGCAGCCGGCCCGCGCCGGTTCGATCTCATGCCAAGCGTCGCCCGGATGACCGTTCGCGGGCGGGATGTGGAGATCGCGATTGTCAGCTTGACGCCGTGACGTGGCTAGACGGCTTTGAAGTGCGAGACAGGGTACAAGTAGTCTTCGCCCGAGTCGTCGACGATCCGATAGAACGACCCCTTTCCTTCGACGCCGAGCATTTCGTAAATCTTGCCGAGCGTCAAGTCGTGACAGCCGCCGGGCTCGTCACAGCCTGGATAGACGAGCCATGGCTGCGTGCTGACGCACTGAACGAGAGTAGTCGGTTGCCAGGTCGTTGCCATGAGCGCTCCGCAGTTTGGCGTGTGCGCACGGGACGCGCGCCCCTCTCGTCATCGCAGAAGGCGCGCCAGTCGGTTCGGCGCGGCCGCCGTCGGCGCTTCTGCCGCGGAATTCAGGACGCCGCGGCGAGCGGGACTACTGTGCCGGCCGCGCTCGTTCGCTCGAGCTCCGATGGAAAACGACGAAACCAGGATGACAAGAGCAACAATTCGTCGATCTCGTGCGTGGGGATCTGGCCGCTCGCGGGCTCCGAGGGCGTAAAGACGTTCTCGATGAGGTGAAAGAGCGCCGTCGCATCGCTCGGCGTCTGTGGCACGGCGGCCTCCGCTCGGACGCGCCCGCGACGAATCAAGTACACGCGGTCCGCTCCCGCGTCGCCGGGTACCGTGTACACGAACGACAAGGTCTCCACCGCGAAGCGCAGACGCGCGAATTGGCCGCGCAACGCTTCCAGTCGCTTGAACTTGTCGCGAAGCGTCGCCGCTCGCTCGTATTCGAGCCGCTCGCTCGCCGCCTCCATCTCGCTGCGCAATTGCTCGATCGGACCGTCGTCGACGCCGTCGAGAAATGCGCGGGCCAGCCCAAGGCGTTCGTCGTACTGATGTACCGTGCAGCCGCCCACGCACGGGCCCAAACACTTCTTCACCTCGAAGCGAATGCACCCCGGCGTTCGCGGAAAGAATTCGAAGAGCTCCGGTTGATCCGCGAAGTGCATCCGCTGATCAGTCGCGCAGTCGCGAAGTCCGAGGACGTCGTTGAGCTCGCGGACGGCGTCGCTCACCCCCATGGCTCCCATGAACGGACCATAGTAGATCGCGGAATCGTCCTGACCCGGCCCTCGTACCACGACGAGCTTGGGTGCCGGGCCTTTGGTGATCTTGATGAAGCAGTAGTTCCGCGCGTCGCGCTTCATGGCGACGTTGAACCGCGGCCGGTATCGCTTGATCAGCCGGAGCTCCTGGAGCAACGCGGCGAACTCGCTCGGGACGTAGTCCCACTCGATGCGCTCCGCGTCGCGCACGATGCGCGCGCCCTTGTCCTCGGGAAAGCTGCAGCGGAAATAGCTGAGCAACCGGGTCCGCACGCGTTTTGATTTTCCGACGTACACGACTTCTCCGTCGCTCGAAATCATGCGATAGACGCCGGGTTTGTCGGCAGCGTGCTCGCGCACGTGCTCGCGCATTGCGGCGACCTGTTCGTCGCTCGTCGGCGGACGCATCAGCGCTACCTTTGACAATGCGCGCACAGGACCGTCATCCGTCCGTCGATGGCGTGAGTGCCAATCAGCGCGTGGCCGCAGCGCAGGCAGGGATCTCCGGCGCGTCCGTACACCGCGAGCCGCTCGACGAACCCGCCGCGAGCGCCGCTGGCGTCGCGGTAGTCGCGAAAGCTGGTGCCACGCAGTGCGATGGATTCGCTCAGAACGTCGACGATCGCGCCGCGCAGCGCGGACGCCTCGTCGGCGCTGATTCGACCACCTTCCCGCGACGGATCGATCCCCGCGCGCCAGAGCGCCTCGTTCGCGTAAATGTTGCCAATGCCGGCCACGATGCGCTGATCCATCAACACCTTTTTGATTGCCTGACGACGGCCCCGAAGAAGTACCGATAGATGCGCTCCGGAAAACGCCGGGTCAAGTGGCTCCGCACCGAGTGCGCTCGTGATCGCGGTGAAACGCTCGGGCTTCACCAGTGCCACGGTTCCAAGGCGACGAATGTCGCGGTAATGAAGCGACCGACCGTCGCTCAATTCGAACGCGACCGTCGAGTAGCGGCGCTCCTCGTCGGCCAAGCTGCCGGCGTCAATCAGCAATGCACCGGTAAAGCGCGGCTGGACGAGCAGGCGATCGCCCGATGACAGATCGATCACCACGAGCTTGGCGCGACGCCAACTGCGGTCGATCACTGAGCCGGTGACGCGCGATGCGAGCTCCGCCGGCTTCACCTCTCGCAGGACGTCCGCTCGAGTGACCCGGACAGCGACGATTCGCAACCCCGAGAGCTCGCGGTCGAGGTCGCGAGCAATGGTCTCAGTTTCCGGGAGCTCCGGCACGCCGGGCGACCTCGCGCCAGCCGATATCGGCGCGAAACTGCTTGTTGTCGAAGCGAACGCCCTTCGCGAAATCGCGACTGTGGCGCTGCGCGTCGTCGAGTGTTTTCGCGAGACCGGTGATCGCGAGCACGCGTCCGCCGGCGGTCACGAGTTGACCGTTGGCGTTGCGCTTCGTTCCCGCATGAAACACGAGCACGTTGGAGGGAGGCGATGGAATCTCGATCGGGTCGCCCGTGCGGGGATGCGCCGGATAGCCGCCGGCGGCGAGCACGGTCGTTACCGCCGAGCGCGTTGCGCGAAACTCGGTGTTCTCGCGGATCGGATCGCCGCGCGCGATCGCCAACATCACATCGCCAATCGATTCATTCGGAGACATGACCGGAAGCACCGCCTGCGTTTCCGGATCGCCGAATCGGCAATTGAACTCGACCACTTTGGGCCCGTCGTCGGTCAACATCAGACCGGCATAAAGGAGCCCCGTAAACGGCGTTCCGCGCGCACGCATGGCGCCGAGGGTTGGCCGAACGACACGATCGACGACCACGTCGAGCAGTCCCGATGGACCTTCGGCGAGGGAGACCGGACAATACGCGCCCATCCCACCGGTGTTCGGTCCCCGATCACCCTCGAGCAGCCGCTTGTGATCCTGCGCGGCAGGAAGGGGAACGACGCGTTCTCCGTCGGTGAGGAAGAACATCGACAGCTCCTCACCCCCCATCAGCTCTTCCACGAGGACGGTCGTTCCAGCGTCGCCGAACGTGTTGTCCTGAAGCATCGAAACGATCGCCGTGTTGGCTTCTTCGACCGTCTGGCAGATCACGACGCCCTTCCCGGCGGCGAGTCCCGAGGCCTTGATCACGACCGGCGCGCCGAATTCAGCGACTGCTGCGCGACCCGACGACACGTCGCGGCACACGATGGCGCGCGCCGTCGGCACGCCTACGCCCATCATGAGCGTTTTCGCATACGCTTTCGACGTCTCGATCATCGCCGCGGCGCGCGTCGGACCGAAGATAGGCATCCGCGCGGCGCGAAATGCATCGACGATGCCGACCGACAACGGTGCCTCGGGGCCGACCAGCGTCCAGTCGACCGACTCCTGCCGAGCTAATTCGAGCAGCGCATCGACGTCCGTCGCGGCGGTGTCGACGCACCTCGCCAACTCGGCGATCCCCGGATTGCCGGGCGCCGCGATGATCTCGAGCTTCGGATTTTCGTGCCGCAGGCGCCAGGCGAGCGCGTGTTCGCGCCCTCCGCCGCCCACGAGCAGCAACTTCATCGATTGCGCCACGCCGAGCTGACGGCGTCTTTGGCGCGACTCAGTCCTTCCTTGAACTGGTCGACGGTCTCGCGTGTCTTCTGCCCGTAGTAGCCCGCCGCGTCGACGTAGTCCTCGCCCAGCGGATGTTCCGGATCGCTTTGTCCGCGCCGGACGTAATCGCCGGCGAGAATCTTGTCATAGCCGCCGCCGCGCTGCCAACGCAGGAGCTCCGACGCGCGAACCGTGTGCATGGGATGCGTCCGCATCACGGTGTTCATGATCTTGAGCACCGTATCCCACGCATCGCCACCAGTCTCGTACTGCTCCGCTTGACGAATGAATTCCTCCACGCGCAGCTCGTCACCGTAGTGCTTGCCGCCGGCGAGCTTCATCTCGGTGCTCATGACGATGTTGAGATCCTGCACGGTGAGCAAACCGGCTCGGTCCGATGAGAATTCGCTCTTTCGGCTCCACTCGAGCAGCGCGAGTTGAAATGGCAGCAGCGCCGCGGCCGCGAGGAAGGGCAGGTTGCTCACCCCGAAGTACATCAGGATGACCGCGATCGTCGTGTACGTCGGATGACCGCTCATGATATGTCCGAGCTCGTGCCCGAGCACGGAGCGAAGCTCGTCTTCGTCCAGCACCTCGAGGAGTCCCGAGTGGACGACCACGAACGGCTTGTCGAACCCTACGGCCATCGCGTTCGCGATCGGCGTTTGCGTGACGTACAGCTCCGGGCGCTCGGGCCAGTCGAGCGTCTCGAGCACTTCGGTCCACATCGCATTCATCTTCGGCCGCTGACCCGCCGTGACTTTGACCGAATCGCCCAAAAAGAGCTGGCGGATTCCTCGCTCGCCGAAGAACCCCGCAACCTTGCGGACGATCTCGTCGAACCCCGGAATAGCGCGCAGCGTGTTGAGCGCCGCGCGATCGGCGGTGTGCTCCCACGCGCGCGACGAGATCTGGGTGAGCGGAACGCGATTGGCCATTGGAGTGCCTGTTGGCTAGTTCAGGAAGCGGCTTTCCCGCCGCGGGCGCCGTGGATCGACCAAATCTCTACGACGAAGCGCTCCCGATAGTGTCGCGCGAACGGGTTTCCGCGCGCGCGGCGCCGCGCGCGCCCTGTCCCGGCATTCCCTCGAACCCCTGCTCCAAATCGGCGAGAAGATCGCCCACGTCTTCGACGCCGCACGACAACCGAACCAACCCGTCGGACAGACCCATGGCCGCCCGTCGCTCCGGAGGCACCGATGCATGGGTCATCCCGGCCGGCTGGCTGATGAGTGACTCGACGCCGCCCAGGGATTCGGCCAGCGCGAAAACCCGAACCTTGCCCAGCAGGTGCGCAGCGCGCTCCTTGGTCCCGAGCTCGACGCTGATCATGCCCCCAAACCCAGACATCTGGCGCTTGGCGAGCTCGAACTGCGGGTGGGTCGGCAGCCCGATGTAGTAGACATTCTCAGGCCCGACCGTCTCGGCCAGCCATTTGGCGATCTCTCGCCCATTGGCGTCGTGTTGACGCATCCGCAGGTGGAGCGTCTTTGTACCTCGGAGGGCCAGCCAGGCGTCGAACGGTCCGGCCACCGCACCCGCGGCGTTGTGGATGAACTGGAGCCGCTCGGCGAGCCCATCGTCGCGAACGATCGCGCAGCCGCCGATCATGTCGCTGTGCCCGTTGAGATATTTGGTCGTCGAGTGAAAGACGACATCCGCGCCGAGCTCGAGGGGACGCTGGAAAAAGGGCGAGGCGAACGTGTTGTCGACGACGAGCAGCGCGTGACCTCGGTGGGCGATGTCGGCCACCGAGGCGATATCCGTGAGACGCATCAATGGATTGCTCGGCGTCTCGAGAAGCACCGCGCGGGTGGCCGGAGTCATGGCGTCGGCTACGCGCTGTGGGTCGCGTGTGTCGACGTATGTGAAGGAGAGACCGAAGTGCTGCAGGATCTTGTCGAACAATCTGAACGTGCCGCCGTAGACGTTTTCGGCGCAGATGATATGGTCACCCGCCCGAAACAGCTTCATGATCGAGTCGAGGCATGCCATGCCGCTGGCAAAGGCAAATCCGTGACGCCCGTTCTCCAGGGCCGCCACGTTGCGCTCGAAGGCCTCGCGCGTGGGGTTTTTGCCGCGGGCGTACTCGTACCCTTTGTTCTGCCCCAGTCCGTCCTGCACGTACGTGGACGTGAGGTAGACGGGGGTCATGATCGCTCCGGCCAGGGGTTCGGGTCGCTGGCCGGCGTGGATGGCCTTGGTTCCGAATCCCGCGACGAGATCCTCATCAAAAACGCGAGTCATACCGATACTCTGATTCGGGAGGTGTGCGCTGAAGATAACCGCACACCCCATGGGCCGTAACCGAACCGATCGACCATGACCGCCACTGAGTCCGCCCAGTACTGCCTGATCGTCGACGACGAGCCGCGCCTTCGCCAGGTGATGGTTCACCTCATGCGCGGCGACGGGTTCCAATGCGTCGAAGCCGGAAACGGACTCGAAGCGCTCGAGCAACTGACCAAGCACCCGGTGACGCTCGTGCTCAGCGATCTCCGGATGCCGAAGATGGATGGCTTCGAGCTGCTGCGAGAGCTGCGATCGCGATATCCGGACGTCGCCGTGGTGATGATCACCGCCGTCGCCGACGTCGAGATTGCCGTGAATTGCTTGGCCATCGGGGCGGCCGATTACGTCGTCAAACCCTACCAGCTCGAGGACGTTCGCGCGCGTGTCGCGCAGGCGCTGGAGAAGCGGCGCCTCATCCTCGAGAATCGCGCGTATCGCGAAGGCCTCGAGGAGCGCGTGACGGTTCAGGCACGCCGGCTCGAGGAACTATTCCTCGCCAGCGTTCAGTCGCTCGCCGAGGCGCTCGAGCTCAAGGATCCGTACACGCGAGGCCATTCGATTCGCGTCAGTCACTATTCGAGTGTGATCGCGCGGGCGATGGGGCTCGACGGAGAGATGCTCCGCCAAATCGAGTTGGGCGGTCACGTCCACGACATCGGCAAGATCGGAGTTCGAGAGTCGGTGCTCAACAAAGAGGGACGTCTTACGCCCGAGGAGTACGAGCACATCATGACCCACCCGGTTCTCGGGTGGCGGATTCTGGCTCCGCTGCTCGGCGAGACGCCGCACGCGCTCAACATCGTCCGCTCGCACCATGAGCGGTATGATGGGCGCGGCGTGCCCGATGGGCTCAAGGGCGACGAGATTCCGGTCGAGGCGCGCATCGTCGCGGCGGCCGATGCGTTGGACGCGATGACGAGCGATCGCCCGTATCGGCCGTGCGAGATGTCGATGGACGCGGTGATCGAGGAGATCGTTCGCAACAGCGAGACGCAGTTCGATCCCGAGGTGGTTCGCGCGGTCGTGGAGTGTTTCGAACGAGGCGACCTGCAGCTCGTTCCGCGCACGGACACATATCCCGTCGCGGTCCGCGCGTAAGCTGAACTCAGCTCCCCGTTCATGGTCGCTCGCCCATTAGCTTTCCCGCACTCTCAGGAGGTGGGATGTCGCACGATGGGTTGATGGTCAGCGTTTCGGGGATCCGCGGACGCGTTGGCGAAGCGTTGACACCCGAAGTGGTGGCACGCTACGCGGCGGGGTTCGGAGCGTGGGCTTCGAGTAAGGGCGAGTCGCACAAGATCGTGGTCGGACGCGACAGTCGCGTGTCCGGTCCGATGTTTCATCGCGCCGTCTTGAGCGCGCTGCAATCCGTTGGCTGCGACGTGATCGATATCGGTCTCACGACCACGCCGACGTGCCAGCTCGCGGTCGAACATCATCACGCGGCCGGTGGATTGATGATTTCCGCCAGCCACAACCCGATCGAGTGGAACGCGCTCAAGTTCATCGGGCCCACCGGACTGTTTCTCGAGAATGCCGAGGGCGTGGAGATGCGCGCACTCGTTGAATCGGGAATTCCGCGCGCCCGCTGGGATCAACTTGGGCAAATCGACCCCGACGACGGTGCCATTCAGCGACACATCGATCGTGTCCTCTCGATACCGTACCTCGACGTCGAGGGGATCCGCCAGCGACGGTTCAGCGTTGCACTGGACTGCGTTCGCGGCGCCGGCGCGATCATCATGCCGCAGTTGCTCGACCGGTTGGGGTGTCGAGTCATCGCCATCAACCTGGAGACGGACGGTCTCTTTCCGCGGCCGCCCGAACCCGTTGCGGAGAACCTCGGCGAATTGGAACGACTCGTGCTTCGCGCGGGCGCGACGATCGGATTCGCGGTCGACCCGGACGTCGATCGACTCGCCCTCGTTTCCGATGCCGGCAAAGCGATCGGAGAGGATTTCACACTGGCTCTTGCGGCCCGGGTCGTACTGAGACACAGGCCTGGACCGGTCGTGACGAACCTTTCGACGAGCCGAATCGTCGAGGATGTGGCGAGCGCGGCTGGTGTGCCGGTGATAAGGGCTCCCGTAGGCGAGGTGAACGTCGCGGTTCGCATGCGCGACGAGCACGCGCCCGTTGGCGGCGAGGGAAACGGTGGCGTGATCCTGTCCGAAGTACATCTCGGCCGCGATGCGCCGGTCGGCGCTGCGCTGCTGTTGCAGTTGCTTCACGAAGACAACACGACGCTGTCTCAGATCGTGTCGAGCTTGCCCCGCTACGCCATCGTCAAGGACAAGCTCGACAGGCCGAACGCGAGCCTCGACACGGTGTACGACGCGCTGCGCTCGGCGTTCCCGGGCGCGACGGCTGATACGCAGGACGGGTTACGGTTGTCGTGGCCCGATCGGTGGGTTCACGTTCGGCCGTCCGGTACGGAACCGATCGTGCGGGTGATTGCGGAGGCGCCGACGAATCGAGAAGCACTCGAGCTCGTGCGGCGCTCTCGAATACCGTTGGACGCGTTGAGCGCGTAATACCTGAGCAAAGGCCGATACCATGTGCGGAATTGTCGGATACGTTGGGCCGCGGGTCGCCACACCAATGCTGATCGAGGGTCTCAAGCGCCTCGAGTATCGCGGATACGACTCCGCGGGCATTGCCATGAGCAACGGGCATGGACTCGAGACGCGAAAGGCCAAGGGCAAGATCTCGATGCTCGAAGGCTTGGTGAACGTCAACCCGATTCACGGATCAGTCGGCATCGCGCACACGCGATGGGCCACGCATGGTCAGCCGAACGAATGCAACGCGCATCCGCAGGTCGATTGCACCGGGACGATTGCCGTCGTCCACAACGGCATCATCGAGAACTTCAGTGCTCTGCGAAAAATGCTGCAAATGCAGGGGCACACGTTCAAATCGGAAACGGACACGGAGGTGCTCGCGCACTTGATCGAGGCGGCATTCGACGGCCGGCTCGAAGATGCCGTCATCGACGCGCTCAATTTGGTCGAGGGCACGTACGGAATCGCGGTGCTGTCGAGCAAGGATCCGGACAAGATCGTGTGCGCGCGCAAAGGAAGCCCGCTGCTGATCGGGTTGGGCGACGGCGAGTATTTCGTCGCCAGCGACGTCGCCGCGATCCTGCAACACACTCGGCAAGTCGTGTATTTGGATGACGGCGAGATGGGTGTGCTGACGAGAGCCGGCTACGAGGTCCTCGATCTCGATGCACGCCGGATCTCGAAGGGCATCAGTCGAATCGATTGGTCGCTCGACGAAATCGAGAAGGGCGGCTTCGACCATTTCATGCTCAAGGAGATTTTCGAGCAGCCGCAAACGATCGAGAACACCATGCGCGGCCGTTTGGTCGTCGAGGAAGGATTCTCGAAGCTCGGTGGTCTGAATCTCACGAAGGACGAGCTCAAGTCGATCGACCAGATCATCATCACCGCGTGCGGCACCAGTTGGCACTCGGGGCTGATCGGCGAGCTGTACGCCGAAGAATTGGCGCGCATTCGGTGCGAGGTCGAGTATGCGTCGGAGTTCCGCTATCGAAATCCAATCATCACGGACACCACGCTGTGCATCGTGGTCTCACAGTCCGGCGAGACCGCCGATACGCTCGCCGCGATGCGGGAGGCGAAACGGCGCGGGGCCAAGACGCTCGGTCTCGTCAATGTCGTCGGCTCCACGATCGCGCGCGAAGACGACGGCGGTATTTATCTGCACGCCGGCCCCGAGATCGGTGTCGCGTCGACCAAGGCGTTCACGAGTCAGGTTGCCGCGCTTGCCCTGTTGACGCTCAAGCTCGCGCGTCTTCGCAACATGTCCGTCGTGCGCGGCAGAGAGGTGGCCGAGGCGATGCTCGCGCTGCCGAAGCAGATCCAGTCGATTCTCGACCATGCGTCCGAGGTCGAGGCAATCGCCGAGCGGTTCAAGGACGCGACCAACTTTTTGTATCTCGGGCGGGGTTATCAATTCCCCGTGGCGCTCGAGGGGGCGCTCAAGCTCAAGGAGATCAGCTACATCCACGCCGAGGGTTATCCGGCCGCGGAGATGAAGCATGGTCCGATCGCCCTGATCGATTCCGAGATGCCCGTGGTGTTCATCGCGCCGCACGACGCGGTATTCGACAAGGTGGTGTCGAACATTCAGGAAGTAAAAGCGCGCGGCGGCAAGGTCATTTGCATCACGAGCCAGGACGAGCCTGTGCTCGAAGGCATGATCGACCACGAGATCCGGGTGCCGCAGACGATCGACATGCTCTACCCGATTCTCACGGTGATTCCGCTCCAGCTGCTGGCGTACTACATCGCCGTGAAGCGCGGGCTCAACGTGGATCAGCCGCGGAATCTGGCCAAGTCGGTCACTGTGGAGTAGCAGCCCAGAATCGGGCCTTGACGGGCTGGGGTCAGACATGTATGATTCATCTATGAATGATGCAGGTGAGGAAACCGTTCTGAGCAGCCGGTCGCCGGACACGACGATCTTTTCGCTTCTCCATGCTGCGCAGGCTTTGGAGGACAAGCTGGAAGATGTGCTTCGGCAGGTTGGTCTTTCCACGCCCAAGTACTCCGTTTTGGCCGAGCTCAGTGCGGCAGGTACTCCGTTGTCCTTGAGTGAGTTGGCGAACAAGCTCAGCTGCGTGCGTTCGAACATGACTCAGCTCGTCGACCGACTCGAGGCGGACCATCTGGTCAAGCGGGTGGACGATTGCGCTGATCGACGAGGCGTCAAGGCGGCGATCACGGACGAAGGGAGAGTGCGGCATGAAGCAGGAGCGGCAGCGGTAGCGCGGCTCCATGCGGAGTTTTCGGCCAGCGTCGACGAAAGCGATCGCGCTGCATTGGCCAGGTTGCTGTCGGCACTCGGGTAGTTTTTTTGCACCTCAACTTCATATATGAATTTTTTAGCAGCGAACTTTACAGTACAGCACTAATCAACTCGTTCCGCTCACTTTTTCGGGAGAAGCACCATGCCAACTCAAGGAACCACCACCAGCGTCTGGACGATCGACGCAGCGCACGCTGAGCTCGGGTTTGCCGTCCGGCACTTGATGCTCTCGACCGTCCGCGGCCGCTTCGGCGCCGTCACTGGAACGGTTCTCGTCGACGAGAACGATCCCAAGAGCTCGAAGATCGACGTCACGGTCGATGTCGCCTCGATCGACACTCGGCAGGAGATGCGGGACAACCACCTTCGGTCGGCCGACTTCTTCGACGCAGCGAACCACCCGACCATGCATTTCGTCAGCACGCGGATCGAAGGCGACGTCTCGAAGACGTTCAAGGTGATCGGAGACCTCACCATCCGAGGAACGACACGCCAGGTAGCGCTGGAAGTCACGCTCGAGGGTCGCGCCAAGGATCCGTGGGGCAACGACCGCGCGGGCTTCAGCGCGACTGGCCAGATCAATCGCCATGACTTCGGGTTGAATTGGAATCAGGCGCTCGAGGCAGGCGGTGTCACGGTCGGCGCGGAGGTCAAGCTGACCCTGGATGTCGAGATCGTGCGACAGGCTGCCGCACCGGCAAGCGTCGCCGCGTAAGCACGAGCAGTGCACCAACGCAGAGGCGCGCCGTCGTTCACCGACGGCGCGCTTTTGCATTTGCGACTGTCCGGTCCGCAAACGCATCCCAGTCGACTAGCTTATCGTCGACCCGAACCCGCCTGTCCATGCGAGTGTTGTTGCAGCGCGCCTCGCGCGCCCACGTGAGCGTCGAATCCGCGGTGGTTGGGCGCATCGGTCGCGGCCTGGTGCTGTTCGTCGGGTTTACCCACGGCGACGCTGAAGAACAGCTCGTGTGGATGGCCGACAAGATCGTTGGACTCCGGATCTTCCCGGACGACGAGGACAAGATGAATCGCTCGATCGTGGACGTGGCCGGCGCCGTGCTCGTCATATCGCAATTCACACTGTATGGCGACGCGTCAAAAGGTCGTCGCCCGAGCTTCATCGATGCCGCGCGACCGGACGTGGCCGTGCCACTCTACGAACGATTCATCGAGTTGCTGCGCGAGCGGAATGTTCCCGTCGAGACGGGAGCGTTCGGGGCCGCGATGCAGGTGGAGCTCGTGAATGACGGCCCAGTGACTCTGTGGCTCGACCGATGATCACGCCGCGCGTCCTGCTGGCTTCGGCGTCGCCCCGTCGCCGCGATCTCCTGAACCTCGTCGGCATCGATCATGAGGTACGACCGGCCAACATCGATGAGCGCTATCTGCCTGGCGAGACGCCGAGCGCGCACGCGGAGCGGTTGGCGCGCGAAAAGGCAAGCGCGATCGACGCGCCCGACGCGATCGCCATTGGCAGCGACACGATCGTCGTCGTCGACGGGCGCGTACTTGGCAAACCGCGCGATCGTACGCAAGCCGCCGAGATGCTGCGGCTATTGAGTGGCCGCTCACACATCGTGATGACTGGAGTGGCGGCGAGATGGCGCGGCACGCTCGCCTCGGGTCTCGAGGAAGTTGGTGTGACGTTTCGAACGTTGACCGAGCAGGAGATCGAGCGCTACATCGACACCGGCGAGCCGATGGACAAAGCCGGGGCGTACGGGATTCAAGGATTCGGCGCAACGATCGTCGAGCGCGTCGACGGCGACTACTTCGCCGTAATGGGATTACCACTCAATCGACTGGTTGGCCTGCTCGCCACGCTCGGACTCCGCTACGATTTCGGTCCGCTGACCGCCGCCGAATAGGCGAAGCGCCACCGCTCCACCCGATCGAGCACATCGCGTACGGCGATTCGTCCCATTCGATCCGGTCGGTTCTCCATGCTGATCGGGTAAGTCTCACCGGGGTCGCCGTAGGCGTCGATGATGAGATCGTGAAACTTCCGATACGGGCCAGTACGCTTCGGGTTCGTGTAACCGAGAAGGCTAATCACCGGCCGATCCAGGGCCACGGCCATGTGCAGCGGGCCGGTGTCCGGACTCAGCACGACCGCGGATCCGTCGAGGATCCCGACGAGATTCCGCAAGCCGCTGCCGAGCGCGGAGTGCGGACGCTGACGCGTGGTCTGCATGATCACCTGCTCCGCGTGCAGCTCGCGCGGTGATCGTCCACCGACGAGCACCGGCTGCAGCGCGAAGTCGTGCCACAGCGCGTCGATCACTTGTGCCCAACGCTCAGGGATCCAGTCTTTCTGCGCCTTGCTGGTCGCCACGACGATCGCGGCGGCGGGGCGATCGAACTGGGAGAAGAACTCGCGTTGCGGCGCGCGCTCGTCGCTCCACGGACCGAGATCCCACTCGATCGGCTCGCATGGTACGCCGAGTGCGGTGAGAAACTCGAGATACTGGTCTTGCACGTGCTGCGGCGCGTGCGGCGGAATTCGGTCCGTCGTGAACAGCCAGTTGAAATCACGTGCCCGCGCGCGATCGAACCCCAATTTCACCGTTGCGCGCGTGAAACGCGTCACGATGCCAGCCTTGAAGTACACCTGAAGATTGATGACGAGATCGAACTCGCGTGACGCCAGCTCACCGCGTATGTCCGAGAACGCGCGGAGACCCTTCGCCCGGTCGAAGATCAGAATCTCATCGACGGAGCGATGCCCGCGAACGAGCGTCGCCGGGCCCGGTTGAAGAATCCACGTGATGTTGACGCCCGGGCTGTGCCGCTTGAGCGCGTTGATCACCGGCAACACATGCACGGCGTCGCCGACGGCACTCATCATCACGATGCAGACGCGGCGCAGAGGGACGTCGATCATGCGGTAGAAGATACGGGGAGCTCGTCGATCGCGCGCAGCATGTCGGCGCTCGTGATGCCGCTCGGCGCGGGGCTGTAGACCATTCGCGAGGGCGCGACACCCTGCGGGAACGTCCGTTCGGGTTGGCCGGGGGCATACACGCCCACGACACACGTGCCGAGTGCGTTGGCGAGATGCAGCGGTCCGGAGTCGTGTCCGACGAACAGCGTGGCAAGCGACAGCGCCGCGGCCGTGTTCCACAACGACCCGTCGCTCACTCGATCGATGAAGTGATGCGACGAAGAGGTGAGCAGCGGCCGAAGGCGATCCAGCTCACCGGATGTTCCAATCCAGAGAATCGAGCTGCCGCGCGCCTCGAGGGCTCGCGCGAGCTCGATCCATGCGGTCAGCGCCACGCAGCGGCGAGCGTCCGCGGCGAACGGGTGCAACGCAACGAATGACGGGATTTGCCTCGCGAGATCGGCCCGCGCGTCTGCCAGCGGTGCCGGATCCAGCCGGTATCGCGGATCGCGCGGTTGAATGGAGAACACACTGAGCAAGCGCGCTTGCTCCTGCACGACCGGTTTGTGCGCATCCTCGGCCGGAAGGACGTTCGTGAGGAAATGATCGTTATGGCGGCGGGCCAAGCCGACGCGAATCGGGATCCCGGTTGCCGCGGTCGCCGCGGCCGTGCGCCACGGTGCCTCGCTGAGCAACGCGACGTCGTAGCGCGCGCGGCGAACGGACGCGGCGCTCTTCACGAACGGTCGAATCGGAGGACGCCCGCGATGTGGTGTCGCTCCCCAGAACGGATCGGCGGCGATGACGTTGGTCACGTGCGGAACGAGCCGGGCGATCGGCGCCGTGTAGTCCTTGCACCAGATGTCGATGATCGCGTCGGGAAAGGCGTCGTGGAGCGGAGGAACGAGCGCCGACGCGAAGACGAGATCGCCCAGGTTGTCGAGCGAGACGACGAGGATTCGGCGGATCGAGTCGCGCATGTGTGTCACCGGCATGCTCTCGCCGGCCGCCACAGGCCTTGCGTGTGCGCGTGGAACCGCGGAAGTTGCGCGCCGTGACTCTGCGAGTGCTGCACGTCGATACGGAGCGGGGGTGGCGCGGCGGCGAGCGGCAGACGCTGTGGCTCGCTCGCGAACTGGCGCGTCGCGGGCACCAATCGATCGTCGCGGCGCGCGCCCGCGAACCGTTGAGCGACCGCGCGGCCGGCGCTGGTCTGTCCGTTATCGATTGCAGTCCATTCAGCGAGATCGATGGTCGCGCCGCGTGGCGTCTGCGTCGAGCGCTTCGCGACCGTCGCATCGACATCGTTCATGCGCACACGGCGCATGCCGTATCGATCTCCGCGCTCGCGACGCTCGGGACGACCATTCCATTGGTCGTTTCCCGCCGGGTGGATTTTCCCTTGCGCGCAAACGCCGGGACACGGTGGAAGTACGGCCGTGCGTCGATGATCATCGCGATCTCGAACGCCGTGGCGCGCGTTCTGACGTCGAGCGGAATCGCGCCGGACCGCGTCGCTGTCGTTCCCGATGGCGTCGATGTGAATCGCACCATGACGCCCGCG
>Ga0070683_100001196_pt1 | contig 19741 bp, 21 predicted proteins | sample KBSC713LmetaG_FD_64662 | JGI IMG/M metagenome (GOLD analysis project Ga0070683, IMG submission 64662) | Corn rhizosphere microbial communities from Kellogg Biological Station, Michigan, USA - KBS C7.1-3L metaG | ecosystem: Host-associated > Plants > Roots > Rhizosphere ... | reverse complement strand
GGTCCGGTCGTGTACGGGCGAGAGTGCTCCGCCGCCTGACGCGACAGCGAGGCGGTCGCCGGGTACGAGGCGACAATGTCGCGAATGGCATCGACGAACACGGTCGTCGGCGCGACGGGGGCAGGCGCCGCGACGACGCTTCCCACGCAACAACTGATGCACGTGCAGTCGTGGTGGTCGTGTCCCGGCTGCGAGCCGTGCGACATGCCGTGGTGATGCGCCGTGGCCGCAACGCTCGTCGCGGCGGCGCCGCCATGGGCCGGGCAGGCGTGCACCACGCCCGGCTCCCCCACGATGAGCGGGAACCAGACCGCGAGAACGGTCGCAATGGTGCGGAACCAACGCGTCTGACGCATCACGAACAAAATGCGTCAACGGGCGAAACAGTTCCAGTCCGGCAGCCACGCCCGCTGCCCAGGTCGCGCTCGTCTACATCTTGCATACGCTGGATTCTCACGGGAATATGATGCTGGTCGTCCACCGGACAACGAGGTCCCTGTGTCTGTCGCGCCGAAGATCGTCCTGCTTGTCGAAGACAATGAAGACAACCGGATCATTTACGCGACGGCGCTTCGCTTCGCCGGATACGACGTGCTGGAGGCGGTGACCGGGACTGAGGGCGTGGAGCAAGCGCGCATCGGAGCGCCGGATCTGATCCTCATGGACATTTCCGTCCCCGAGCTGGACGGGTGGGAAGCGACGGCCATTCTCAAAGCTGATCCCCTGACCAGGCACATTCCGATCGTCGCGGTCACGGCGCACGCGTTGCCGGACGATGCCGAACGAAGCCGCAAAGCTGGTTGCGACGGCTACCTCGCCAAGCCGATCGCCCCGGCGTCACTGCTCGACGAGGTCGATCGCCGGTTCGGTCGAACGACCCCGTCGTACGCACCGTTCAGTCACACCCGTTCGGAAGCATCATTCGGCCCGGATATCTGAATCGATCGTCACGCGGTGCGCGAATTATGTTTCGCGCATGCCAATGGTCCCGTTCGAGATGCTGCCGGATTCGGCGCGCGTTTGGGTGTTCGCGAGCGATCGTCCGCTCCCGGGCGCGTCGGCGGACACCCTCCTCGCCGCCGTCGACCAATTTCTCGCCGAGTGGAAGGCGCACGGCGTCCCGTTGCGCTGCGCGCGGGAGTGGCGCGATGGCCGTTTCCTCGCGATCGGCGTCGACGTCACCGCCGAGAACGCTTCCGGATGCTCGATCGATGGACTGTTTCGCACCCTGCAACAGCTCGAAAAGACAATCGGGTCGCGCCTGGTTGGCGGAGGCCGTGTCTTCTACCGGACCAAATCAGGAATCGAGACGGCAACGCCGGAAGAATTCGGCGAGCGAGTCAAGCAGGGCGACGTCGCGCATGAGACGCCGGTGTTCGACACGAGCCTGACCGACGCCGGGCACTGGCGAACGCGCTTCGAGCAACCGGCAGCGAGGAGTTGGACAGCCCGATACTTCTGACGCGCGAAACCGCGATCACCGCGAATCGGTGATTGCGGCGTAACTCCGCTCGACGCGCGAGATCTCGTCGGCTTGTCCCGGTGATAGCGTCTCGTCGGGATCGAGACACCAGATACCATCGAGCAGGCCGGCGCGTCGCAGCACTTCATGAATTCCGGGAATGCAGCCGCGAAATGCGTTGGGCGCGTCGAACACGGCGGAATTCGCGTCCGTGAGCGCGGCACCGAGCGATAATAGATTCGGATCGATCGCCCCGCTCGCCCGCGCCGCTTTCACCATCGCAAGCAGCACGACCGCGGCGCGCGTCCACACGGCCCATTGGCCAAGCAGCCCGCCGTCGATCCATCGGACGACGCTCGCGCCGCCGACATTCACCGGAAACGGCGTCAGGAGATCCGCGACGATGTTGTCATCGTTGCCGGTATAGAGCGCGATGTCGTCCCGCCCGGCTTCGACCACGGCGCGCACGACGTCGATCGTCTGATAGCGATTGAACGGCGCGATCTTGATCGCCCACACATTGGGAATCTCGGCGAACTCTCGCCAGAAGCGATACGACAGGACGCGCCCGCCGACCGCGGGTTGCAGGTAGAATCCAAACAGCGGAATGATGTCGCCGATGACACGACAGTGGTCGAGTAGCTCCGCCTCGGTCTCCGTTCGCCAGTCGCCGAGGCTGAGCAGACCGGCGTCGTAGCCGAGTGCCGCGGCAATTTCGGCTTCGCTGCGTGCTTGCGCGGTGTGGCCGCAGACGCCGGCAATCATCGCAAACGTGCGCGGCGATGACGCGAGGACCGATCGCGCTTCGTCGAGCGCCAACTCGAGCACAGGGCGAAACAGGCCGATGTTCGAATCTCGAATCGCGAACTGCGTCGTGTGAACGCCGACCGCGACGCCGCCGGCGCCGGCGTCAATGTAGTAGCGAGTGAGGCCGCGTTGGCGCCGCTCGTCGAGTCGACGCGACGCGTTGAGAGCGAGCGGATGCGCCGGGATCACGACGCCTTGGCGAAGGTGCTCGCGAACGCTGGGTCGATCAGAACTTTCCATCGCGTGCCTCGAACTTGGTCGGTTTGCCCAGCAATGGCCCGCCGCGCTCGATCCACCCGGCGATCCATTCGCGCATGTGATCGAGGGACACCTCGGCCGGTGCAAACGCAGCCTGCATGCGCGCGGTGTTGCTCAGCAATGCATCCGGGCGCTCGGAGCCGGCGAACGCTACGGGCCGGGCGAATCGTGATCCGAACCATTCGGCGAGCGACCGAACCGAGAGCACATCCCTGCCCGTGACATTCACGACGAACGGCGGGGCACTCGCGCGGGGAAGGCACTCGAGCGCGATGCGGTTCGCGTCTCCCTGCCAGATGACGTTGACGTATCCCATGTCGACCGGCACTGCTTCTCCCCGGTGGACGCGCAGCGCCAAGTCGACGAGCACGCCGTACCGGAGATCGATCGCGTAGTTGAGCCGCACGATGGCGACCCGCGTTGCCGACCGCTCGGCATAGAGCTCGAACACGCGTTCACGCCCGACGCACGATGCGGCGTATTCACCGACCGGCCCGAGCGCATCGTCTTCTCGCGAGCCGCCGGAGCTGACGGCGGTGAGCGGGTAGACGTTCCCTGTCGAGAACGCGACAATTCGAGAATTCTGATATCGCTCGGCGCAGTTCGCGGGAACGAGCGTGTTCATTGCCCACGTCATGGCCGGCGCGCCCGACGTGCCGAACTTCTGTCCGGCCATGAACACGACGTTGGGTGCGTCGGGGAGTCGAGCGACGGCGTCGCGATCCAGCAAATCGCATGGGATCGTCTCGACGCCAGCGCGATTCAGCGCCTGCGCAGCGTTGGCCGAGGACCAGCGCGACACAGCCATGACTCGACGCGATCCGTTCGTCGCGCGCGCCGCCATGCGCGCGAGCGTTGGGCCCATCTTGCCGCCGGCGCCGAGGATGATGATGTCGCCGGGACATGCGTCGAGCGCGGCGACGGTTTCGCGGCGCGGCGTCGAGAGCAGATCGTCGAGCTCCGCCTCGTTCGTGACTGAGTCCGGCATGATCGCAATCTAGGCCGCTAAACCACGTTGAGCTCCGCGGTGACCGCGCCGGCGGCAAAGCGGCCCCAACGCAGCGGATCGATGTCGATCGTGTGAGCGCATCCGTCGAGAATTTCCTCGGCCATCAACAGTCCGGCTGCTGGGCCGTGCATGAGCCCATGTCCGCTGAATCCGGCGCAGATGAACAGGCCATCGGCGTGCGGGAGCCGCCCGAGAATCGGTTGGTCATCGGGTGTCACTTCGTAGAGTCCGGCCCACTCGGCAAGCAGGTCGGCGTCGGCGAGCATTGGAAGTCGCGCCACGGCATTCTCGAGATGCGTGACCCGCCAATTCTCGTCGACGTTCGTGTTGAACCCGGGGGGCTCGTTGCGATTGGACATTCCAGTCAGAAGGCCCGCGCCTTCGCGGTGAAAATAGAGCGCGCGCGAGAAGTCGATGACGAACGGAAAATCCGGTCGGAGTTGCGGCATGGGGTTGGTGACGGCAATCTGCCGCCGGATGGGCTGAATCGGCACGTCGATGCCGGCCAGCGCGCCGACCTGCGCGGACCATGGTCCCGCGGCAATTACGACCGCCGGGGCGGTGAAGTCGCCGATCGGCGTCGTCACCGTGTACGCGCCTCCATCGGTTCTGTCGATGGCTGTCGCGGCGGCGCGGGTGTGCAGCGTCGCTCCCAACCTGCGTGCCTGCGTGATGTACCCTTGGAGCAATCCGTTCGGATCGACCAGCCCGTCGCGTGCGCACCACGTTCCGCCGACGATGCCGGCGAGGTCGACCTCCGGCACTCGCCGAGCGATGTCGGCCGGCGCCAGCAGCTCGCTCGGAACGCCATGATGATTCTGTAATGCGACGTTCGCGCGAAAGCGGCCAACGTCGTCGTCCGAGTCGAGCAAGAACAAATACCCGCACCGGCGCAACGCGACTTCCTGGCCCATGTCGTCGGCGAACCGCTCCATCATGCCAATGCTGAGCTTGGACAGCTCGATGTTCACCGGCGTCGAGAATTGATGGCGCACGCCGCCGGCGTTGAGCCCCGTGGATCCGAGCCCGAACATCTCGCCGCTCTCCAGGACGACGACGTTTCGGCATCCGCGCGCCGCCAGGTGGTACGCGGTGCTCGCGCCCATGATCCCGCCGCCGATGATCACGACGTCGGCGGTCGTCGTCACAACGTCACCATGATACCGATATCCTCGCTGGTTGCGCGGTCGAGAACACAGCGCGCGAGCGCGACGTCCTGCGCCGCGTGTCCCACCGATTTGAACAACGTGATCTCCTTCTCCGATGTGCGCCCGTGTATCGTGCCGTTCACGACCTCGCCCAACTCTGCTTTGATGTGGTCGAACGAGATGACGCCTTGCCGCACCGGGATGATCAGGTCGCCGGCTTCCGCGCGTGCGCCGTCACGCGTGTCGACGACCACGCGGGATCGTTCGACGGCGACCGAGTCGACTTCTCGCATCGATGGCGCGTAGGCCCCGATGGCGTTGATGTGCGTGCCCGGCTCGAGATCGCGACCAGAAAACAACGGCGTCGAGCTGGTCGTTGCGGTTATCACGATGTCCGCGCCGCGAATCGCTTCAGACGGGTCGTCGACGATGCGCACGGTCACGTCCGCAAGCTCGCGAGCGAAACGCTCGGCCGCGTCGGTGCGACGCGCAACGATTCGCACTTCCCGGATGTGCCGCACGGCGCGCACACCGGCGAGCTGCGTCCGCGCCTGCACGCCGGCACCGAACAGTGCGACCGTTCGTGCGTCTTGCCGGGCCATCAGGTTGGTGGCGAGCCCGGAGGTGGCGCCTGTGCGGACGGCGGTCACGCGGCCGCCCTCCATGAGCGCCAGCGGCGCCCCGGTCAGCGCGTCGAGCACGACGACGAGACCAAAGATCGACGGCAATTCGAGGCGTGAGTTGTCGGGAAACACCGTGACGATCTTGATCGCGAGCGCTCGTTCGTCCGGCAAGAACCCGGGCATTGCCAGTACTAAGCCTGTATCGGTCGTGAGCCCCAGACGCTGCGGCACGTTGGCCCGCCCGGCGGCCAGCTGCATGAACGCGGCGGACATGACCTCGATCGCGCCGCGCATGTCGATCGCACGGTCGATGTCCGACGCACTCAAAACTCGGAGCCGCGTGCCCACGCGCCGCTACGTCTCCTGCGCGGCCCGACGCGCGTAGTCGCGGATGCGGCCCACCATCGCGTTCAGTCCGACCTCACGACCGGACAACCCGATGCCTTCCATGATCCGGTGCACGAAATCGGTTGGAATGGCGAGCGTCGTGGCCGGCGGCTGGTCGTTGATCGCGGCAAACAAGATGGCGAGAAACGCGGCGATTGTTGGCGACTGTCGTACGTTGAGATCGGCGTAGAAGTGCATCGTGCCGTTGCGGTACTCCGGAAACAGATCGACGCGCGTTTGGCATTCGGGAACGGAGAAGTTGCCACGGTCGACGCCGCTGAATCGCTCCGGTACCGGCTCCAGCTTCTTGGAGTAGTGCACCAAAGCCTGCATCTTTTCTTCACGTCCCATTGCCTGAAAGCGCGACAGCACGCGCGCGACGGTCGGTGGGAGGGGAGGTTGTGTTTGCGCAGTCGATGACGCGTCGCTCATTCGTGGATTCAAGTGAGCGAGTTCCGCGGCGTCAAGTCACGAACCGATGTTCATACACTCGAGGAGCGGTACGATGCCGACACGCAGCGCCAGTGCGAAGTGGGAGGGTGGTCTCAAGGGTGGACGGGGAAGCTTCAGCGGAGCGACGGGGCTCGCTGGGCAATACAACTTCAGCTCGCGCTTCGAGAACGGACAGGGTTCGAACCCCGAAGAGTTGCTCGCCGCGGCCGAGGCGGCGTGTTACAGCATGGCATTCAGCGGCGGATTGGAGCGGAATGGCACGCCGGCGACGAGCATCGACACCACGGCGCACTGCACGATCGAGAAAGTGGGCGACGGGTTCTCGATCACCAAGATGCAGCTCGACGTGCGGGCCGCGGTCAAGAACATCGACGATGCGACGTTTCAGCGACTCGCGAACGACGCCAAGAATGGATGTCCGGTGTCGAGGGCCCTCAAGGGCAACGTCGAGATACAGTTGACCGCCAAGCTGGCGTAGCACAGAGAATACTCTGCGGCAAATCACGGCGGTCGCCCTTGCTCCGGCTGAGGCGACCGCTCAGGCTTACGTGTCCACCGCCACCCTTCACACACACATCATGCCTACATCGAACGCTCGTACCGTGACGTGGTACAAATGGGACGAGATGCCGCGGGAAACGGTCTCTCCCGTGCTCGATCGGAGACTCATCACCGGCGACCGGATGATGATCGCGCACGTCTACCTGAAGAAGGGATGCATCGTTCCCAAGCACTCGCACGAAAACGAGCAGATCACCTACATCCTCGAGGGCGCGCTCAAGTTCTGGATCGGAGACGACGAATCGGAGATCGTGATGGTTCGCGCCGGTGAAGTGCTGCACATTCCGTCGAACGTGCCCCACAAAGCCGAAGCGATGGAGGACACGCTCGACGTCGACATCTTCGATCCGCCGCGTCAGGATTGGCTCAACAAAACCGACACGTACCTTCGCAAATAGCCAATGGATTTCGGTCTTCGGGGGAAAGTCGCGCTCGTGGCGGCGGCGAGCCGCGGGCTCGGTCGTGCAACGGCACTCGAGCTGGCGAGAGAAGGAGCGAAGCTCGTGCTCTGCGCACGCGGCGCCCGGGATCTCGAGGCGGCGCGGAACGACATCGCGAGCCAAACGGGTGTCGAGGTGCACGCCGTCGCGGCCGATCTTTCCGATGGAGCGCAGCTCCAACACGTCGCGGCCGAAGCGCTCACAGCGTTCGGGCAGGTGGACATTCTCGTGACGAACGCCGGCGGTCCGCCCGCCGGGCTTTTCGAAGCGCATCCATGGGAAGCGTGGGAGCGCGCGGTGAATCTCACGCTCCGGAGCGCGGTCGAGTTGACGCGCGCCGTGCTCCCGGGCATGCGCACGAGAAAGTGGGGACGCATCATCAACGTCACGTCGATCGCGGCGAAACAGCCGGTCGACAATCTGATCTTGTCGAACAGCATTCGCTCCGCCGTCACCGGCTTCGCCCGTACGCTGGCCAACGAGGTCGCGAGCGATGGCGTCACGGTGAACAACATCCTTCCAGGCTACACACGGACCGAGCGTGTGGAACAGCTCGCGGAATCGACCGCGAAGAAGGAAGGGCTCACGCCGAGGGACGTCGTCGCCCGGTTCGAGAAAGAGATTCCGATGCGTCGACTGGGGGAGCCCGAGGAATTCGCCGCGCTCGCGGCGTTCCTTGCCTCGAGCCGTGCGAGCTACATCACCGGCCAGTCGTTCGCCGTCGACGGCGGGTGGATCAAAGCGCTCTTGTAGTCCGAAGGCGTCGAACTTTGCTCAACCGTCCGACGCCTGCGGCTGTCTTCCCATCGCGAGGTCCTTCACCAGCGGCCCCTCGTGATACACGGTGCGGCTCGGGAACGCGAACTTCACCCGCTCGGCGGCGAATCGGCGCAGCACCTCGAGATTGATCGCCTGCTGCACATCCATGTACTTCTTGTAGTCGGGATCGAGCACGTAGTAGACCGTCTCGATGCGGATCGCCGAATCACTGAAGCTGGACACGTGACACCGATCGAACTTCACCGGGGCTTGTGACGACACGATCTTCTCGATGATGCCGGGCAGTCTCGCCAGCGCGTCGGACGGTGTGTCGAATGTCACGTCGAGGTTGAAGAGCACGCGACGCTGATACATGCGGCGGAAGTTGCGCAGCCGGCTCTTGAGCAGATCGCCGTTCCCGATGATGATCTGCTCTCCGGTGACGCTTCGGATCCGCGTCGTCTTGAGTCCAATGTGCTCGACGGTTCCCGTGATCGTGTCGACGCCGATCGTGTCGCCGACGTCGAACGGTTTGTCGAACACGATGGCCGCCGCGGCGAGGAGATCGCCGAGGATGTTCTGCACCGCGAGCGCGACGGCGATGCCGCTCACGCCAAGGCCGGTGATCAGCGGCGTGATCTCGATCGCGAACACCGATTTGAGTGCGGTGATCGCGACCAGGAGCCAGAGAAGCAGCTTGCCCCCCACGCCGATCGCGTTGATCATCGCGACGCCGGCCCGATCGCCGCTGCCGGTGCGGTGATCGAGGTGATGCTTGACCCAGAACGCGATTGCGCCCGCACCCCAGACCGCGGCCTGCCAGAGCAGCACGAGCTTGGCGGCCGGCGGCAGATACATCTCGACGCGCGGCGGAAGCTTGAGCGGAGACAGGCCGACGTACAGCGCGAGCACGAGCAGGACCCACGCGCGCGTCTCGGCGATGAGCGCCACGATCATGTCGTCGATCTGATTCGTGGTCCGCGCGGCGAGTTTCCCCAGTCGCGACACGAGCAAGTGGCGGACGATGATCAAGACGACGAACAAGATCGCCGCGGTGACTGACGCGGTGAGCCAGGCCTGGACTGAGTTGCCCAGGAACTGTCGGTTCAGAATGTCGGCGACGGGCGCGGGAACGATCATCTGGAGGAATGAAGGCCGACCTATGATAATTCAAATCATGCGCGTCCCCAACATCGCGGCGTCAGTGCTTGTGCTCGTTGGCTGCGGCTCCGGCGCCGGGCGGTCGTCCGCCGCATCGAGCTCCTACGTTCCCCGAACGCGCGACGTCGTCATCACGGCGGTCCCCTTGCTCGTGAAAGAGCTCGCGAAGACGTACCCGTTTCTCGCGCGGGATTTCGCCGCGGGCGGTGTCCTCGCTGGAAAGGAGGTCTATGCATTCTCGCCGAGTACCATCACCGCCGTCTCCGGTGATACGCTCCGGATCACGTTGCTCAACCCGGAAGACGACGACCATGCATTCGTGCTGCGGAATTTCTTCGTCAAGCTGCCGCCGCAGTCGCGGGTCGACACCACGTACGTCGCCGGCGATCCCGGCATCTACCCGTTCTCCTGCAGCGTCCCGGCGCACCTGCCCATGATGCGCGGGGAGCTCGTCGTGCTATCGGCGGATCAGGTTCGCGCGCCGGTCGATCGGACAACCGCGGCGCAGACCCAAGCCCGCTGAGTGCCGACTGCCTCGCGCACGACCGTAACACGCCGCGACATCGCCGCGGTATTCCTCAAGCTCGGAACGATCGCGTTCGGCGGACCGGCGGCGCACGTTGCGATGATGGAAGACGAAGTCGTGGTTCGCAGGCAGTGGCTCACGCGCCAGGAATTTCTCGACTACGTCGGCGCCACGAACCTGATTCCTGGTCCGAACTCGACCGAGCTGGCGATTCACATTGGCCATTTGTGTGGTGGGCCGACCGGCCTCGCGATCGCCGGTGTCTGTTTCATTCTTCCCGCTGCGTTGATCGTCGCGGTGATCGCCTGCCTGTACGTCAGGTTCGGCCAGCTGCCGATTGCGACCGACGTGTTGTACGCGCTCAAGCCCGTCGTGATCGCGATCGTCGTGCAAGCGCTCGTTCGGTTGTCGCGCGCGGCGGTCAAGTCTCCAACGCTGGCGGTGGTGGGCGTCGCATCCATTCTCGCAACGGCGTTTGGTGTCAACGAGTTGGTGGTGCTGCTCGGGGCCGGCGTCGCCATGGCGACGATGGTAAGACCCGTCCGCGCGGCGAGCGCGCCACTCCTTCTCTCGGCGCCGCTCATGACCACGACCGCACCCGCGTCGCTGCTCGCCATCTTCGGACTGTTCGTCAAAACAGGAGCCGTCTTGTTCGGGAGCGGCTACGTCTTATTGGCGTTCTTGCGCGCCGATTTCGTCGACCGTCTGCATTGGATCACCGACCGCCAGTTACTTGACGCGATCGTGGTTGGGCAGATCACGCCTGGTCCGGTGTTCACGACGGCGACGTTCGTCGGATATGTGATCGCCGGGTGGCGCGGAGCGGTGGTGGCGACAGTCGGGATCTTTCTCCCGGCGTTCGTTTTCGTTGCGTTGAGCGGTCCATTGATCCCGCGCCTTCGGCGATCGGCGACAGCAGGGGCGGCGCTCGACGGCGTGACGGTTGCGTCGCTGGCCTTGATGGCGGTGGTGACATGGGAGTTGGGGCGCTCGGCGCTCCCCGATATCGCGACCTGGGTCATCGCCACCGTGTCGCTCGTCCTGCTGCTGCGGTTCCGCCTCAACTCGGCCTGGCTGGTGGCGGCCGCCCTCCTGGCGGGTCTGGTGCTTCACCAACGCCCGGGGGCTGGCTGACGCCCAGTTGGCGCACGAGAGACGGCCGCGACGGCGGCATCCAACGGACCAACCGTTGCTGCTCGCCTTGATCAACGACGTTCTGAACTTCGCCAAGCTCGAGGCGGGTCACGTGTAGCGCTGCCGAGCTGATTGGCTCAGGACTTCGCGATTATCCCGCGGCGTTGGCGATGGAGCTGTCGTCTCGACGCCGATCGATGACCAACGCGCCGTCGCAGGCATCGCAATTCCCGCACTGCCAATCGACGTCGACGTCCTCGCCGAAATAGTCGAGGATGAATCGCGTTCGACACTGGGCGCTCTGGCAATAGTTGATCATCGCGCGCAGCTTCGCCCGATCTTGCAAGCGTCGCACTTCATAATCGGTGAGATCGGCGCTCAGATCGACGGAGGTCAGCTGATTCTGCAGTCGCTCCCAGCTTCCGCCGCGATATTCGCGCACCAGCCCGTGTCGCTTGAGCAATACGAGCACGATTCGTGTCTTTCGCCGCGGCACGCCTGACTTTTCCGCCAAGTCGTCGAGCAGCACCGTCTCGTCGATCGGACCTTGCTCGAGCACGATCGCGACGCGCGCCGCTTCCTCGACATCGGGATACTTGCCGCCGAGGAAGTACGATTGCACGCGGCTGTCCTCTACGCGATAGAACAGCGTGCACGTGGCGGGCTCGCCGTCGCGTCCCGCACGTCCAGCCTCCTGATAATACGATTCCACCGATCCGGGAAAATGATAGTGGATGACGAATCGCAGATCCTGCTTGTCGATGCCAAGCCCGAACGCGTTGGTCGCGATCATCGCCTTGAACTCATCGGCCATGAAGCGGTTCTGCATCTCCTTTCGATCCGCCGCCGCCATCTTGCCGTGATACAGTCCGACCGGAAACTCTGCCTTGAACTGTTCGTGCAGCCGCTCGGCCTCGCGGACGGTGGCGACGTAGACGACGCCAACGCCCGATTCGCCGCGCAGCATATCGCCGAGCGCCTCGTCCTTCATGGCTTGGTTCACCGTGCGCTTGACTTCGAATCGCAGGTTTGGCCGCGCGAACCCGGTGACGGTGATTCGAGGATTCGTCATTCCGAGCTGCCGCGCGATGTCGTCGCGCACCTCGGCGGTCGCCGTCGCGGTCAACGCGAGAATCGGCGGTCGGCCCAGGCGAGTGATCACCGAGCCGAGTGTGAGATAATCGGGACGAAAATCGTGTCCCCACTGACTCACGCAGTGCGCTTCGTCGATCACGAACAAGCTGACTGTACGGGTGAGCAATCGCTCGAAGAATTCTCGGTCCTTGAATCGTTCGGGCGTGAGGTACAGGATCTCGCCGCTGCCGTCTTCGACGCGCTGTGCGAGATCGCGCGCCTCACTGTCCGATAAATGCGAGTGCATCGCCAACGCGTCGACGCCGTGCGCGGCGAGCTTGTCCTGCTGGTCCTTCATCAGCGAGATGAGCGGGCTCACGACGATCGTCAGCCCCGGCAGCAGGAGCGCGGGCAGCTGATAGACGATGGACTTGCCGCTCCCGGTGGGCATGACAACCAGCGCGTCCTGCTTCGAGAGCACGGCGCGAATCGGGTCCCACTGGCCCTTCTGAAAATCCTGATGACCGAAGCGCTCGCGGAGAACGCGTCGCGCCTTGGCCTGAGTTGTCATTGGCATCGATGTCGGTCTCGCATGATCCGGACCGACACCAGCGAGCGCGAGCGCTGATCGCGCTCGCGCTCCAACGAGAGCTCGTTAGTTGTTGATCTCGTTAGTTGTTGATCTCGATGCGGCGCGGCTGCGCGGCGCGTGCTTTCGGCACGGTGACCGTCAGCAGGCCGTTGTTGAACGCCGCGCTGATCCCCTCGCCATCGACGAACTCAGGCAGACGAATCGATCGCTCCAAGGTGCCGGTCCCGCGCTCGGCCGCGTGCACGCGGATCTCGCCTGCGGTCGCAGCGTCGATCGCGGGAACCCACACGCGCCCGTCGTTCCATGGCGCAGTGAAGGCCTGATCGAGCGCGCGGTTGAGGGTCAGCATGCGATCGAGGGTGGCGTTGAGAGACCGAGTTGCCAGCATGAGTGTATCCTCCTATGAGATCGCCGCCGTTGGCGGGTACCTGGTTGAGTGCGCCGCGGTTTCGCGGCGCGACGGCCTCGGAGGAGGCACCAACCGTACCCGGTCGAGCTTGTCAAAGTGGCAAACATCGGGCGGCGAGTCGCTCAACATGACAGACCACGTCTGCCATTCGTAAATTGGATAGAACTTCGAGACCCTTTCGCGAGTTAACTAGCCATGCTGATCAAGAAGCCGGGGGACATTCCATCGTCGGAGATTGCCGCCGAGGACGTCTATCTCAATCGCCGGAAGTTTCTCGCGGTGGCGGGCGTGGCGACGGCGGGCCTCGTCGGATCGCGCGGATTGTTGTCGGCCTTTCCCGCCGCGCGGCAGGACGACAAGCCGAACACCTGGGAAGAGATCACCGGCTACAACAACTACTACGAGTTCGGCACCGACAAAGACGATCCGGCGGCCAACTCAAAGAACTTCCGTACCAAGCCCTGGACCGTGAAGGTCGACGGATTGGTGAAGAAGCCGGCCGACTACCAGTTCGAGGATCTCGTCAAACCATACAAGCTCGAGGATCGCGTCTACCGCTTCCGCTGCGTCGAGGCGTGGTCGATGGTGATCCCGTGGCAGGGAATACCACTCGCCGAGATGATCAAGACGTTCGAGCCGCTGCCGTCGGCAAAGTACGTCCAGTTCACCACGATCTATGCACCGAACGAGATGCCAGGCCAAAAGCTGGCCATTCTGCCGTGGCCGTACGTGGAAGGTCTGCGGATGGACGAAGCCATGCATCCGCTCACGCTCATGGTGACCGGTCTCTATGGAAAGACGCTGCCCAATCAGAATGGCGCGCCGCTGCGTCTGATCGTGCCGTGGAAGTACGGGTTCAAGGGCATCAAGGCGATCACACGCATCTCGTTCGTCGAAAAGCAGCCGCGGAACACATGGCAGATCTCGGCGTCGAACGAATATGGTTTCTACGCCAACGTCAATCCCGAAGTCGACCATCCGCGATGGACGCAGGCCAGCGAGCGGCGCATCGGGCAGTTCCGTCGTATGAAAACGCTCATGTTCAACGGCTATGCCGATCAGGTCGCGAGCCTGTATGCCGGAATGGACCTGAGAAAGAACTTCTGAGCGGTTCTCGGATGACGACGACGTCGATGAAGAAGCTGGCGCTCGTCGTTGTCGCGCTCGTTCCGCTCGCGCTCATCGGCTGGCGATTCTACAACAACGCCCTCGGCGCCAACCCGATTCGCGAAACGGAGATTCAGACGGGTCTCTGGACGCTCCGACTTTTGGCGGTGACGCTATCCGTCACGCCGTTCCGAAAGAGCTTCGGCTGGAACTTTCTTGCCAAGTATCGCCGCACGCTCGGGCTCACCACGTTCTTCTACGCGTGCGTGCACCTGAGCATGTGGGCCGGCGTCGACTGGTTCTTCGCCTGGGGCGACATGTGGCACGAGATCGTAAAGCACAAATACATCCTGATCGGGATGACGACGTGGCTGATCATGCTGCCACTCGCCGTCACCTCGACCAAAGGATGGGTCAAACGACTCGGAAAGGATTGGACGCGACTGCATCGATTGATCTACGTCGCGGCCATCACCGGAACGATCCACTATTTGTGGGCCGTGAAGAAGGACACGTTCTTTCCGCTCGTGTACCTTGCCGTCTTCACTCTGCTGCTCAGCTACCGCATTATCATCGCGCGGCAGAAATCGTCCCGCGAATCGCGTCGACAATCTGCCGCATCGGTGGCGGCATAGTTCCGTCGTCGGCGCGGATCGTCTTGGTCGTTCCGTCGAACGTCATGCGCAGCGTGTACTCGATCATGTCGGCGGCGCCATGCGTCGTGCCGTAATCGTCCTTGAGCGTAAACGGCGACTGAGACCACGCGAGGGTGAACAATGAATCTGTGGCGGCGGGCGACAGCGTTCCGGTGACCGAGTCCGACGGGGCGGCGCATCCCTGTCCGCAAATCTGGCGACGCGTGTAGAGGAAGAATCGATCGTCGTGACGGACGACCCGATCGGTCAGGATCGCCGCGATGCCGCCTTCCTCGACGAGCTCGATCTTGGCGGCGTTCAAGACGCCGAAATCGTCGGCGCGCACGGACGGCGCCGTCGCGGGATCGCGATGCGTGCAACCGGCCACGATGGACAACAATAGGAGCGAGCGAATCTGGGTTCTCATGCCGTTAGCTTGTTGTGGTGAAATCATCTACCCGGCCCAACCAGCACTCCGCGTTCGCGGTCACCGCGCCCGGACTCGAATCCCTCTGCGCCGCCGAGCTGCGCGGGCTGGAAGTTCGCTCCACTGTTGAAGATGGCGGCGTGCGATGGGACGGGTCGATCGCGTCGATCGCGCGAGCGAACCTCTGGCTCCGCACCGCCAGCCGCGTGCTCGTTCGTGTGGCCGAGTTTCGCGCCACGGCGTTCTTTGAAGTCGAACTTCACGCCAAGCGCATTGCGTGGGACCGCTTTCTCGGCGCCGACTCGACGGTCGAGTTTCGCGTCACGTGCCGAAAGTCCAAGCTCTATCACAGCGACGCGGTCGCGCAACGCTTTGCGCAGGCGGTCGCGCGCCGGATTCCGAGCGTTCGCATCGCGAAGGCAAAAGCCGCGGACGACGAAGACGATGCGGCCGAAGGAGCCGACCGCCAATTGTTCGTCGTGCGCTTTCTACACGACGTCTGCACCGTCAGCGTCGACAGCTCGGGTTCGTTGCTTCACCGCCGCGGCTATCGCCAGCAGGTCGCTAAAGCTCCGCTGCGCGAGACGCTCGCCGCCGCGCTCCTACTCGGCGCCGGATGGAACGGCGACGTTCCGCTCGTCGATCCCATGTGCGGTTCCGGTACCATTCCCATCGAGGCGGCGCGTCTCGCGCGTTTGATTGCACCGGGCCGAGACCGCGAGTTTGCGTTTCTTCGCTGGCCTGAAGTCGATCGCTCGATGTGGACCAAGCTCGTCGACGATGCTCGCGCCGGCGAGCTGCCGTCTGCACCGGTGGAAATCGCAGGAGCAGATCGCGATGCCGGAGCGATCGAGGCCGCGCGCGCCAACGCCGAGCGAGCGGGCGTCGCCGGCGACATCGAGTTTCGCGTCGAGCCGATCTCGGCGCTCGCACCCGCCGAGCCGCCGGGATTGATCGCCGTCAACCCGCCGTACGGAGTTCGGATCGGCGAGTCCGACGATCTGAGAAATCTCTACGCGCAACTTGGAAACGTGGTCCGAAAGCAGCGCGCGGGGTGGACGCTCGCGCTGCTCTCGGCGGACAAGCGACTCGAGCAGCACACCCGTCTCGCGTTCGAGGAGAAATTCCGAACGCGAAACGGGGGCATTCCCGTGCGGCTCGTTACGGCGCCACCGCCGTCTTGACCCAATCTCTGACCTGTCCGTAGACGGTCGCGTCCTCGTGCAGCTGTGAGTGCGCCATGCAGGCTGTCTCCGTGTTCAGCGCGCCACCGCTCAAAATGGGACTCGACTGCGGCTGAATGACTTCGTCGCAAGGACTCCACCAGACGGCATAGCGCGGCGTTCCCCACGTCTCGTCGATCGAATTGAGGCCGTTCGTGAACGTCGAGTTGGGCCGCATCTCGATGCACGCCGTCGAGCCGCAGAAGAACGCGGTGTTGGTGCCATGATTGGGCCCGCCCAGCGACACGAGCGCGTCGACTTTGCCATCGCCACCCAGGTTGCGCACGTAGTAACGCGCCGAGAGTGAGCCCATCGAGTGTGTGATGATGTCGACGTGCGCCGCGCCGGTGACGCGCAGAATCGAATCGACCTTGTTGGAGATCAGCTGCGCCGTCGTCGCGTTCGACTGATTGAAGTCGTACGACCAGTTCGCCAGCTCGGCGTCGCTCCATCCATCCTTCTTGAACCGGCTGATCATGGTCGTCCACGTGCTGCCGCTGGCGTTCCAGCCGTGCACGAACAAAATCGGGTCGTGCGCGGTTGTCTTTGGTGGCCGCCGATTTGCGCTCGGTGCAAGCGGATCCGTGGGGGACTCGACGCTGCAGGCGCCGAGTGCCGTCAAGGCGATGAGAGCCGCGATTCGAAACGAAGAGGACGTAGCGAGGCGCATGGCGGGGCACCGAAAGAAGTTGGCGGCTAAGTTCCCGGCTGACGTTTGCGGGGCCGGCGAAATTGTCGCCGTGTGTCGCGCTCGCGCAAGAGTGCGTCGAGAGCGACGCTTGACGCGAAAGGCCGTACTACCAGGGAGGACGCAATGTTGCGAAGCTCGATCGTCCGTTCGGTCGCGATGACTGCCGCGCTGTGCGCCGTCGCCGGACGGGCTCACGCCCAAGCCCAGGCTGACTGGAGCGCCACGGATCGCGCGCTCGGTCGCGCCGGCGCCGCGCAGCCGGGGAATGTCCACAAATTCAGCTTCCCGCGATCCGATCTATCCGTCACGCTCGGCGGGATTCAACTCCGTCCCGCGCTCGCGCTGGGATCATGGATCGCGTTCAAACAAACCGCGGACGGTAAGGCGATGGCCATGGGCGACCTCGTGCTTACGGAGGATGAAGTGCAGCCCCTACTGACGCGTCTTCAGAAGGGCGGCGTCGATCAGACGGCTGTACACAATCACCTGGTCGGCGAGGTTCCGCGCGTCGTCTACATGCACATCATGGGAAAGGGCGACGCGGATAAACTCGCCCAGACGATCCACGATGCGCTGGCGGGTACGAAGACGCCCATGGAGCCGCCCCACGCCGGCACGCCGCTGCGTCTCGACCTCGACACCGCGGCGTTCGCCGCCGCGATTGGCGTAACGGGCAAGGGAAACGGCGGCGTGTACCAGATCAGCGTGCCGCGGCCCGACGCCATACGCGAAGGCGGCGAGGAGATTCCGCCGTCAATGGGCGTCGCGACCGCCATCAACGTCCAACCCACGACGAGCGGACGAGCGGTCGCGACCGGTGACTTCGTGCTGCTTCCGGCCGAGGTGAATCCGGTCATCCGCGCGCTGCAGACGAATGGCATATCGGTTACCGCGCTGCACAGTCATTTGCTGATGGATCAGCCCCACGTGCTGTTCATGCACTTTTGGGGAAACGATGACGCGCTGAAGCTCGCTCGCGGGCTCCGCGCCGCTCTCGACGCGACGGCCATGGCGCCAGCGCACCGGTAGCGATCGACCACTCGCGCCCGGCATCAGTCTTGAAGTAGGGGTAGGAGAGGCGAGCTCGGCTCGCCTCTCGGGAGCGCGCATGCGCGCGACCAGTACCCGCACGCACCCCAGAGCGAACCACCCACGGACCGCGCGTTCGTGGCCGCTCGGCATCGTACCCCTATCGTCAGGAGCTGACCCGTGGGCGTCGGCGAAGGTTCAGAAGTCTTCGAGCACGAAACCCCCATTCCCGGCGGGACCGAGACCGACCAAGACGGTCACCGAGCGAGAAAATCACCGGGCAAAAAGCGATCGCGAGCGAACCACGGCAACGTGTCCGTCGCGGACGACGAGCCGACCAAGGATCGCCGCGCATCGCGTGAGCGTTCATTGAATCGTCTGCTCGCCGGACTTCGCGCCGCCAACGCGGGCGATTTTTCGATGCAGCTCGTCCCCGATGGCGATCCACTCGTCGCCGACATCATCGAAGTCTTCAACCACGTGGTGCAGAAGCAATCGCGGCTCGTCGACGAGATCTCGCGGGTGAGCGGGTCGGTCGGACGCGAGGGCAAGATGAGCGATCGCGTCAACATGGCGAACGTCGCCGGACAGTGGACCACGGCCGTCGACTCGGTCAACAGCCTCATCGCCGATCTCGTGCAGCCGACGTCCGAAGTGTCGCGCGTGATCAAAGCCGTTGCCGAGGGCGATCTGTCACAGAAAGTGGAGCTGGAGATCGACGGGAAGCAGGTGCAGGGCGAGTTCTTCCGCATCGGCTCGACGGTCAACCGTATGGTCGATCAGCTCAACGGGTTCGCCAGCGAAGTCACGCGCGTCGCCCGTGAAGTCGGCACCGAAGGTGTGCTCGGCGGTCAGGCGAACGTGCCTGGCGTGGGTGGGACGTGGAAGGATCTGACCGATTCCGTGAACGCGATGGCGTCCAACCTGACGAATCAGGTGCGCAACATCGCGCTCGTGACGACGGCTGTCGCCAACGGCGACCTCTCGCAACACATCACGGTCGAAGCACGCGGAGAAGTGCTCGAGCTCAAGAACACGATCAACACGATGGTCGATCAGCTCAATGCGTTCGCATCCGAGGTCACGCGCGTGGCCAAGGAAGTGGGAACGGAAGGGAAGCTCGGCGGGCAGGCGCGCGTCGAAGGCGTGAGCGGCACGTGGCGCGATCTCACGGAGAACGTGAACGGCATGGCGGCGAATCTCACCGTGCAGCTGCGCGACGTGAGCGCGGTCGCGACGGCGATCGCCACCGGCGATCTCACGCGCAAGATCACCGTCGAGGCGCAGGGAGAGATTCTTCAGATCAAGGAAGTCGTCAACACGATGGTCGACCAGCTCTCGGCATTCGCGTCGGAGGTGACGCGTGTCGCACGCGAAGTCGGCACGGGCGGCATCCTCGGCGGGCAAGCGAGCGTGCAAGGGGTGAGTGGCACGTGGAAGGATCTGACCGACAACGTGAACTTCATGGCGGCCAACCTCACCAACCAGGTGCGCAACATCGCGCTGGTGACGACGGCCGTCGCAAACGGGGATTTGTCGCAGAAGATCACGGTCGAAGTACGCGGTGAAGTGCTCGACTTGAAGGACACGATCAACAACATGGTCGAGAAGCTGCGCGTGTTCGCCGACGAGGTGAGTCGCGTCGCGCGTGAAGTTGGTACCGAAGGGCGACTCGGCGGTCAAGCAACGGTGCCTGGCGTCGGCGGCACGTGGAAGGACTTGACCGAGAACGTGAACGCGATGGCCGGCAATCTCACGGTGCAGGTGCGGAATATTGCCGACGTGACGACGGCGGTGGCGCGTGGTGATTTGTCGCGCAAGATCAC
>Ga0070683_100001194_pt1 | contig 19753 bp, 17 predicted proteins | sample KBSC713LmetaG_FD_64662 | JGI IMG/M metagenome (GOLD analysis project Ga0070683, IMG submission 64662) | Corn rhizosphere microbial communities from Kellogg Biological Station, Michigan, USA - KBS C7.1-3L metaG | ecosystem: Host-associated > Plants > Roots > Rhizosphere ... | reverse complement strand
AGGCGCAGCAGCGTCTGGTGAAGGACCCGTCGGCGCCCAGCGTTCCGGACGCGACGGCCTGCGCGACGTAGGACAGTTCGTTGCCGGCGATGAAGGCTCGGTTGAAGGGAATGGCCCGGCCGCTCACTTCTCGATCTCGGCGGCCTGGATGAAGTTGTCGAACCGGACCATGTCGGCGTAGACCTCGCAGCGCGTGCACGGCACGTCGTCGCGGGGCGGGGCTTCGCCGAGCAGCATGCGGCGCGCGTAGGTCATCCGCTCGTTGTTGCAGCTGGCCAGCAGATCGCCGCCGAGCGCGTCGTCGGCATAGGCGGACCACTCGTTGCGCTGGCAGCCCATGAGGCGTCCGTCCCAGTTGATCTGGGGGCGCGTCCACATGTGCGCGCACAACTCGCGGCACAACCCTTCTTTGCGGCGCTCCGTGTACTCTTCCCGGTCGGCGTAGCCGAGCAGCCCGCGAACGTGCCACCGATCGCGGACCGGGTGGAGCTCCGGGCTGGCATTCAGGCGGAAGAAGATCTTCATGTCCAGCATGCGCGCCAGCACGGCGGCCGCCTTCGTTTCGTGCTCGTTGTGCCCGAAGACGACGAACTGGTAGATGAGCTCCGGGGCCGCCGTCTTGTAGAGACGCTTGTAGCGGTTGATGATCTTGATGTTGGCGATGACCCGCCGCAGGTCGCCGTTGACGCGATACGTGCGGTAGGAAGCGTTGGTGGCGCCGTCGATGGCGCAGCGGATGCGCGTCACCCCGTAGCGCACCACGGCCTCGAGCGACTCTTCCGGGGCGTGATTCAGGTTGGCGCCGCAGCCGATGCTGGTGGCGACCCCGCGCTCGGCGGCGCAGGCGAGAATCTCCGGCAGTCGCTTGTGGAGGAACACTTCGCCGTAGGCGGCAAGCTCGACGCGCTCGAGCCCGGGGTTGCGATCGAGGAAGGCGCGAAAGCGATCCGGGTCGAGCATCCCGGCACCAACCAGCGCTTCCTTTCCGCCCTGCTGCGTCGGGCAGCCCGGACAGGCGAGCTGGCAGACGGAGCACACTTCCACGCCGACCGACACCACCCGTTCGAGGATCGCGGAGGGACGCATTGAGCGCCCTATGTTACCAGCGCGGGTTCAGGCGGACCCCAGATGAAGCGCGGGGCCGCCGGCCCGGTATGAAACAGCAGATCGAGGATGGTGACGTGGTGAGAGAAAGGCGGAAAGAACTGCGGGTGCTCGGGATAGCGTGAGTAGTCCTTCCAGACGAGCGAGATCCCCCGCTCGGCAAAGCGGGCCGGATCGATGTAGGCCTGCGCCGCCGGGCCGCTGACGTACTCCGAAGCGCCGGCCTGCTGCAGCAGATCGAGCAGACGATCGGCGCCGCGGCCGCTGAGGCGGTAGTCGCGCGAGTCGGCAAACGCCGTCCGGATTCCCAGGAATTCACGCGCGATCGTCGTGATCAGCGCCTGGTTGATCACCGACAGGCGCCTCTCCGTTCCGTTCTGGTAGAACCGCTCGCAGAACGGGCGAAACAGCTCGAAGAATTCGGCGCGCCGATAGTTGGCGCGAATCTGCCCCCAGTGGCGCGCGCGCCAGTCCGCGTGAAGCGCCTCGACTTCGCAGATCGACCGGCGGCCGCCGTGCACCGGAATCGTGAGCCACTCCAGCCCGCGCGGCGTCTTGATGCGGTTGCGGTTTCGCCAGTCGTTCTTCGTGTACTGGACGTCGTCGTAGAAGACGAAGAGGTCCACGTCGTGGATGAGGTCGAAATACCCCTTCCACGGCAGATAGTTCGACTGCAGGACCGCGACGCGTGTGGCCACGCTGGCTGGTCAAGAATACTGGAATTCTCATACGATACGGAGGGCAGCATGGAGATCACGATCGAGAGCCGCGTCGCTCGTTCCCCGGACCAGGTGTGGGCCGCGCTCGGCGACGAGCTCGTGATGTTCAACTTCGAGGCGGGACAATACTTCGGGCTCAACGCGATCGGAGCGGCGGTCTGGGAGCGGCTCCAGGAGCCGCGGCGGGTCGCCGACATCTGCGCCGATCTCCAACGTGCATTCGCCGTCTCACCCGAACGCTGCGCGAGCAGCGTGCTGACGTTCCTGCGGTCTCTCGAACAACGCGGCCTCGTTGTCGTGGTCGAATGAGTCGCGGCTGCGCGTGAGCGCCATCTTCGGGCTGATCCTTTTCGATGGCCGGCCCGTTGCGGCGGACGCCCTCGACGAGGTCGATGCGGCGCTCGCCGGCTGGGGCCCCGACGGCCGCGGGTTATGGACGGACGGACCGGCGGCCCTGGGGCATCGCCTGCTGGCTGTCACGCCGGCGTCGGCGCACGAGCGCATGCCGATCGTCGACGGTGATCTGGCCATGACTTCGGCGGCGCGCCTCGACAACCGCGACGAGTTGCTCGATCGGCTCGGCGTCGCGGCTGCGGACCGGGCGGCGACGCCAGACGGCCGGCTGGTCTTTCTGGCCTTCCGGCGCTGGGGTGCCGAGTGCGCGCGGCACCTGTTCGGCGACTGGTCGTTCGCCGCGTGGAATGCACGCGAGCGAACGCTGGTGCTGGCGCGCGATCAGCTGGGCTGCACCGGCCTCTACTACCACCACATGGCGGACCGCTTGGCGTTCTCCTCGGCAGTCTGGCTCCTTCCGGGCGTCGAGCTGGTCCTCGACGAGACGCGCCTGGCGGAATATCTCGCGATCCGCAACGACGACTTCGCCCGGACCTTCTGGAAAGGCACTCGCGGAGTGCTGCCTGGTCAGACGGTGACCGTGACCCCGCGCGGCGTCGAAACGGTACGCTACTGGCGCGCTGAGGATGCGCCACGCCTGTCACGGCGCTCCGACGACGACTACGTCGAGGGCTTCCTCGATCGCTACCGGCAAGCCGTGCGAAGCCGCCTGGCCTCGCGACGGCCGGTGGCGGCGACGTTGAGCGCGGGACTCGACTCCGGCTCGGTCACCACGCTCGCCGCGGAACTGCGGCGCGCGCAAGGTGACCGCGTCGTGGCCTTCACCGCGGTGCCGGCGCATCCCGTACAGCGTCTGTTCCCGCACGTCGACACCGATGAATGGGATGGCGCCAGCGCCGTCGCCGCGCATTGCGGCAACGTCGATCATGTCGCGGTCCGCGCCGGAGACGCGTCGCCGCTGGGCGTGCTGAGCACGACGTTGTCGATCGTGTTCGAGCCGCAACATGCGGCCGGCAATCTCCTCTGGATCCTGCCCTTGCTCGGCAACTGCCAACGACGGAACGTCGGTGTCCTTCTCACCGGCCAGATGGGCAACGGCGGCATCTCCTGGAGCGGCGGGACGGCGCGGACGCTGTTCCTGCTCGCACGCGGCCGGCTGCTGTCCGGGTTGCGGGCCATCCGCGATCGCGCCGCGGTGTCTTCGTGGGCCGCCGCGATTCAGAGCGAGCTCACCGCCGCGGCGCTGGGACGTCTGAAGGCGGTGCGACGGCCCTCCTTCGCCGCAGAGGCGTTCGCGGCGAGGTATGCGGCGAGCGATCCGGGCGCGAGATGGCCCATCCCGCCCGAAGTCGAGCGACCGCTGGTCATGTTCAGAAACGGCGTCGCCGGCGGACCAATGTGGCACGCGCTCGGATCGGCCTTCGGGCTCGAAGTGCGCGATCCGACGTCTGATGTCCGTCTCATCGAGTATTGCTTCGGCCTGCCGGACGACCAGCACGTGAGGGCGGGCCGCCCTCGAGCCATCCTGCGCCGTGCGATGTCGGGCCACATGCCGGACTCGGCCCGCCTGCGGGAACGCCGCGGCCTGCAGTGCGCCGATTGCGCGCCCCGCCTGGTGGCGCACGAGCAAGAATTCACCGACGCGTTGAACCGACTGGCGCGCTCGGAGGCCGCGCGCGCCTACCTGAACATCGACGCGCTGGAGCAGGCGTGGACTTTCGTCCGCGCGAACCCCCTCGCGCCGGACGCATGGCTGACCGCGCAGATGTTCCTTCGCGGCGTCATGGCCGGTCTGTTCCTCGAGCGGCTTGGAGCGGCGCCGGCGTCGTCGTCGCGAAGTCGGCGGCAATAGCCCGGCTGACCGCACGGATGCGCGCGAGGTCTTCGGGAAGCCACACCTCGCAGACGCGCGCACGGCTGGCAATCGCGGCGCACCGGCTCAAGAGATCGCTCGGTGAGATGCCCATCCAGCCGACGCCGTACCCGTGCGGTCCGAGCGCGGCGCACGCCGCGCGCCGATCCAGCGCGCGGATCAGCGGCGCCGAAAGATCAGAACGCCGGCCCGCCAGCAGGTAGACGACGTCGAGCGAGCACGGGGAGCCGCAGAAGCCGTCGCGCCAGCGCTCGGCGTCGACAATGAGCTTGTCATCCGGGCCGGGCGTCAGGAGCGCCTGCGGCACGTCGAGCATCGCCGCCGCATCCCTGCTGATGCGGAGAATGGGCGAGCCGGCGTGCGCGCGCGCACCGCCGCCATCGAGGTCCACCGCGACGAGGTCGTCGTTGAGCAGCTGCATCCCTTCCGACACCAGTGCCGCCGACAGCGTCGTCTTGCCGGTCCCGGGAGGTCCGGCCAGCGCCAGAGCGCGACCGCCTGTGGCGACCGCGGTGGCGTGTAGACCGGGCGTACCGCGCATCACCAGGAGCGCGCCCATCGCCGCGCCGAGGATGACGGTCGAGCGGTCGATCTCGGGATGATTGACGCGCACGACCAGGCGTGACGGCGACTCGAAGCACAGCTCGAGCACGTCGCCGGCCGACGCGAACCGCAGGATCGCGCCGCCCGGTCCCCTCGTGAAGGTGCGAAACTGGCCGCGATCGCCAGACGCCCATTCCGCATCGTCAATCACTTCCAGATCGACCGTGAGATCCGCATCGCCGGCGGCGGCCGGCAGGTGGGGCGCGGGGAGCGGGTAGCGGCTCGACACGCTCAGGCCGTGCACCCAATAGCGTCGCGGCTCGGACAGCAGGCGCATCATGCGATCCGCGCCAGCTGGTCGCGATAGATCTGTTCCCCTTGCGGCCCGAGCTCCGCCGAGCGCTCCCAGACCTCGCGCCAGCGCTCGCTCATCCGGCGCTTGAGCCCGGGCTCGGGTGGCGCCGCCAGCTCCGCGAGCCACCGCCCGGCGCATTCGAGATCGGCGAGCGTTCGCATCGGCAGCCGATCGGCCACTCGCGCGAGCGGCAGGTACCGCTCGGGATGTGTGCCTGGAAACAGGGTGTAGAAATAGACGAAGCGGAAGCGGCGGAAGTCCCGCTGGAGCCGATCCCTGTGGCTCTTGTGCGTCTGATCCGGGTGGCAGCGATAGCGTACGAGCGGGCGCGGCATGCTGGCCAGAGGATAGCGGGGCGCGAGGCGCGTGAGCAGCTCGTAGTCGTCCCACCACGTGTCCTCGGCGTAGGGATGGGCGCGCAGGATCTCGGTGCGCGCGAGCATGGTCGGCTGCATCAGGCTGGGCCGGAAGAGCAGCTCGTTGCGGATGGCGGCGGTCGTCTCGGGGAACCACCAGCGCCCGACCGTGGTGCCGATGACGTCGACCTGCCCTCCGCATACCGGAACGCCGCGCTCGCAGGCCCACGCGAGCTGCGCCTCGAAGCGGTCGTCGAGCGCGACATCGTCCTGGTCCACGCGGGCCAGCCACTCTCCGCGAGCGAGCGCCACGCCCGTATTGGTCGCGGCGGCGGCGCCCCGATGCTCGAGGAACAACGCGCGGACGCGACGATCGCTGCGGGCGACGTCGGCGATGACGTCCCTCGAACCGTCGGTGGATCCATCGTCGACCAGGATCAATTCGAGCCGCTCGTGGCTCTGGCGAAGAATCGACTCGATGGCCTCGTGGAGAAACGGCAGGCCGTTGAAGACGGGCATCACGACGCTGATCAGCTGATCGCTCATCGCACCCTCTGCCAGCAGCACGCGCTCCAGTCCACCTGCTGCAGTGGCTCGACGATGCCACGGTCGCGCCGGAATTCGTCGACCGCCTGGCGGCAGGGGGGCCAGGCGTAATACTCGTCGACGATCACGAAGCCGCCGGGCGAGACGCGATCGTAGAGATGGTGCAGCACGGCGCGGGTGGACTCGTACGCGTCCACGTCGACGTGCAGCACGGCGATCGCGACGATCGGCGCGGTGGCCAGAGTCTCGGACACCCAGCCCGCGAGGAAGCGGACGCCCTCGTCGAGGAGATCGTAGCGCCGGAAGTGGTCGCGCACTTCGCTCAGTCCCCAGACGAGCCAAGGCGAATGGTCGGCGGTGAAGTCGAAGCCGGCGTCCGTGTCCGCCGGCGCCTCCGCCCGCGGCCCACCGGCAAACGAATCGGCGACCCATGTCCGGCGCGCCGCCTGCCCATGCGCCACCTGCAGCGCGCGCAGCAGGATGGCGACGCCTCCCTGACCGGCGCCGGCCTCGACGAAATCGCCCGCGACGCCGTCGGCGAAGACGCGCTCCGCGGCCCGTTCGACGTTGTCGAGGCGGGCCAGCCCGACCATGCTGTGGCTGAACCGGTAGCCTCGGTGGGGCGATAGACGGCCGTCCTGGCGATCGGCGATCAGAGACGCGAGCGACTGCGGATCGTTCCTGCTCACGTCGCGCAGCGCGCGTTGACCCTCGGCCCGGTCGGCCGGCGGCGCCGTCCGTTCGAGCAGCTCGATGCGCAGCTCGTGCTCGGGATAAATGAGGTTGACGAGGGACCGCTTCAGCAGCCACAAATAGCGATCCCGTCGCAGGCCGTCGGCGTCGGGAGGGTCGCAGCGGTCGACGAGGCCTTGCGCGGCGAGCTGCTCGATGGAGCGCCCTACCGACGACGCGATCGAGTCGATCGGTCCTTCGTACTCGGCGGCGAGCCTGGACGCCAGCGCGTCAATCGCGATCGGATATTCGAGCAGATCCCAGAGGCGTCGGCCGGTGCCGGCGACGCGAAGGACCTTGCCATCCACGCCGGGGAGCACCAGGTGGAGCACGCCGTCCCGGTAAAGACGGGTCGCGCCCGCCGCGCGACGGTACGCTGGCTGCTCCCGCATGCGGGTCTACATTCTACGGGGGAGTCTGGCTGTGGACGAACCGCCGACCGGCGTCATGCGACAGGGCGAGCCCGGGCTCCGCGACGCCGAACGAGGGAGCGGCAGGCTGGCGCCGCCGCTCCGACAGGCATCGAACTACGAATAGGTCACGCCGTCGAAAATGGCGGCTGAGGAATGTTCAGTGGCCTCGTAGTCCAGGACAAACAGCTCGGGATCGGTCCACGCAGCGCGGTCGTCCGTCTGTGCCTCCGTCGGGGCTTCGTCTACGTTCTCGCGGACTTCCTTCACAGGCGCCTCCAGTCGAGGTTATCTCGGCGACATACCATACCATAGCGCCGACTCGGACGCTCCACGCCCTGGCTGCCGGTTGCGCGGCCGCACACCCACGTGAGGAACCCCGGGGGCCTCACGCTCGTCTCCTCTTTCGCGGGCTTGATGTCGACAGTCGACACCATGCCCCTGACTGTCGGCAACCCAATACCATGGCGCGAACCCCCGACTTGCTGCCCGGCACGCTCGATCTCCTGATCCTGCGCACGCTGCAGACCGATGCGCTGCACGGCTGGGCGGTCTCCGAGCGCATCCAGCAGATTTCCCAGGACGTCCTGCAGATCAACCAGGGGTCGCTGTACCCGGCCCTCCATCGGCTCGAGCACCAGGGCTGGATCGAGGCCGAGTGGAAGGTCTCCGAGCTCGGCCGGCGCGCCAAGTATTACCACCTCACCGCCTCGGGCCGGCGTCAGCTCGCCGTCGAAGCGCAGGAATGGGAGCGCATGGCCAACGCCATCGGCCGCGTGATGAAGCTCGCATGACCCTCAACGACCTCAAACTGCGGGCGCGTGCGTTGCTCCGGCCCAACCGCGTCGAGCGGGAGCTCGACGAGGAGCTCGCCTTCCACGTCGAGCGCGAGGCCAGAAAGCTGATCGACCAGGGCATGACGCCGGCAGAGGCGCGGCGGCGCGCGCAGGCGCGCTTCGGGCCGACGGCGCTGGCGGCGGATCGCTGCCGCGACGAGCGCGGCACCGCCGCCGTCGAGAACACGATCCGCGACGTTCACTTCGCGCTGCGCACCTTCGCCAAGGCGCCCCTCGCCGCCTTCACCATCGTGGCCACGGTGGCCGTCGGCCTTGGCGTCGTGGCGGTGGTCTTCACGGTCCTCAACACGCTCGTCTTCCGCGTCGACGCGGTGCCCGATGTGGGCGAGATGTACTCGGTCGAGCGCACCGAGGTCGCCACCACCGCTCCCTCGCCGCTGACGCGTCCGATCTTCGACGCCCTGCGGCGCGACACGCACGTGTTCTCAGACGCCTACGCCACGGTGCCGAACATCGATCTGCACGTCGACGGCAGGACGATGGCGGTCACGCTCGTCACGGGGAATTTCTTCCAGGTCGTCCGGGTGCATCCGGTCATGGGCCGCGCCCTGACACCCACCGACGATGCCCCGCGGAGCGGCAACGCGGTGATCGTGTTGAGCGAGAAAGGCTGGGACCGGCATTTCAACCGCGACCCGCACGTCCTCGGCCGGACGGTGCTCGTCGACGGCGCACCGTTCGAGATCGTCGGCGTCACCCCCGCGGGATTTCGCGGCCTCGAGGTCGGCGGTCCCGACGCCTGGGCGCCGCTCTCGCAGCTGGGCCGCTTCCGCCCGGCCGATCGCGGCCGCGAGGACAGCGTCGGCGTGGAGATCGTCGGCCGGTTGACGCCGGGCGTGTCCAAGGGCAACGCGCGCGCGCAATTGGCCGCCTGGGACTCGAATCGATCGGCGGCGACTCGCGATCGGCGCGCCGCGACCGTCGACCTGCTGCCCCGACGCGGAACCATCCCGCAGCCGCTCGAAGCCATCGCCATGTTCGCGCCGCTCTTCGTCGCGTTCGGCTTGATCCTGATGATCGGGTGCGCCAACGTCGCCAACCTGCTGCTGGCGCGGGGCGTCGCGCGGCAGCGGGAGATCGGCATCCGGCTCTCGCTGGGCGCGTCGCGAGCACGCATCGTCCGCCAGCTGATGACGGAGAGCGTGCTGCTGGCGCTCGCCGCCGCCGCGGGCGGTTATCTGATCTCGCGCCTCGCCCTCCACAGCGCGGTCTCCTGGGGGCTGCGGACGATGCCGGTCGATCTCGGCGACGTGAACCTGAGCGTGCCGGCGGCCGACTGGCGGGTCGCGGCGTTTCTCGTGGCCGCGGCGATCGCGGCCACCGGATTCTTCGCGCTGATCCCGGCGCTGCACGCGACGGCGATCGATCCGCTGCGGACGCTGCGCGGCGAGCTGGTCAAGAACGCGCGGCCGGGCCGCGCCCGCAACGCGCTGATCGGCGTGCAGGTGTTCGCGTCGGCGCTGCTGCTCGTCTGCGCCGCGATCTTCCTGCGCAGCGCAGTCTCCGCGGCTCGATACGATCCCGGTTTCCGCACCGCCGACACGGTGATGATCGACATCGACAACGAGGCGAAGCGCGCGGCGATGATTCAGGCCGTGGCCGGTGACGCCACGGTCGCGGCCTACGCGGCCGTCAGGCCGCAGTTGCTCGCTCCGCTGCGCATGGCCTATGCCGGCGCCGGCGCGGGCAAGACGCCGGTCGTGTTCAAAGCCGTGTCGGGATCGTACTTCGACGTGCTCGGCGTCCCCATCGTGCGAGGGCGCGCGTTCATGCCCTGGGAACGCGACCACGATCCCGTGGCGATCGTCTCCGAGTCGGTGGCGCGGGCGTTGTGGCCCAGCGGCAGCGGCGTCGGGGAGACACTGCGGCTCGAACCGGATTCGGCCCTCAAACACCCCGGCGGGCTGCTGACCGTCAATCCCGATGCGCCTCCCGATGAGGGGTTGGCGGAGGCGCGGACGGTGACGGTCGTTGGGGTCGCTCGAGACGTGCCCGGCTTCCGCATCACCGACGTCAAGGAGGCCGGCGTCTTCCTTCCCACGCGCGTCGACGCCGCGAAGACGTCGATCGTCGCCCGGGTGCAGGGCGACCCGACCCTGGCGCGACAGGCGCTGGTCGATCGCCTGACCAGGATCGATCCCAACATGGGGTCGATCATCACGCTGCGCACGGTGGCGCGGCTCGAAACCTTCTTCCTGCAGATCGCATTCTCGGTATCGCTCATCCTCGGCGGGCTGGCGTTGCTGCTGACCGTGTCCGGGTTGTTCAGCGTGCTGTCCTATCTGGTCGAGCAGCGGACCCGCGAAATCGGCGTGCGGATGGCGCTCGGTGCGTCGGCGCACGCCGTCACCCGTTTGATGCTGGCGCAGACGGCGCGGCCGGTTCTTGTCGGCCTGGCCGCCGGCTCGGGGCTCGCGGCGGCGCTGGCGATGGCGGTGCTGGCGACGCCGGCCGGCGCGCTGATCTCCCAGATCGTGCACGTCACCGATCCGGTGGCCTATCTCTCCAGCCTCGCCGTCATCGTCTCCGCGTGCCTGCTGGCCGCATGGATCCCCGCCGCGCGGGCGGCGAGGGTCGATCCCATGCGCACCCTGCGACAGGAATGATCGGGTCACTCGTATCGCAGCGCCTGTGTGGGATTGATGCGCATCGCTCGCCGCAGGGGACGGTAACAGGCGGCAAGGCCGATCGCCACGAACAAGAGCGTCGTGGCGGTGAACGTCACGGGATCGATCGGCGGGATGCCGAACAGGAATCCCGCCAGGAGCTGATTGACGAACGCAGCCAGGGTCAGGCCGATCATCGACCCGATCAGCATGAGTGACAGGCCGTGGCCAAGGACGAGCCGCACGACGTCGGCGCGGCGCGCGCCCAGCGCCAAGCGAATGCCGATCTCGCGCGTTCGCCGCGTCACCGTGTAGGCGGTCACGCCGTAGACGCCAATGCCGGCGAGCAGCAGCCCGACGAGCCCGAGGGTACCCGAGAGCGAGGCGGCGACGCGCTGAGGCGTCAGCCCGAGCGCGATCGATTCGTCGAGCGTCTGTGCCGTCAGGACGGCGAGGTTCGGGTTCATCGATCGCAGGAGCAGTCGAATCCCCTCCGCGACGCGCTGTCCGTGCGTGGTGCGGGCGAGAATCGTGAGATTCGTCTGGAAGTGCTGTTCCAGCGGCACGTACACGCTCGGCCGTCCCTGGCCGTCGACTACAGTCGTCAACTGCATGTCTCGCGCGACGCCAACCACGAGCAGCGGCGGCGCCGTCGAGGGCGCGCCAGCCGTCCCGCTCGTCGCCACCCTCAGGTATTTTCCCAGCGCCTCCTGTCCGGGCCAGAATTGCCGCGCCGCCGCCTCGCTGACGATGGCGACCGGCGGCGTGCCGGCGCGATCGGCGGACGTGAAATCGCGTCCCGACGCCAGCGGCGTGCGAAGCGTCGAGAAATAGGCCGGCGCCACGATCGTCCAGTCGACGACGAAGGTGCGGCCGCGCGACCCGTCGGCGCTGCCTTCAGCGGGAACGTCGATCGTCTCTCGTTGGACCTCGACGCCTCCGGGCGCGCCGCTCGCCAGCGTGACGTCCTGGATATCGCGCAGGGCGCGCAGCCGGTTCATCATTTGCTGCGTGAATGTCCGCCCCGTCGCCGTCGTGTATCCGGCCTGCGACAGATCCACCGACGCGATCTCGACGGCGTGCGAATCGAACCCCGGGTCAACCGTGGCGGCGCGCCGCAGCGCGCGGCCGAACAGCCCCGCGACGATCACCAGCACGATGCTCAACGCCACCTGTCCGACGACAAACGCCTGGCGCAGGCGCAGCCGGCCGCTCAGACCTGGCTCGTTCCGCAGCACGGACATTACGTCCGCCTTCGAGGACTGCAGCGCGGGCGCCAGACCACAGAGCAACGCCGCCAGGCCGGACATCCCGCAGGTGAACGCCAGGGCGCGCATGTTCAGCGAGAGTGACAGGTCGACCGGAAACGGCAGCGCCGGCATCACGCCCGCCACTGCGGACGTCAGCCCGCGCGCCAGGAGCAGACCGGCCGTCCCCCCGAGCACGAAGAGCAGCAGGGACTCCGTCAGCAGCTGACGTATCAGCCTGGACCGTCCCGCGCCGATCGCCAGTCGCAGCGCCATCTCCTTCCTCCGCGCGGTGGCGCGGGCCAGCAGGACTCCCGCCACGTTGGCGCAGGCGACGGTGAGGATCGTGGCCACCACCATGACCAGCAGTGCGAGCAACGCGACCACCGGTCCGCGGGTGCCCGGCGTCGGTGACAACGCCAGGACCTGCAGCCGCAGGTTGCGGTTCTGCGCGACGGCGTCGCGCTCCAGCGTTCTGCCGAGCGCGTCCATCTCCGCCGCGGCCTGCGCCACCGTCGTCGCCGGTTTCAGGCGGCCGCCGAGCAGGAATCTCTCCTCGCCGCGGTGGCTCAGGACGCCGTCTGCCTGCGGACCGATCGTGGCCGCCATCCCAATCGGCAGCCACAGGTCGATCGCGCGGATGCCGGTGCCGCGGAAACCGTCTGCCGCAACACCGACCACGGTGAACGGGTGGCCGTTGATGGTGAGGCTGCGGCCGACGGCGCCAGGATCGCGGTCGAACCGGCGCACCCACGTGCGGTAGCTGATCACGACGACCGGGCTGGCGCCGGGGGCCTCGCCGTCCGCCGGACTGATCAGGCGGCCCGTCGCCGGCACGGCGCCGAGCAGCGGGAAGTAGTTGGGCGTCACGAGAGACGCGAACACGCTGGCCGTGGCGGAATCGGAACCGAACCCGGCGAGCGTGACCGACACCGGGAATCGCGAGTAAGCGTAGACCCCGTCGAGAGTGGTGGTGCGCTGGCGGATATCGAGGTAATTCGGATACGAGCTCGGGCCGAAGCGGCCTGGCGATCGGCTGCTGCCGATGTCGACGAGACGCTGTGGCGCAGCCAGGCCGGGAGCGGGCGTGAACAGCAGGGCGTCCGCCAGAGTGAAGACAGTCGTGTTGGCGCCGATGCCAATCGCAAGCGAGAGCGAGGCGGTCACGGCGAAGAGCGGATCGCGCCAGAGCAGCCTGGCCGCGTGTCGCAGATCGCGTTTCGCATCGTCGACCCAGCCGAGCCGGCGGCCGCCAGCGTTCTCCGAGCTGGCGTTCAGGCGCCACGTGTACAGACTCATGACGTCGGTGAAGTACCGCCATTGCGCGACGCGCCGCCCGGACGACGTCTCGCGCAGGCGGTACGATTCGAGGAGGTCCGCCTCCACTTCGGCGCGACGGTCTTCGAGCCGCCGCAACGCGAGCAGCCAACGGCCAAGCCGGGGAGGGCGGCGCCCGGCCGGCATCAACGACGGTCCTCGATGATCTTCCACATCGCATTGCGCACGCGCCGGACGGCTTCGGCGGTACGCCGCCCGTTCCGGGTGATCTCGAACAATCGCTTCCGTTTGCCGCCGCGGGCGGGAGTGGCGTCGCCAAACGACGAGGTGACCAGCCCCTTGCGCTCGAGGCGATCCAGACCGGCGTAGACGGCGCCCAGCGAGACCCGTCGCGACGTCACGCCCTCGAGGTGTTGCCGAATCGCCACGACGGCGGGCGGCTCGACCATCGCCAGCACGGCGAGCAGCAGCAGTTCCTCGAACTCTCCTATCTGGTCGCCCTTCATGGCAACGTTGTAGCACAATATTTTCGCGTTTGCATGGAAAAGTCGGTCGGCGGCCTCTGCTACACTGCGCCTCCCATGCCGTATCGCCCGCTCACCAGTGCGCTCGCCATTGTCCTGGCCGCCACCGCGGCCGTGCCGCATCTTCACGCGCAGGACATGGACGTGATGATGAAGTGGGCGTCCGCCGACGTCGTCAAGTACCACATCGTCGGCGTCTACTCGGCGAAGACCGACGTCGTGGCCGGCATCGAGATCGGCTATGCGGACGTCACCGACCGCGTCGTCATCGATCTGACGTGGAAGCTGTCCGAGATGAAGCTGGTCGGGACGCCGGCAATCGCGAACGAGCAGTCGAGCGTGACGCACCTGGCCAACTACGAGGCGAAGTGTGCGCCGCCGACGCTGAAGGGGGACTACGAGCACTTCACGGCTCTCTCGATCAAGGAGGGGCTCGGCGGCTCGCTCGAGATGCAGGTGCAGCGAACCTATCCGGCGGCGAACGTCATTCAGTTCTGCACCGGCGCGCCGAAGGCGGTCCCGGCAAAGACCGAGACGTCTCCAGAGGAGTTCGGCGTCGTCTCGCCGATGTTGTTCGCCATGCCCTCGACCGGCAGCAAGGACGTGACGATCTCGCCCGACAAGAAGTCCATCATCGTGAAGAAGGGTGGATGGACCTGGACGTTTACGCCGACCTTGTAGGCCGCTGGTGGCTGGCCGGCGGATCTCGGCGTTCGTCGCCGGCGGCTGCATCGTCGCATCCGCCCGCGGGTGCGACTCCGGCCGGTCGCCGCAGGGAGCGGCCAGCGACACAAGGCCCGTAGCGCCGCCTTCGGCGATCGCGAGCCCGGCGGTCGCGATTCCGCCGCGCATTGCGGCGCTCGGCGACACCGGCTCGATCGCGCCGGAACTGCGCCGGGCATTCGATGTCGCCGCCTTTGATCCGATGCCTGAGCCCGGCCCGGATGACTGGCTGGCGCAGCATCCCGAAAAGCCGCAGAGTTTTGCCGATTACCTCCGCGCCGGCAGGAACGCGCCTGACCCGCAGCGCCCAGTCATTTACCTGCTTCCCGTCGGAGAGTTTCCGGCGTCTGCGCCGACCCTGCCACAGCTCGCCGAGCTCGTGCACGCATTCTTCGCCCTCGAGGTGAGGACGCTGCCGGCGGTGAAAGTCGGCGAGGTGACGGGGAAGACGCGTATCAACGCACTCACGGGAAAGCGGCAGCTGTTCGCCCCCGATGTGCTCGCCTGGCTCAAAGCACGCCTGCCGAGCGATGCGTTCGGCCTCCTGGCGGTGACGATGGCGGATCTCTACCCTGACCCGGCGTGGAACTTCGTGTTCGGGATGGCGTCGCTCGCCGAACGCGTCGGCGTGCAGAGCCTCGCGCGTCAGGACCCGGCGTTCTTCGGTGAGCGACGGCCACGTGGCTGGCAGCTCCTCGCCCGGCGCCGCGCAGCGTGGACGCTCCTGCACGAGACGTCGCACATGTTCGGCCTGACGCATTGCACCTACTGGCGCTGCGTCGTCGCCGGGGCCAACTCGCAGGACGAAGCGGACCGCAGCCCGCTGCATCCGTGCCCGGTGTGCCTGCGCAAGCTCCATTCGGCGCTCAGGTTCGACCCCGCGGCGCGCGAGGAGGCGGTGGCGGCCGCGTTGGGCAGGCTCGGGATCGCGGACGAAGCGGCGTGGGCCAGCGCGCGTGCGACGTGGATTCGCCGCGGCGTACGATCGCGCCGGTAGGATCTACGCGGCGCGAGCGACGAGCGCGCGCATCAGAAGGTCCGTCACTCGCACTTGGTACTGCTTCGCCGTCCAGCCGCTGACGAGCACCAGATCTTCCCAGGTCTGCAGCGAGGTGAGCGTCGACAAGAAGTCGACGGCCACTTCCGGGCGCAGGTCCGGACGAAGCGCCCCTTCCTGGCGCAGCCGTGCCACGATGGCGCGACAACCCTGGCGGCGGTTCTCCAGGCGGTCGCGCCACGATCGCTCCGCGGCCTTGTCCTGGTGACGCATCGCCTCGAGCAGTCGCGCCAGTGGCCAGATCGACGGGTTCAGCCGCGCCTGCATCGCCGCCAGCGCGCGCAGTGCGGCCACGCCCGTGGGCGCGTGCTCGATCTCAGCCACCGCTTCGGCCAGCCCACGCCGCGCGTCGGCGAAGCGCACCACCGCGACGAGCAAGTCGGCGCGGTTGGCGTGGCCCGGCTGTCCGGCGCGCTGCACGGGCGTCCCTGCTCAGCCCGCCGCGGATGAACTTTGATAGGATGCGCCTGATTCGGCAGCGGAGGACGGCATGGCGCATTGCAGTCGACGCAGGTTCCTGAAAACCGGACTCGCCGCGGGGACGCTTGCCGTATCCGGCGGTCTTCCCCTCTTCGCCCAGCGCGGCAGCGCGACCGACCTCGTCACGCTGGGCCGATCCGGGGTGAAAGTCACGCGGCTGGCGTTCGGCACCGGAACGATCAGCGGCGAAGTCCAGCGCGATCTCGGGCAGGACGGCTTCACGCGGCTCGTGCGCCATGCCTACGATCGCGGCATCCGGTTCTTCGAAACATCCGAGTCCTACGCCGAGATGCACAAGATGCTGGGCGTCGCGTTGAAGGGGCTTCCGCGCGACGGCTACCAGCTGATGTCGAAGGTGACGACGCGCGACGGGGTCGATCCGCGGCAGAAGCTCGACGAGCTGCGCTCGCTGGCCAACACCGAGTACTTCGACATCATGCTCATGCACTGGCAGCACACGGCGACGTGGCCGTCCGACACGGCGCGCTGGCAGGACGGGATCCTCGAGGCGCAGTCGAAGAAAGTCGTCCTCAGCCACGGCGCGTCGGTGCACGGCCTGCCGGCGTTGCGCAAGGTCCCGGCGACGAAGTGGCTCGACATTGCCATGATCCGCATGAACCACACCGGCAAGAGCATGGACGCCGAGGACTACAACACGCAGGGCCCCGGCAACGTGCCGGAAGTCGTCACCCACGTCAAGGAGGCCCACGGCGAAGGCCTCGGCGTGATCTCCATGAAGCTCGCGGGTGAAGGCACCTTCAATCGCGAGGACCGCCGCACCGCGATGCGCTTCGCGTTCCGTAATGCGGGCGTCGATTGCGTCACGGTCGGCTACAAGAGCCCGGCCGAAGTCGACGAAGCGATCGACAACCTCAATCTCGCGCTCGCGTCGTAGCGCCCTCGGGCGCTCAGCGGCCCGGCGCGATCAGTCGCTCCCACTCGATCGGATCGCGCGTCTCGACGTCGCGCAGGCCGAGGTCGCGCAGCGCGCCGATCACCGTCTGCCGCCGGACGACCGACACGGTCAGGATGTGCGCGATCACGCTGCCGAAGGTAAAGCTCACCGGCGGCGTGCACAGCGCGTCCACGAACGCGTCGTCCCACTCGTTGCGATCGCGAATGCGCCGCACCAGCGCCGCGAACTGCGGCTGCACCGCGGCCAGCCGCGCCTGCAGCTCCGGGATCGCCCGCCCCTCGCGCGACGGAATGTCGCGTCCGCCGATGGCGGCGGTCCACACCTCCTTGGTATAGACGATGCGCTCGAGCATCGTCCGCACGTCGGGCTCGGGGCCTTCGAAGTCGTGGACCACGAAGCCCGGCCTGATGGGGCGATCGAGGGCGGCGTCTGGAAGTGTGGCCGCCTGCTCCAGCAGCCTCGCGGTGTGCCAATGCTCGTGCTCGACGAGGCGGTCGGAAAGATCCATGGTCGATGTCCTCCGCTGGCCCGGCAGCAGCAGGCCGCCGGGCGGATGGAAGTGAATGTCGTTGGGCGCCGCCAGCCGGAAATCGCGCGGCTCGACGGCGAACCGGCTCGGCGGGATGCCGTGCGCGCGGGTGAACGCGCGGGAAAACGCTTCGACGGCGTCATAGCCCGCGTCGAGCCCGGCGTCGACGACGGTGACGCCGCGTCCTAGCTGCCAGGCGGCGCGCTCGAGCAGCAGACGGCGCCGGAACGCGGCGGGCGGCTCGCCGATGCCGGCGCGGACGAGACGGTTGAAGTGAAACGGGCTGAGCATCGCCCGCGCCGCGACCGCCCGTCCGTCGAGCCCCTCGTCGAGGGCCTCGATCACGGCGTCGACCACGTCGCGCAGGCGGTCCGGGCGCGGCTTCATGCGGACACGAGTATGCCGCGCCGCGCGGCGGCGTGCATGACCGCAATTGCTGCAGCGACGGGCGGCCCGGTCCGCGCGGGTCGCCGCCGCTAATCAGCGTGTCGCCGCGCGTCAGCGCGCCAGAATCTCGACGATCGCGAAGTTCCAGCGATCGCCCGTCGGCGCGACGTCGTTGAGCGTCACGGTCGTGCCGCCGAGCGCCACGGCTGGAACGAGGCGCTGTATCCAGTAGGTGTCGTCGATGGGCGCAAGGTACTGATGGAGGAGCGCCTGATTCGCACCGGGCGTCCGCGCCGTCGCGTGGCTCCAGTCGTTGCCGACGCCGAACACCAGTGAGTTGTTCGCGGTGGTGACGAGCGTGGCGGTGGGAGCACCGGAGCTCGCGCCGGCGGTCGCGATGGCGCCCGCTCCGCTCGCGTTGACGAAGCTGACCACAGTCAACGAGGAGACCTCCGATCGATTGAGCGTCGCCGTCACCCGCGCGTTGGCCAGAGCGGCGGGCGCGGTGGCGGACCAGATCTCCGAGTCGCCAAGGTTGCCGTTGGCACGCGCGACCAGCGTCCACGTCAATCCCGCGCCGGTCACGCTGTTGACCTTCGTCTTGCCGCCGCCGGGCGCCGGTCCGTCGGCGGCGACGAACGCCACCAGCAGCTCGTTGGGCGCGGTCGTCGAGAACGCGGCGGTCCGCACCGTTGTCTGCGCCGTTGCCTGATCCGCGGACACGGTGACATCCACCTGCGGCGCCGGGCGCGCCGCCATCGCGATCGTCACCGTCGCGACGGCGGAGTCGTCCCTGCCGTCGTTGGCCTTGTAGGTGAACGCGTCGGACCCGGAGTAGCCGGCGGCCGGCGTGTAGGTGAAGGCGCCGTCAGGCGTCAGCGCGACGCTTCCGTGAACAGGCGACGCGACGAGGATCGCGATCAACGCATCGCCGTCAGCGTCGGTATCGTTCGCCAGCAGCCCAGGCGCGGCAACTGTGAGCGCGGTGTCCTGCGCACCACCGTAGCTGTCGGCCGCCGCGGCGGGCGGATGGTTGGGCGGGACGAGCGCGTAGGACAGCGTCACGTCTTCGACGCTCGGCGTCACGTTCGGATCGGCCGTCGCAAGGTCGACGCGGTACTGCGCGTAGCGCGCGCGGCCGCCGATGGCGCCGCCAGGCTGCGCGACAGGCGCGAACGCGCTCCAGCTCGTGTCGGGCACCGGCGTGTCGCCGTGCCGCGCGAAGAACGCCGCGCTTGTGCCCGTCGGCGCGTCAACGCTCCACGACAGGCCGCCCCAGTCGACGGCCTGCGTGGCGTCGAACACGCGCGAGACGAACGTGCCGGCCGCGGCATACGGCGTCATGCGGATCCAGTCGACGGACACACCACCGCCGCCCACGGCGAAGTCGCTGACCAGCGGCCGCAGCGGACCGGCAATCGCGATCGCGTGCGTCGCCACGACCGCCCCGTCAACCGCGTAGACGACGGACGTCGGCGTCCAATCGATCCGGTAGCGGTGCGGCACGCCCACGAGAGATGCCGGCAGCGCCGTGTCGATGCTGGCGCCGCCCGAACTGGTGCGCGCGAACAGCCCGCCGCCGTTGAGCGTACTGAAGATGAGCCACGGCGCTGCGTCGAGGGTATCGGCGAAACCCGCGTGCTCGAACGGGGCGCCGCCGAACGTGGCCACGAACTCGAGCGAGCGTCCGGCGGCGAAGCTCGCGATCGTCCCTGCCTTGGCGCCGTCGACGGCCAGGGCCCCGGCTGCGACCGTGGCGGAGCCGCCCGCGTTCCATGCGGTGGACGACCACTCCGGCGGCAGCGCGGCCCCGGAGAATTCCGAACCCGCTGCCGGATTCAGGATCACTTCACCGTCCGCCGTCTGCGCGATGTACTCCTGTCCGTCGGCCGTGCCGGCGCCGAAGTCGGCCGCTGTCGTGTCGGTCGCGTTCAGCAGCGTGGCCGGCGTGGTGAAGGACAGCACGGGCGACATGGCGGTGTTACCGGCACCATCGGCCGAGGTCACCTGGTAGAAGTAGGTGGTGAATGGTGCGAGCCCGGCGAGCACGACGCCGTGCGCCGTCGTGGGCGCGGATGCCGTGACGTGGCTGCTGAGCGCGGAGGTCGACAGGCCGTAGTCGACGCGAGAGTCCGACGGCTCGTCGGTCGTCCACGC
>Ga0070683_100001192_pt1 | contig 19771 bp, 17 predicted proteins | sample KBSC713LmetaG_FD_64662 | JGI IMG/M metagenome (GOLD analysis project Ga0070683, IMG submission 64662) | Corn rhizosphere microbial communities from Kellogg Biological Station, Michigan, USA - KBS C7.1-3L metaG | ecosystem: Host-associated > Plants > Roots > Rhizosphere ... | reverse complement strand
TCAAAGCCCTCTTCCACCACGACGCGCCATCGGATCCTCTGCCGTCATCCGGCGCTGTGCCGGCGAACGTCGAGGCCAGCTTCACCGATGTCGGAGATCAGGCCGGCATCACCCAGGCGGCCGTTCCTTTCGTCGGCTGGGGCGTCGGCTTCCCCGACTACGACAACGACGGCTTCAAAGACATCCTCATGGTCAACGGCCATGTCTATCCGCAGGTCGATGACCACGACTGGGGAACTACGTTCGCGGAGCGCGCGCTGCTGTTCCATAACGCCGGTAATGGCAAGTTCACTTATGTTCCGCCGGTCAAAGGCTCAGGCCTTGCCACCGTGACATCAGGGCGCGGCGCGGCATTTGGCGACCTGTTCAACAACGGCAAGATCGACGTGGTCATCAGCCCCATCGACGGCCCGCCGGTATTGCTCAGGAATGTGAGCCCCGACCACCACCACTGGGTCGAGCTGCAACTGATCGGCGGTGAAGATGCAAAGACCGGGCATAAGAGGCCGCGCGACGCCGTCGGCGCGACTGTCTACCTGACTGCAAGTGGCATCCGGGGTCCCCAGCGACAGGTCCTCGTCGCTGGGGTGGCTGGCATCCGGGGTCCCCAGGGACAGGTGGCTGGTGTCCGCCAACGCGAAGACGTGATGAGCGGCGGCAGCTACATCTCGTCCAACGATCCGCGCCCCCACTTCGGGCTCGGCGACTCCACCGGCCCCGCCACGGCGGAGATCCACTGGCCCTCCGGCAAGATCGAATCCATCCTACTGCCCGCCGCCGACCGCATCTACACTTTGCGCGAGGGCGCAGGCATCGTAAGCTCCCTTTGCGGCGGAAAACCCTGCACCGAAATCCCTTCGCACCGCGGCCACCGTTGAGCCCGGAAACACGAAGGGCGGGTGGCCCAAGCCATCCGCCCCGCACGTCTTCTTAGACCTGAAACCTGTTTTAGAACACGCCCGCCAGGAACGATTCCACCGGCGATGCCTGCTCGCCCGTCGCTCCCGCCGCAGCCAGCACCGCCGGCGACAGCGTCAATACCGGGCAGTGCGAGTGCGCCAGCACCTTGTACACCACGCCGTGCCGTGTCACGGCCGCGAAGGCCGATGCCCCGTGTGCTCCCAGCACCACCAGGTCTGCCTGTTGCGCCCGGCTCTGGTAGAGGAGTTCTTCCGTCGGGTCGCCGGGCACCACGATCGCCTGCACCTCGATCTTCTCCTGCACTTCCCTGGGCACCAGCGCCACCAGGTCGCTCTCAATCTGGTCGATGCTGCGCCCGGCCAGCACCTGCTGCCGCTCCTGCGGCCGGATCACGTGCTGCAACACCAGCCGGCTGCTGTGCTGAGCGGCCAGCTCGGCGGCAAACTTCGCCACCACCATGCTGTTATCCAGCAGGCTCACGGCGCAAAGAATGGTATTCGTGCTGAAACCCCGGAAGCTGGCGTCCAACACCTCCGGCCCCACAATGCACACCGGTACCGGCGAGGTCCGAAGCACTGCCTCAGCCACCGAGCCCACGAGCAGCTTTCCAATCGGCCCCGGCGAATGCGTCCCCATCACGATGCGATCAATCGTCCGCTCGTGCGTGTAGGCCAGAATCTCGTCCGCTGGAAGCCCCGGACGCACCACGACCTCGCAGCGCAATCCCGCCGCCCGGGCACGCTCCGCAAGCGGTTCCAGCCTCTGCATCTCTGCCCGCGCCGCCGCCGCGTAATCGTAGTACCGCACTCCCGACGTTTCAGAGGCGGCGATTACGAGGGTGTCATACGAGTGAAAGAGAATCAGGTCCGCGTCAAACTCGGTGGCCTGAGCCATGGCAAAGGCAAACGCCTTCTCGTTGGCGGGAATCTCGGCAGCAAAGAGAATGGTCGAGGGCTTGCTCCATTCCGGCTTCAAGACGGTTGCCATCTCGGCACCTCCGGCTGTTACGGCATTGAAAGCATGACACGTTCTCTCATAGAAATCAGTGAGTAATGGCACACCGAGGGGTGAGCCAAATCACCAGGGACTAACGGAAAGTCATGCCCGTAGGATTCGCGTTGCTTAAAAAATGTTGCCTGCCAATCGCACAAATTTTCGCCATCTTCACCGGAACGGCCAGGTGAACCGGCTTATGTGTACGCTACCGGCCATATAGTCCCGGTCGGACGCGTGACCCGTGATCCTAATCACAGCAATCGGCGCCGCAGCCTGCTTTCCTTGAAGTGGAAAAGGCGTTTCCCCGCGATCGTCTACGCCGGTCTGACGCTTTTCCGCTCGGAGGCCTTCATGCAGCCCATGCATTCCATACCCGCCCGCGGCGGGCTCAACTACGACGAAACTCCTTTTCTGGCCATCTGGGAAGTGACCCAGTCCTGCGACCTGGCCTGCAAGCACTGCCGTGCGGCCGCTCAGCCCATCGCCCACCCCGACCAGCTCAGCACCGATGAAGGCAAGCGCCTTATCGACCAGATCGCCGACATGCACATCCCCATCTTTGTCTTCACCGGCGGCGATCCGCTCAAGCGCCCCGATCTTTACGAACTCATCCGTTATTCCGCCGAAAAGGGCGTCAAGGTGGCGGTCACGCCCAGCGCCACGCCGTTGCTCACCCGCGAAGCCATTTTCAAGATGAAAGAAGCTGGCGTGGTCCGGCTGGGCATTTCGCTCGATGGCTCAACTCCTGAGATCCACGACAAGTTTCGCGGCCTTCCCGGCGCCTGGGCGCGCACCATTCAGGCAGTCGAGTGGGCGGGCGAAGCCGGCTTGCCCATCCAGGTTCACAGCACCATCAGCCGCCACAATGCTCATGACCTTGACGGCCTTTGCAACCTGTTCGAGCGCCTTAAGATCGTCATGTGGAACGTGTTCTTCCTCGTGCCCGTGGGCCGCGGCCAGCTCGCAGACCTGCTCTCAGGCGAAGAATTCGAAGACGTCTTCGGCAAAATTTACGAGCTCAGCCATCGCGTGAGCTTCCAGATCAAGACTACGGAGGCCATGCACTACCGGCGTTACCTGCTGCAGCATAACCTGGAAGAGCGCAGGATGAACGGCGGTCATCCGGGCGGTCATCCGGGCGCGGCAGTCGCTGAGTACGAGCCAGGAGCGCCCACCGCTGACGCCCAGGCCCGCACGCACGGCTGGGCCACCCGCCGGGTGAACGACGGCAAGGGCTTCATGTTCATCTCCCATGTGGGCAACGTCTATCCCAGCGGATTCCTGCCCATCCACGCCGGCAATATCCGCCAGACTCCCCTGGCCGACATCTATCGCAACGCGCCTATTTTCAAGGCCCTGCGGGATACCCGAAGGCTCGAGGGCAAGTGCGGCGCCTGCGAATACAAGGAGATCTGCGGGGGCTCGCGAGCCCGCTCGTATGCCGTAACCGGCGATCCGCTGGCCCAGGAACCATGCTGCATCTACCAGCCGCGCAACTGGCACCCGGAAGCCACCACCGCGGCACTCCAAGAGCAGTCGGAGTTCACTAACCCATTCGTTACGTATTGATCAGCGATTCTGGGACGCGGAGCACCGATTTGCTGGTACTCTGGATCAAGCGAATAGGGGCGAACGAACTGTCTCTCGCGTACGCTTTTGCCATCGAGGAACTTTCGGGTTCCTCGTGTTTTTTGGGGGGGAAGTCTCAGCCGCGCAGCCTCTGCAGAGGCTTCAATGAGCCCGATCAGCCGCCCGTTGTTTCTTCCGGCTGAAACGTGTTCGAAAGCACGCCGAGCCCTGGGATGGATACTTCCACGTGATCACCCGGCTTGAGTGGCCCCACGCCCGACGGCGTTCCGGTCAGCACCAGGTCGCCCGGCTCCAGTGTGATGGCCTGGGTGATGTACGCGAGCAGCTCCGGAATCGAGAAGATGAAGTCGGCCGTCGACCCGGTTTGCCGGACCTCTCCGTTCACCCGCGTCTCCAGCACTACGCCCGCCGACGGATCGATCTCATCGCTCACGATTGGCCCTACAGGGCAGAACGTGTCCCAACCCTTGCCGCGCGTCCACTGGCCTTCACTCTTCTGCAGGTCGCGGGCAGTTACGTCGTTCGCCAGCGTGAAACCTCTGATGCAATCCAGCTTGCCGCGCGAGTCGCCCGCCGGCTTGAACCGGCTGATGCGCTTTCCCATGACGAACGCAAGCTCGCCCTCGAAATCCACTCGTTTGCTTGCGGCCGGCATCCGCACGGTGCCGCCGGGCGCAAGCAGGGACGAAGGCGGCTTCAAAAACAACAGTGGCTCCGTCGGAACCTCATTTCCGAGTTCCCTGGCATGCTCGCGATAATTGCGGCCCACGCAGACGATCTTCGACGGAGTCACCGGCGCCAGCAGTTCGGCTTCGCTCAGAGCCAGCGGCTCGAAGTCGAACGCCGCGGCATCGGAAATGAGCACGTCCATCGCCTCCGGCCGGGCGCGTTCAAGGTGGCAGGCGAGATCCTCTTCGGGCGCCCCGATCAGGTCAACGATCCAGGGCTCGCCCGCGCGGTCCTCCACGCGGCCGTAATGCACCCGGTTCTCAAAACGAAAACGGCAGTATTTCATCGCTTCTTCCCGCATTGATGGTAATGGATCGGCCGCGCCGCCACGCTAGCGAAGAAGAGCCTTGAACCCCGCTTGCTCGAAGTGATGATCGTAGGTCAGCGCATGCTCAATCCCGTAGCGCTTCATGATCAAGAAACTGGCGCAGTCAGTGATGCTCCACGATTTATCCGGGCGGATTCGGTAGAGTTCCAAGGCAGCTCCGAACGATTCAGGAGTCTGGCGCTCCACTGTGACTTCTCTTCCATCCAGGAGCATCTCAACGACCGATGAGGCGACCATCCTCTTCTCCGGCCCGCGATTCGCAAAATCGTTCAACAACTCCGTCAACACTGAATCGCTGGTAATCATCCTCGTGTTGCGAAGCGATGTGCTGATCCGAGCTGCTCTGTCATGGAGGGAGTCGTTCACGTTAAGAAGTGCGACCCAATAGACGGCGTCCGCAAAAACACCTGTCATTCGGATTCTTTCGGCGCGCCGTAACGATAGTGTTCCCAGTTCTTGGCGAGGTCGGTCGGAACATCCGTCCAGGCCTCTTTCGGAATACTCTCGCCGAGACGAATGACCTTTTCCCAGATCGGCTCCGCTTCTCTAGCCACCCCGTTTTGCGCGGGTGCCGGTACAGTTCCGGATGCGTCCTGCGCCTCGAGCAGATCGAGCCCGCGCCCCACAATCTCATCGACAGACCCATAGCGACCGCTTTCGATCTTCTCAGCGATTCGTCGTTGCAGGTCCGGATTGAGGAAAATGCCCATTGTGGCTGTCATTCGGCGATAACTTAGACCGCCGAACGCGCATTTAGTCTAGCAGATTTCAGAGTAGCTCCTGGTGCCGCCTACGGTTCGGGCACCGTCTCCGCAGCTTCCGCCGAGCGGCCGCTCTCGTTCCCCAGCGCATCCACCGCCGACACCGCATAGGTGTACGAATGCCCCGCCTGCACATCCGGATCATGGAACGCCGGCCCAAACACGAGCCGCTCTCCCGAGATGCGCTTCCACGAGCCTTCGCCCTCGCGCCGGTAGACGTGATAGCCGGCCACATCGGTCTCGGTATCCGGCTGCCAGCTCAAGTCAACCGATGCAGGCACCCCGTCGCTCGCCGCTGTAGCCACCGCCGCCAGGCCTGCCGGGACCGCAGGCGGAAATATATCCCGCGCCTTCACCGTGACCGTGGCCGAAAGCGCGCCCGCCAGCTCCCGCATCTGCCCGTCTGCCTCGACACGCGCCACACGCTGTGCGCGATACTCATAGGCCTGGCCGAAACGAATGTCCTTGTCGAGCGCGACTCCGGTATCGTGCTCCACCAGCAGATCCTGGGTGACCGCTTCGCGCGGCGCCGAAAGCAGGCCCCCATCTTCTTTCGCCGCAGGCGGATTCAGCAACGTGCGGTGCAGACGGATGGCATCCTGCGGATCTCCCGGGGTCCAGTGCAGCACAACACCGTTTTTGCGCACCTCTGCCGTGAGCGCTTCCACTGGCGGGGGCGCTTCTCCCGCAAGAATCGGGGCAGGATTCGAAAGTCCGGCCAATCGGTGATTCCGGTTGACGGGCTCCACGTAGAACCGGACGAGCCGCGGCGACCCGGCCGCCAGGGCTGCAGGCAGCGGCACGGAATAGTCTGCTGCGGCTCCCGGCGCAAACGCCTTTTCGCCCGCCGGAACGCAGTGCGATGTGCCTTCGTTCCAGCACACCCGCACGGACAATGGCTCCTTCAGCAGGATCTTGTCTGTGGTGCGCCGCGGCATGGTCCAGGTCAGCGTCACCTGGTTGCCCGCGCGCTCCGCCTCGAGGTCGGTCACAGGGACGGGCAGATTCAGCGAGGGGGGCAGCGGCGCTCCAGGCGTTCCGCAGCCCGCGATCGCCATTGCGATCGGCCACGCCAGCACACAGGCCAGCGCGCCAGACTGGAGCGCAGCCGCCGCATGTTGTCTTGCCCTGGACATTGCCTCCCCAGTCTATCGGAGCGCAGACCCGCACACGCGCTTGCCAGCGCCGCGGAACGTTACAATGCTTTCGACTCACGAGATTCTCCGACCGGCTCCAACTGCGCGCATCGATGGCGCCGGCCCGCTCGCTCGAAAGGACACCCGCCGACGTGTTAATCCTGCTCGCCGCCATTCTCGCCATCTTCGTCTACGGCATGATTGCCGCCATGCTGGGCACCATCCTGCCTGACCTGTCGGAGCGCTTCCACCTCACGCCGGCGCAGAACGGCACCATCGCCACGGCGCAGGCCATCGGCTTAATGATCGCTTCGCTCGCCGTTGGCCCGCTGCTCGATGCGCAGGGCGACAAGATCGGCATCCTGCTGGGTCTGGTGTTCATTGCCATCGCGCTTTTCGGCCTGCCGCGTTCCCGCGGATTCGGCAGCATCGTCTTTCTCCTGTTCCTGCTCGGCATCGGGGGAGGGATCGTGGTCACCGGCGCGAATGCCCTCACCAGCGCCGTAAGCACGGAGCACCGCGCCACCGCACTCAATCTCGTCAACCTGTTTTTCGGCCTCGGCGGGCTGCTCACCCCTTTCATCTCCGCCAACCTCTTCAAGCGGAACTGGGTACGGCTGTGCTACACCATCGCGGTTGTTACAGTGCTCGTGGCGGTGTATCAAATCGCCGTGCCGATGCCTGCCCCCGCGGGCGGCTCGGGTTCGATCTTCACCCAGGCAGGACCGATCCTCGGCCAGCCCATCCTCTACCTGCTTGGCCTTTTCCTCTTCCTCTACGTTTCCTGCGAAGTGGGCGTATGGAACTGGCTTGCGCGGCACCTCATCGCGCAGGGCATCGCCGAATCCAAAGCGCTTAACATTCTGTCGCTCGGTTTCGCCCTGGGCCTGCTGGTCGGCCGCGTCGCCATCTCGCGCGTGCTCATCAGCGTTCCCCCTGTTGAAGTGTTGCTGGGGGCCTCAATTGCCATGGCAATTACGACCTACCTGATGCTGCAGACCAACAAGCCGCTGGGAGCCGCTGTTCTTGTCTTCATCGCGGGACTCGCCATGGCCCCGGTCTTTCCCACCACGCTCGCCATCGCCGGCACGGTGTTCCCACGCATGACCGGCACCGCACTCGGCTTCGTGATCACCTGCGGCTGGGCCGGCCTCGCCGTCAGCTCGCGGATCATTGGAGCCATCGCAGGCACCGACCCTCTGCGCATCCGCAAAGCGCTGCTCGTCATCCCCGCATTTTCCGTGCTGATGATCGGCCTCAACGTTGCGATCTGGTCCATGCTGCGCTAACAACCCGCTGCCCGTCTGTGCCCGGGTGACTTAAATCACTTCGAGGCGGGAGCGCGCCCGTTACAGTCGAGCCAGAGCAGCATGGCTCCCGCGGTGATTTCCGGTGGAGCGATTCACCCGCTCGAATACTCTAGGTAGGGAAGCAGATGCGCACGGCAATCATCGGCGGAGGCATTGCGGGGCTCGCGGCAGCGTACGAGCTCGAGAAGTCCCGCGCCGCAAATGCGGGCGAAGCTGGGAGTTCGGCGGCGCAGGGCAAAGCCGCCATCGGTTACACCCTCTATGAATCGCGCGATCGCCTCGGCGGATCCATTGCCAGCCGGACCGTCAACGGCTCTGTGCTGGAACGCGGCCCTGACTCCTTCCTGACCGAGAAGCCCGCCGCCGCCGAGCTCTGCCGCGAACTCGGCCTCGGCGCTGACCTGCTCCCCTCAAACGACGCGGATCGCAAAACCTGGATCGTCGTGGGCAAGCGCCTCGTCGGGCTCCCCGACGGCCTCATGTTCCTCGTCCCCACGAAGCTGGTGCCCACGGCGCTCAGCCCGCTTTTCAGCATCGGGACCAAAATTCGCATGGGCCTGGAGCTGCTGCATCCGCCGCGCCCCAGCAAGGGCGACGAGTCGGTGGCCGCGCTGGTGGAGCGCCACTTCGGACAGGAAGCCGTCGAGCGCCTCGCCGACCCGCTGCTCTCTGGAATCTATGGGGGCGACGCGTGCCAGCTCAGCGCCCGCACGGTTTTGCCGCGCCTGGTGGAGATGGAAGAGCAGTACGGCTCCCTCACCCGAGGCATGCTCGCCGCGCACAAACGAATGCGGGCCGCCATGGCCGCGAAGGCCAAAGCAGCGGAAGGCGATCCCGCGCACGCTCCGACGGACCGCCTCAAGCCCATGGGCGGGTCTGTCTCGGCCGGACAGGGCTCAGCCGGGCAGGGCTCAGGTGGACCGGGCGCCGGCCCTCGCGGCATCTTCACCACACTGCGCGGCGGGCTGCAGCAGATGGTTGACGCCATCACGGCGAAGCTCGACCCGCTCTCCGTTCGCTTGTCTACCCAGGTCGACGCCATCGAGCGCACCGGCACCGGATGGCAGGTGACGGCAGCCGGCGAAACCGCGATTTATGACAACATCATCGTCGCCTCGCCGGCGTGGGCGGCCTCAGCACTGCTCGCGCGCGTCGATGCCGCACTCAGCGAAGAACTGGCGCGCATTCCCTACTCGTCTTCAATCACCGTCAACCTGATCTACGACGAGGCTGCGCTGGGGCAGCTGCCTGAGGGATTCGGGTTTCTCGTCCCCACGAGCAGCGGCCGTGCCATGCTGGCCTGCACCTTCGCCCATCGCAAATTCCTGGGCCGCACTGCGCCGGGCAAAGCCGTGCTACGCGCCTTCCTTGGAGGCATGCGCAATGACGCCCTCATGGCCGAGCCCGACAACGTCCTCATCGCCACGGTGCGCCGGGAATTGAGTCAGATTCTCGGCTCGCGCACCATTGGCCTGCACATCGAGCCTGAGTACGCCGAAGTGAACCGCTGGCGCCGCGCCATGGCGCAATACGCGGTCGGCCACCAGGAGCGCATGGTTCGCATCAGCGATCGGGTGGCGGCGCTGCCCGGCCTCTATCTCGCCGGCAACGCGTACGACGGCATCGGCATTCCCGACTGCATCCGGCTCGGGCGCAAAGCCGCGGTGCGCGCGCTGGGCAAGTCACCGGTGGCACGCTAAGTCAAGTTAGCCCTTAGGTGCCCGGCCGAGAATTGTCGTGTAACTCCGCCTCGCGTGCAGTACCATACCCTTCGTAACTTCCCCATTCCTGCACCGAACGGTGAGACACTATGCGATCTGGACTACGCGGCTGCCTGCTGTTGAGTATGGCCTGCTTCCTCACAGTGGCAAGCGGCTGCGGCTCCGGCATGGCTCCCAAAATGCCGAAAGAGATCCAGGCGCCATCGAATTCACTCTACCCGGTCAATCAATTCAACGACGATGTCAGCCGCTACCGCGACGACGTTAAGGCAGGCACGAAGGACTCGCTCGCCGCCGCGCAGCTTTTGCGCAACCAGATGGCCTACCGCGTGATGGCGGATATCGAATCGAATTACGGCAGCTTCGAGATGAAGCTGTCCTCCGGCCGCGCCATCCAGGCCACCCTCGCGGACGCGACCTCGCTCGGCCTCACTGCCGCCACCACGGTGGTGGGAGCCAGCGACGTCAAAGACATCCTTGCCGCCACCGGCACGGCGTTTCAGGGCGCGTGGACTTCCTATGACAAGAACTTCTTCCAGCAGAAGACCACCGAGGCCATCATCGCGCAGATGCGCGCGGCACGAAAGACCAAGCAAGCGCAGTTAATCGCGTCCCTGGCGAACCGCGACGTGACCAGCTACCCATGGGAAGCGACGTGGATTGACCTGGTGGACTTCTTCTACGCGGGTACTGTGCCGTCGGCCCTCGTCGACATTGCGAGCAACGCCGGCGAGCAGGCGAAAGCCGCCACGGATAATCTGAATCAGACCATCCAGTCGCTTACGTCCTCAACGCCCGAAGAGGCCAGCATGCAGATCGCGAATCGGTCGGCCTACGAAAAAGTGAAGAAGCTCGGCCAGACTCCCGCGACCGCGGACGAGGCGAAACAGAAAGCGATTGCGATCCTCACGGCAGCAGGATATCCGGCGCCTGCGACCGCCTCGCTCGACGATCTTCTCAAGACTTTCCGCCAGGCCATCCACGACGCCACCACGGACAACGATAAATTGACAAAGCTCTACAACGCAGTCACCAATAACAAGGTCGACTGAGGGAGTTAACACATGGTTGGGACTTTTTCGGTGGACGGAAATCTTTCGATGGCGGATCTGGCGGCAACGCTCACGCGCAACGAGCAAGACTTCGCCCGCCTGACGGTGCTGGCCATCGACACGAAGCCTGGCAGCACGCAGAACCTGGCGACCTTCGAAAACGCCGACGACCAACTCGGGATGCTCGCTGTGGTGGGGCGCGGAGCAACATCCGACGGACAGAAGATCATGTCGCCCACGGTCTACATCAAGGGCACCAAAACCGACATCGACATCTACCGCCTACCCCTCGCGATTGCATGAATGCGGGATGAGATGCTCCTCACGAGCTTTGCGCCCTCCCTACTTTCCTCAAGCTGAAACGCGGGGCTAACGAACCTTGCGCCTACGCGCGGTGGAATGCAAACCCCTTTCCAGCAACAAAAACGTTCATGCGATTGCCCTGACCGCCTACCCCGGTCGGAATGACAGGTTTGTGGGGGGTGCGTCTGGTGGCGGATTCTAGGTTCTGCGGGGTTCCAAGAGCAACTGCAGATTCCTCCACTCCGCTGCGCTCCGGTCGGAATGACGCTGGCACGTCGCCCTCTCACAGCCCCCCGCCGCCCATCAACAGACCGATCCCGTACGTGACCGCGCCTTCTACCGCGCCCACCACCGTCATCTCGAGCCCTGACGACCACCATGACCGCACCGTGATCAGGCTCTTGGCCGCGCCCACCGCAAAATGCGCGATCAGCGACACCACCGCCGCCGCAATCACCGCCCGCACTCCGTGCATAAAGAAAAACGGGATGACCGGGATCATGGCGCCGACCGCCGTCGACAGCGCCCCTGACGTGGCGGAAACCATCGGGTTCGATAGCGCCCCTTCCGTCGAGCCCAGCCGCTCGCTCGACAGCGCGCGCAACATCTGGTCGGGGTCGCGCGCAATGTGGTCCACCACCTGGAACGCATCTTCCTCCGGCAGCCCTTTCACCTGGTAATAAAGCGCCAGCAACTCGCGCGCTTCCGCCGGATTCATGCGGATCGCTTCGCGCTCGCGCTCGAGCTCCGCGTCGAAAATTTCGCGCTCGCTCTTGGCCGCCAGGTACGCACCCGAGCCCATGGAGAGCGCCGACGCAATCATCCCCGACAGGCCGGCCAGCAGCACATATTTGCTATCGCCGGCGGTTGCGCCCGACACGCCCGAAACGATCCCGAAGATCGCTCCAAGGCCGTCGTTCACGCCATAAATCGCGTCGCCAATCCAGCTTCCCGCCGGCTTGCGTCCTTCGTTGCGTTTGGCGAGCAGTTCGTCCAGCACTTCCTTCGGATCCACGCGCTGGGCGCCCGGCGCCGGTGCGTAGTGGCCGCGCAACAGCGACCCAAGCTCGCGGTGGTGGTCGCGCTCGTCTTCGATGACATGATTGAGGATCTCGATCGACTGCTCGTCGCCCAGATCCTTCAGTTGCTTGCCGTAGTTGGCGATGTGGCGGCTTTCCTCAATCTCCAGGCGGCGCAGCGCCATCCGAATTCCGCCCGCGCGGTTGGGCAGCGAGTCGGCATCGCCATGCGGAGAGCCCTTGTAAACCGGCACAGGACCGCCCAGTTCCTCAATGCGCGCCGCCCACAATGCCGCGTGCTCGTCTTCCGCGCTCGCCAGGTGGCGCAGTACCTGCGCGCGCACCGGGTCTGTGTCGCGGTCGGCCAGCGCGCGATAGGTGTAGCAGCCCACCATCTCGGCCTGCCAGTTTTCCTCCAGCGCTTCGAGGATCTTTTCCAGGCGCGGACCACTCAATGTTTCCTTGGCCAAGGGCATTCTCCGACTCCTTGCTGAAAGTTGAGGATAGCCGAAAAACTGAGGCGGCTGTTAGTTCGCCTGGCGTTTCGGCACCTCCCGCACTCCGCCGTCGCCCCTTTGTCCCTTGTCCCTGTTCGGTTTGCCCCTTCGTTACTACTCCTTTACTCGCAGTTGCTGCCCTTCCCACCCGTGCCGGTTCCCGTATAGTGTTGTGTGCAGCGAAAATTCAGGGCCAAACGCGGCTGGTGCCCCCAGAGCACCCGCGATAACTCGGCCTGTCGACTTGGCGTCCAACCTGTACCACGCTCTTACCGGGGCGGAAATCTGAGGAATCGAGGCAACTACCTCTCATGGCATCACGATCGACACCACCGGCGGCAACTTCCAGCGCGCCCAGCTACGTCGGCCCTTTTATTGCGGTCGCCATCCTGTTTTTCATCTTCGGGTTCATCACCAACCTGAACATGGCGCTGGTGCCGCACCTGCGCAACATCTTCACCTTGCCGTATGCCTGGGCCATGCTCGCCGAGTCGGCGTTCTTCCTGGCCTACTTCGTGTTTGCGTCGCCCACCTCGATGCTGATCCAGGCCATCGGCTACAAGAAGACGATGGTTGTGTCGCTCTTCATTCAGGTCGTGGGCTGCCTGTTGTTCGTGCCCGCCGCCAAGATGGTCAGCTTCCCGCTGTTTCTTACCGCGGTGTTCGTGGTCGGCGCCGGAGTAACCGCGCTGCAGACTGCCGCGAATCCCTACGTTGCCATCCTCGGGCCGGAACGCTCCGCGCCCGCCCGCCTCACCCTTGCGCAGGCCCTCAACTCGTTCGGCGGCACGCTTGCCCCGCTGGTGGCGGGAGCCTACATTCTTACCGATCCAGCCAAGCTGCAAAGCCAGGCGCAAGTGGCGGACACCGTGCGCGGCCCCTACATCGCCATCGCTGCCGGACTGCTGATTCTTGGCTTCGCGGTCATGTTTATGCACCTGCCGCAAATCACCCAGGCGCAGGAGTCCGGCCCAGGGAAGGAAGTCGACCCCGTCCTCGGCCGCAGCATCTGGAGCTACCGCCACACCGTGCTCGCCGCGCTTGGCATATTCCTATATGTCGGCGTGGAAGTCGGCCTGGCCTCCATCGCTCCCAACTATTTCAAGAACCAGGGCATGGACAGCCTCAGCAAGGCGTCGTTCTTCGTCTCGCTCTACTGGCTCGGCGCGCTCATCGGCCGTTTGCTCGGAGCCTGGATACTGACCAAGTTCAATGCCGGTAAGCTCCTGGGCATTTTTGGGGCCGCCGCTATGCTCTTCGTCTTCGTCTCCATGGCAACCCACGGATCTGCCGCGATCTGGGCAATCCTCGTCTGCGGATTCTTCAACTCGATCATGTTCCCGAACATCTTCGCCCTGGGCATCGCCGGACTCGGCCCCATGACCAGCAAGGGATCGGGCCTGATCATGACGGCGGTCGTGGGCGGCGCCGTCGTACCTCCGCTCATTGGCCTGCTGGCTGACAAATCCGGCAGCATCCAGACGGCGCTCATCCTGCCTGCAATCTGCTATCTCTACATCGCGTTCTACGGGTTCGTGGGTCACAAGCCCGCCCGCACCGCGACGGCGTAACTCAACGCTTGGCCGCCTTCACGGGCGGCGAGGGTCCACGCCCGGCGGACTGTGCAGGCACGGGATGGATCGGTAGTAAAACTGAAGGCCCTCCGGCAACCGCCGGAGGGCCTTCGCATCTCTGCCTGTTCGTGCGCTATACCGGCTGCTGCACCGCGTCTTTCACCGCTGCCGCCACGTACGCAATCTGCTCGCCGGTCAGCTCCGGATAAATCGGCAACGCGAGCACCTCATTCGCCGCCTTTTCCGATTCCGCCAGCGATCCGACAATCCTGCACTTGCCCGCAAAGCACTCCTGCAGATGCATGGGCACCGGGTAGTAAATCTCCGTGCCCACCGTGGCCTCGGTCAGCGCCTTCCGCACCGCATCGCGATGCTGCACGCGGATCGAATACTGGTTGAAGATGCTCACGCAATCGGGGCGAATGTGCGGAGTGCCAACCGCTGTTCCGGCAAACGCCGCGTCATACAGCGCGGCATTGCGCCGTCGCGCCGCCGACCACGCATCCAGATGCGGCAGCTTCACCAGCAGTACCGCGGCCTGCAGCGGATCGAGCCGGAAATTCCCGCCCACAAGCTTGTGATAGTACTTCGGCTTCGACCCATGCGAGCGCATCAGCAGCAGACGTTCATAGAGCGCCGCGTCGTTGGTCACGCACATGCCGCCATCGCCCGCGCCGCCCAGGTTCTTCGATGGGAAAAAGCTGAAGCACCCGACCGCGCCCATGCTGCCGGCCTTGCGCCCCTTGTAACCGGCGCTGATTGCCTGCGCCGCATCCTCGATCACCGGAATGCCGTGCCGATCCGCAATTTCCATGATCGGGTCCATGTCGCACATCTGGCCGAAGAGGTGCACCGGCATAATAGCCCTGGTTTTCGGCGTGATCGCAGATTCAATCCTTGCGGGATCGATATTGAATGTCTTCGCATCGATGTCGACGAACACCGGCAGTGCGCCCACGCGGGCGACGCAGCCCGCCGTCGCAAAAAACGTGAATGGCGTGGTGATCACCTCGTCGCCCGCGCCGATGTCGAGAGCCATCAGCGCGGCCAGCAGCGCGTCTGTGCCGCTCGACATGCCCACCGCGTATTTGCAGTCGCTGAGTGCCGCTACCTTCTTCTCCAGTTCTTCCACCCTGGGCCCCAGGATGCACACCTGCGATTCCAGCACTTCGCTCACCGCCTGCATCACTTCTTCGCGAATGCCGGCATACTGCGCCTTCAGATCGAGCAACGGTATCTTCATGATTCCTCTTACTTCCTTCCCTCTGCATTCTACGGCGCAGCCGAGCGGCGCCCATCACCCGTTGGCGCAGGCGGCACTCCCCAAACGGAGCAGTATTGGCCTGGGCCCGCGCACTCCGCCAGCGCTCACAGAGTCCCGCACACTAGGATCGTTCCATGGCCAGCTTCAGAGATCGCCTCCGCTCCCTGCTGCAATGGCCCTCGCCGTCGCTCGCCCCCAACGAGCCCGCGCACCCCTTCGACCTCGCGCACGGCGTCGACACTTCGGGACTCTTCTATGCTGACCGGCTGCCGACCGGCCATGTGCACGATCAATACAGCGAAGGCTACTATGCGACCGCGCCGTCGCTGTTTTTCGGCGCGCTGGCGCAGTGGCAGGCGACCCTGCCCGGAACCGGCACACGCGTCGAAGACTACACGTTCATCGATCTGGGATGCGGCAAGGGGCGCGTTGTCCTGATGGCATCGGGATACCTGTTTCGGGCCGTACGAGGCATCGAGCTGAACCCGAAGCTGGTGCGGATTGCGCGGAGGAATCTGCGGAAGTGGACGAGAAATGGGCGCGCAGTCTGCAGCGACGTGCAGGTGGCGCGGGGCGACGTGCTGGGAGGCGAGTTGGAGCGCTTACTCGATGGGGGCGGCGCGGTGGTGTTGTTTCTGTTCAACTCGTTTGCGGCTGAGGTGCTCGCCGGCCTGATGGAGAAGCTGGCTGGGGCGGCCCGTCGACCGCGGCAGACGCCGATTGACCTGGTCTACGTGCATCCCGAGCACGATCGCCTGGTGGCTGCGACGCCAGGCATCGAGCTGCTGCGCCACGCCGAGATTGCCTTCCGCTATGAGGACGTGAAGGCAGATCTTTTCGGGGTGTCGTCCGATGTTTGCTCGGTGTGGAGACTCGAAGCTCCTCACGCGTCGCTCTGAAGTTCATTCCTGCTCGACTGTTCCCACCCCGACGGGACCGGTGCCCCGTGCAAACTTGAGGTGCCAGACTTGCATCTCCAGACTGTGGCTCTCCGGGCCTTAAGCTCGATGCGGTGCCGGAGTACCCGGGCGTGCGCTCGCCGGCACGATAAAGGGATATATGTATGTCTAGAGCTTTTTTGCCTGGGGCCTTGCTGGCGATCTTCTTTCCTTTCCTCGCAACCGCAGAGACTGTCACCATTACCAGCCCGTCCCCGACCGCGGGACAGCTCATCACGAATGGTTGCATCCAGGTAGATGCCGTCGCACAGGACGATAGTGGAGCGAATATTGCCTCCTGGCGCATTTTCGTCGACAACAAAGCGACTGCATTTACGGCCACAAATACCGCAAGAGTCCATACCGCCGTCTGTGTCCCTTCGGTCAGCATCGGCAAGCATAGTGTCTATGTCAGGGCCACGTCCTCGAATGGAGTCTCGGCCCATTCCACCCCGGTGAACGTCACCATCTCAGGCGAGTACAAAATCGTCGCTCCCAATGACGAAGCCTTGAGCCCGGTTGCGGGGCAGTCTTTCAATAATGGATTGATCCGCGTGTCGACGAGCGCGTATTCGCCGTATCAGTTGAGTACATGGATCGTTTATATCGACGGACAGAAAGTTTTCACTTCGTACAAGCACGCGATCCAAATCAAGACCGACCTGCCCGTGCCTGACGGAACGCACAACGTGGTGGTGAATCTGTGGAACGTGAACGGTGTCTTGACCAAATACGCGGCGAGCAACGTGGTGGTAACAACAGACCCGATGAACATAACGCATTTTGTAAAGCCGCCATCGACAGCAGTTACGATACGAAACCTGGATGACCAGGGAGTTATCCACTGGAAGGCGCCGATCACGGGCGCCGTGGCGTCGTGCCGAAAAGCCGATCTTGCGTGCGCCGCCATGGCTCCCATTGCCCGCATGGACCCGGTCCAGTTTGTCGCGACGCCCACGGCGCTTCCTGTTGCCAGCGATGGAATGGCGGCGCTGTTTGAAACACTATCGGGCACAGAGCCTTACGGGAACGCGCTCTACGGAAGCTCCATCTTTGACAACGACGCCAGCCGGGTAAACTTTGTCTCGGATATGTGGGTCATGGACACGTCGACGAACGTGCAGACAGTTGAACTCGATCTCTACACCACTGTGAACGGAACCACGTTCATGATGGGCACGCAATGCGACTTTGCGTCGGGGCACTGGGATTTCTGGGACGACACACCGCAGAATCCCCCTGCGCATCCCCACTGGCAGCGCGTTTTTCCCACGCCGCAGAACAACGACCTTGTCTGCAATATCAAGCCGAACAAGTGGACGCATGTGCGCATCAACGCGGCCCACGACGCGAGGTCGTATCATTTTGTTTCGATTGAGATTGACGGAGTGAACCACTCGCTCAGTGCCCTGCCCGCGTCGCAGACCACGCCGCGCGGCTGGCCGAATGGCACGGCGGTGCAGGTGCAGCTCGATTCCAACAACTCGGCGACGCCGTTCGACGTATATATCGACAACTTCAACGTGACGAAGTGGTGAGGGGCTGGAAGGCATCGAGCTTCGCCGCGTAGACCTGGCAGTCGTATGCGAAATCCACCTTGTAACAGTTGGGGAAATAGATGGTCTTTCCATCCGGAGCCCATTTCGGAGCGGTGGCGCGCCCCTCCGACGCTGCCACTTTCTGCACCGCACTCCCGTCCGGGTTCATGATGTAGATCTCGTAGTTGCGGCCCCGGTTGGAGGCGAAGGCGATCTTCGTTCCATCGGGCGACCAAGCCGGCCAACCGTCAAAGGCGGGATTGTTGGTCAGGTTCTGTGCACCGGTGCCGTCGGCGTTAGCGATGAAGACCTCGGAATTGCTCTCGCCCAGCATGCGACGAAAAGCGAGTCTCTTGCCGTCGGGCGACCAGACGGGGTAGGTGTTCACCCCGCCTGAAATAAGGGTGCGAATCTTTTTTGTCGCCACGTCAATGGAGTAGATCTCAGAGTCATTCTTCTTCGGGGGCTTCAGGTCGTCGTCGGTGCAGTAGGCGATGCTTCGCCCGTCGGGAGCCCAATTGGGGTGGATGGCCTTCACGCTGGCGGGAGTCAGCGGGACTGTCGCGGAGCCATCGGCATTTGCGGAGCCGTCGGCATTGATGAGCTCGATCTGTTCGAGCTCGCCCTTTACCAGGACAAAGGCGATTTGCCGTCCATCGGGCGACCAGGCGGGATCCTCATGATCGGCATCGTCATGGGTAAGCTGACGGGGATCGGATCCGTCGATTCCCATGCGGACAAGCTGCTCCCTGCCCGCGATGACCGAGAGGATGACCATGCTCTTGCCATCCGGAGCCAGCGTGATGTCGTCGTTGACCGAATGGGTGAGCTGGAAGGCGATGGTAAGAGTCCGGCTTTGCGCGTGTGCGTGCGGCCCGATGTTCCCAAGCGACAGGACCAGAGAGGCCCTTACTATCTTCCGTGACAGGGAAGGATTCATTGGCATGTAGACGCTCCGGACGATTTTACGTGAGTGCCTGCCGCAAAACAGCGCTACCGGAACGATGGCGCGCTTCTCTTATACTGGGGCAGTTATGCCTAAAGTTCGTGTCAGTTCGTTCGCTGTTTCGCTGGACGGGTACTCTGCCGGCCCCGACCAGAGCCTCAAGAATCCGCTTGGGGAGCGCGGTCCTGAGTTATTCAAGTGGTTCTTCTCCACGCGCACCTGGAACCAGATGCATGGGCAGGAAGGCGGCTCAACCGGCGTGGACGACGACTGGGCCCGGCGCGCCATGGAAGGCGTGGGGGCATGGATTCTCGGCCGCAACATGTTCGGCCCGGTACGCGGCCCGTGGCCCGACGACTCATGGAAGGGATGGTGGGGCGACGAGCCGCCCTATCATGTGCCCACGTTCGTACTCACCCACCATCAGCGCGCATCGCTGGAGATGCAGGGAGGCACAACCTTCCACTTCGTGACCGAGGGCATCGAGGCAGCGCTGGAGCGGGCGAAGCAGGCGGCCGGGGACAAGGACGTGCGCATCGGCGGTGGAGCGGCGACGATCCGGCAATATTTGCGCGCCGGCCTCGTCGACGAACTGCACCTGGTACTTCGCCCCATCCTCATGGGATCGGGTGAGAACCTGTTCGCCGGCCTCGATCTGCGCGAGCTGGGATACCGCTGCACTGAACATGTGTCGACGGAGCTCGCGACCCACGTAGTGATCAAGAAGATGGCGTGATCGAGCGCGGATTTTCGGGTGAACGGCCGTCTGCCGCAGGTTTCCGGCGCTACCTGGCGAACACGGCTTCGTCTTCCGGACAGAGCGTCTGGGACGCGACTATACAGACTTGTGCGGTCCGGTGCCAAGAGGTTTCGGGGTCGGTTGGGCCACGTCCGCTGGCGTGAATTCGCTGGAAATACGAATTCAACGATTGACAGTCCCGCCGGGTACCAAAATACTGCTTACAGTCCGTCCCTAGTCAAAACAGGAATTTCTATCTGTCGTATGTTCCCTCTCCAGTTCCGGCCCGAGTCACCCTAGTCAAGATATTTTGAAAGGCATTGAGCAGCATGAAGATCCTGCCTAACATGATGCGCGGGCTTGGATGCGTGTGGTTTGTGTGTGCCGCCGCGATGGCCTTTGGGTGCGA
>Ga0070683_100001191_pt1 | contig 19771 bp, 20 predicted proteins | sample KBSC713LmetaG_FD_64662 | JGI IMG/M metagenome (GOLD analysis project Ga0070683, IMG submission 64662) | Corn rhizosphere microbial communities from Kellogg Biological Station, Michigan, USA - KBS C7.1-3L metaG | ecosystem: Host-associated > Plants > Roots > Rhizosphere ... | reverse complement strand
ATTCGGCCCGGCATCGTGTACGGGCACCGCCGCGGCATCCCGGCCGAGATGGTCGAGTGGGCCGGCCGCTTCGGCGTCGGGCGCTACGTCGGGTCACCCGGCACCCGCTGGCCGGTCGTGCACGTGGAGGACCTCGGCGACCTTTTCGTGGCCGCGATCGAGCGGGCCGAGCCGGGCGCGGTCCTGCACGGGGTCGGCGAGACCGTGCTGTCCTCCGACGTCGCCGCCGCGGCCGACCGGGCCGCCGGGGGCGCCGGCCGGGCCGAGGCGTGGCCGGTCGAGGCGGCCGCGGTCGAGCTGGGCGAGCGGTACGCCGCCAACCTGGCGCTCGATCAGGTGCTCAGCAGCACGCGAACGCGCTCGTCGATGGATTGGCACCCGCACCGGCCCGGGCTCGTGGCCGACCTGACGGGCTAGCGCCTGCTCAAAGGGGCCGGGCCCCTTGAAGCAGGCGCTAAGCCCTGCGCGGCTCGCCGCGGTAGGTGCCGAAGGACCACAGGTTGCCTTCCGGGTCTTTCACCGTGAAGCCGCGGGAGCCGTAGTCGGCGTCGTTGAGCTCCTGGACCACCGTGGCGCCGGCGTCGACCGCCCGCTTGAAGAGCGCGTCCGGCTCGTCGCACACCACGTAGCAGCCGAACGTGCCGGCCCGCAGCGGCCACTTGTCGTCGGGCGTGTCGCGGTCGCTGCCGAGCATGACGCCGCCGCCCAGCGGCCAGGACAGCTGGGCGTGTTGCACCATGCCACCAGCGTCGCCGTCGCCGTAGACGGCGGTCTCCTCGAAGCCGAACGCGTCGACGAGGAAGCGGATCAGGCCGCGCGCGTCGGTGGCGCGCAGCGACGGCCAAACCGTCGGAGCTGGAATGTTCTCGGTCATGCGTCCGACTCTGCCAGCGCCAGCACCTCGTCGGCTTGGATGAATCGGAACTCGCTCGGCGCGCACCCGGCGAACTCGGCGAACTCGCGGGCCATGTGCGCCTGGTCGTAGTACCCGGAGGCGACGGCCAGGTCGGCGAGCGACCGGCGGCCGCCCTGGGCGGTGTCCAGCTGCAGCCCGCGCCGGGCGCGGTCGAACCGGACCACCCGCCCGGCGACCTTGGGGCTCAGCCCGACCTCGGTGGCGAACTGGCGGCCCAGGTATCGACTGCTCCAGCCGAGGTCGTCGGCGAGCGCGGCGATCGGGACGGCGCCGCCCGAGTCGGTCAGCCGCCGCCACGCCTCGACCACCTCGGGCCGGGGCAGCACGCCCGGGTTGACCCGCCGCCAGAGCAGCTCGTCGAGCACGTCGAAGCGGGCCGCCCACGACGGTTGCATCACCATGCGCTCCCGGATCTCCTCCGCGAACGAGCCGAGCAGCGCCGCGCCGTCGACGTCCACCGAGGCGAGCTCTCCAGCGGGCAGGCCGAGCAGCGCCCGCGCGCCGAGCGGGGAGAGCGACAGCTGGATGCCCGACTGGCGACCGTCGTGCGCGATCATCGCCGGAGTCGTATGCAGGCCGCCGACCAGCGTGTCGTAGGCGCCGGGCGGGGTCGCCGGGTCGGGGTGCTCGACCATGATCAGCGGGTCGTCGAGCGTGACGATCATCGTGAGGTGCGGAGAGGGGAGACCGCGGTGGCGCGCCGGAGTGCCGCCGACCAGCCGGTAGCCGGTGTACCACCCGACGTACGGGCGCAGCCGGGGAGCCGACCGGCGCACCGCGGACTCGGAGATCATGGCGCCTCCACGGAACCGTCCGGGCGACGAACCGTGATCGCCCAGCGCTCGAATCCGCCGTACACCGGCGGGTGCTTGGCGGCCAGCCGCTCGTCGAGCTCGATGCCCCAGCCGGGCGCGGTCGACGGGGTCGCGTAGCCGGCCGCGATCGTCGGCGTCCCCGGGAAGATCTCGTGCACGACCGGCGCGTACACGTGCCCCTCCTGGATGCCGAACGCCGGGCTGGCGAGGTCGAGCGCGAGGTTGGCCGCGCAGCCGACCGGGGAGACGTCGGCCGGGGCGTGCCATGCCGTCTGGACGCCGGTCAGCTCGCAGAGGTTGGCCAGCTTCCAGCCGGGGGTGAGCCCGCCGACCGCCGAGATGTGCAGCCGCAGCAGGTCGACCCCGCCGCCGGTGACCAGCCGGACGGCCTCCGGCACCGAGGCGACCAGCTCGCCGACCGCGATCGGGACGGGGCTGGCCGCCCGTACCTCGGGGAGGCGCGCGTAGTGCTCCGGCGGGATCGGGTCCTCGAGGAAGAACAGCCCGTACGGCTCCAGCGCCCGCGCCAACCCGACCGCCTGCTTCGGGGTGAGCCGGCTGTGGACGTCGTGCAGCAACTCGACGTCGTCGCCGAGCCGCTCACGGGCGGCCGCGAAGAGCTTTGGGGTCTGCCGCAGGTAGGCGTGGACATCCCAGCCGTCCGGGTTGGGCGCGTCCGGGTACCCGCCGACCGTGGCCGGCGCGCCGTAGGTGCCGAGGCCGAGTTGCCCGGTCTGCAGCCGGACGTGGTGATAGCCCTCGTCGATGAACTCGGCCGCCCGGTCGAGCGTCTCGGCGAAGTCGTGGCCGGAGGCGTGCACGTATACCGGTACCGCCTCGCGCAGGCGGCCGCCGAGCAGCTCGTAGACCGGCATGCCGGCCCGCTTGCCGGCGATGTCCCACAGTGCCATGTCCACCCCGGACAGGGCCGAGTTCAGGACGGGCCCGCTCCGCCAGTACCCGGAAAAATGCAGCATCCTCGTGAGGTCGGTGATGGCGGCCGGGCTGCGTCCGATGAGAAACGGGCGGAGGTGCTGTTCGACGGCCGCGACCACGGCGGCCGAGCGCTGATTGAACGTGGCGCAGCCGAGGCCGTAGAGCCCGTCGTCGGACGTGTCGATGCGCACGACGACGAGGTTGACCCCCTCCGGCGCGGTCACGATGACGCGGACATCGGTGATCCTCAACCTGCTCGCTCCTCGATCGCCAGCGGATATGCCGCCGTGAAGCCGATGAGTTCGCGCGCCGGCGCGAGGTCGATCGGCGCCGCCCGGCCGGGGAATTCGGGGCGCGGCACGCCTGGATGGAAGCGCCGCAACAACCATTCCGTGGGATACGGGGCGAGCGTCTCCTCGGCGGCGACGTAGAGGACGTGGGCACCGGGGTCGGCCGGGCTCAGCGAGGCGAGCATGGCCCGGGCGGCATCGCGCGCGTCGAGGTAGCACCACAGGTCGTTGGTGCCGCGCTCGGGGTGCTCGACGAACTCGGCGGCCCGCGCGGGAAGGCGGCCGTCGATCGTGCCGACGAACGGAAGCCGCAGCGCGACGACGTCCATCCCGTAGCGAGCCGTGATCATCTCCGCGGTCAGCTCGTCGACGCGTTTCGACAGCGCGTACGGGTCCATGATCTGCAGCGGCAGGCCGGTGTCCATCGGCAGGTACGGGATGGTGAGCTGGCGCGGGGCGAACGGCAGGCCGCAGATGGCATAGCTGGACGCGATCGCCGCGCGGGTGATGCCGGCCTGGCCGGCCTGGTCGAGCACGGTGAAGGTGGCCAGGGTATTGACCCCGAACACGTCCTCCGGCGGGTCGACCAGCGGCGTCGGGATCGCGGCCAGGTGGATGACCGCGTCACAGTCGCGCAGCGCGCGGGCCACCGCCTCGACCTCGCGCGCGTCGCCGACCACGACCTCGGTCGCCGGCAGCGGCTCGGCCGGCTCCTCGAGGACCAGCGCGGTCGTCGGGATCGACTCGGCGGCCAGCAGATCCAGCGTGGCGCGGCCGATCATGCCGGCGGCACCGGTTACGAGTACCCGCACGATGCGGGAACTTACCAGCGGTTTTGGCGGCCGCGCGGCCCGAGTTTGCGGGAGGCCGCGCTTGGCCGGGCTCCGGACGTTGCTGGTATCCATGGCTCATGAAGTTCCGGGTGCTCGGGCCGCTGCAAGCGCTCGACCGGAACGGTCCGATCACGCTCGGTGGTCCGATGCAGCGGGCCGTGCTCGGCGCCCTGCTGCTCGAGCCGAATCGCGTGGTCTCCATGGACCGGCTCATCGACCGGCTCTGGGGCGATGACCCGCCGTCCCGCGCGAGCGGCACCCTGCGGGCATACGCGTCGAACCTGCGCCGCGCGCTCGGCGGATCGGAGGTGCTGGTCTGGCGAGCCCCCGGGTACCAGCTGCGGATCGAGCCCGACGACGTCGACGCGTCACGGTTCGAGCGGCTCCTCGACGAGGCGCGCTCGGCGCCCGACCCGGCCACCGCCGAACCTCTCCTGGCCGAGGCGCGGGCGCTGTGGCACGGCCCGCTGCTGGCCGACCTCGCCACCGTCGACTTCCCCGAGCGGGTTCGCTTCGACGAGCTTCGGCTGGTCGCGCTCGAGGAACATGGTGCGGCGCTCGTCGCTCTGGGCCGGGAACAGGAGCTGGTCGCCGAGATCGACGCGGCCGCCGCCGAGCATCCGCTGCGCGAGCGCCTCCGAGCCGTGCAGATGGTCGCCCGCTACCGGGCCGGGCTCCAGGTCGAGGCGCTCGACGTGTACGCCGAGCTGCGCCGCCGGCTCGTCGACGAGCACGGCCTGGACCCCGGGCCGGAGCTGCGCCGCCTGCAGGAGCAGATCCTGCGCCAGGACCCTTCACTCTTGTTTGTCGGGCAGTCGTCATCACTGGTCGGACGGGCCGCGGAAATCGCCGTCCTCCGCCGGATGCTGGTTTCCGGTGGCGGCCGGCTGGCGCTGCTCGAGGGTGAGGCCGGGATCGGCAAGACCCGGCTGGCCGAAGCGATCGCGGCCGAGGCGGCGGCGCTGGGCTACGACGTGCGGTGGGGCCGGGCGATCGAGGGCGGCGGCGCCCCGCCGTGGTGGCTGTGGACGCCGGTGGTGCCGGGCCTGTCGTTGCCCGAAGATCAGGATCCGGTGGTCGCGCGACAGCGGCTCAACCAGGCGCTGGTCGACGCGCTCGGTTCAGCGAAGCCGCTGTTGGTGGTCCTCGAGGACCTGCAGTGGGCCGACGCCGCGGCGCTCTCCTCGCTGGAGTTCGTGGCCGCCCAACTGCCGGTCTTCATCGTCGCCACCTACCGCGAGAGCGACCTCGGCGACGCCCCCGCCCTCCGGGCGACGCTCGGCGTACTCGCCCGGCTGCCCGGCGTCGAGCGGCTCGCGTTGCACGGGCTGAGCCTCGAGGAGGTGGCCGGGCTGATCCGCACGTACGGCGTCGACGTCCCGGCCGAGCCGGTCCACGAGCGCACCGAGGGCAACCCGTTCTTCATCACCGAGCTGCTACGGCTGGACGCCCCGGTGTCCGCCGTGCCGCTGTCCGTCCGGGACGTCGTGCGTCGGCGGGTGGCCCGGTTGCCGGCGGCGACCCGGACGCTGCTCGACACGGCCGCGGTCGCCGGGCGGGAGTTCGATCTCGATCTGGTCGCGGGCGCCGGTGACCTCGCGGTGGCGGACGCGCTGGCGGGCGTCGAGCCGGCCGTCGAGGCCGGGATCGTGCAAGCCGTGCCGGACGCGGTCGGTCGCTACCGGTTCAACCACGCGCTGGTCAGCGACACGCTGGCCGGCGACCTCACGCTCACCCACCGGGCCCGCGTGCACGAGCGGCTGGGCCGGGCGCTCGCGGACGCGTACGGCGAGGACGCGCGGCAGGCGGCGGCGATCGCCGAGCACCTGTGGGCCGCGCTGCCGACCGGCGACGTCGCCGTCGCGCTCGCCGCCCAGCTGCGCGCGGCCGATGTGGCCTGGACCGGCCTCGCGTACGAGCAGACCGAGGCGCTGCTGGCCCGCTCGGCGGCGCTGCTGGCTGCCCGGCCACCGGATCCGGCACTCGACGACCTCGAGCTCGGCCTGCACATCCGGCTGGGCTCGACGTTGAGTGCGCGGCACGGGTACACGCTGGAAGCCCGCTCGGCCTTCAACCGGGCGCGAACGCTGGCCGACCGCCTCGACCGGCGCGCCGATGTGCTGCCGGCGCTGTGGGGGCTCGGCGCGACCGCCGTCGTCCGGGCCGACCTCGACGACGCCGAGGCAGTCACCCAGGCGGCGCTCGACGAGGGCCGGCTCGTGGGCGGGCCGGCGCTGGCCATCGGATACCAGGGGGTCGGCATCGTCGACTTCTACCGGGGCCGGCTCACCGCCGCGCGCAAGCAGTTCGCCGCCGCGCTTGCGGTCTGGGCTGAGGTCGGCGACCGCGTGCCGGTCCTGCACGGGCCGCCGGCTGGCGCGCGACCGGACGTGATGGCTCCTTCATACGACGCGTTGGCCGCATGTGTACTGGGTGAGCCGGCCGACGCCGACCGGCGGATCGCGGACGCCCTCCGGGCGGCGGCGGCGACCGGGCAGCCGTACGCGATCGCGTTCGTGCACAGCTTCCATGCGCGGCTCGGCGTCCTTTCGCGGTCGAGCTCGGTGGCGCGGTCGGCGGCGCTCGAGGCCATCGCGGTGGCGGAGGAGCACGGGTTCGCGCTTCTGGTGAGCCACGCGGTGATCCCGCTCGGCTGGGCGCAGGCGGTCGACGGCGACCCGCGCGGCGGGCTGGCCACGATCGAGCGCGGGCTGGCCGGCCTCGAGCGGATGCGCCAGCGGATCCTCGTGCCGTTCCACCTCGGGTTGCAGGCCTCGGTGCTGCGGATGCTGGGCGCGTCGGATGACGCTCGGGCCGTGTTGGACCGGGCGCGAACCGAGAACGCGGCCCGCGGTGGCGGCTTCGAGACGGCGTTCCTAGCCGATTCCTAACGGCTCCGGCCAGGCTCGTTGGCATGCGAGTACTGGTGACCGGGGCATCCCGGGGGATCGGACGGGCACTGGTGGTGGAGCTCTCCACGCGCGGGATGGAGGTCGTCGCCACCGCCCGCAACGCGGCGGACCTCGACGGGCTGCCGTCGGTGGCCAACCTGCCGCTCGACGTCACGTCCGACGCGTCGGTCGCGGCCGTCGCCGAGGCGGCCGGACCGATCGACGTCCTGGTCAACAACGCGGCGGTGAGCATCGCGGCGCCGGTGGAGGCGACGCCGGCCGGCGCGGCGCGCGACATGTTCGACACGAACGTGCTCGGGCCGCTGCGGATGATCGGCGCGTTCGTACCGGCCATGCGCTCGCGCGGCGGCGGGCTGGTCGTGAACGTGTCGTCGGTCGCCGGCCGGGCGGTGTTTCCGCTCAACGGCGTCCACGCGGCCAGCAAGCACGCGCTCGAGGCGATGAGCGAGGGGCTCGCGCTGGAGGCCGGGCCGCTGGGCATCCGGGTGCTGGTGTGCCAGCTCGGTGGGGTGGCCACCGGCATGTACCAGAACCAGCCGCGGTTCACCGACCCCGCGTACGCCGAACTGCACAAGGCCCAGGAGGAGGGCTTCGCCGAGCACGCCGCCCACCAGGCCACGCCGGAAGCGGTGGCCGGACCGATCGCCGATGCGCTCCAGGCCGCGGTGAATGGCCCGACGTTCGCCCGCGTGCCGATCGGCAAGGACGCCGAATGGGTGCTCGCCGAACGGGCCCGGCTGGACGACGCCGGCTGGGTCGCTCGTGTCCAAGCGATGAGGTGAGGAGCGATCATGACTGAGGCACTTGACCTGGTGCGACAGTGGACGGCCGCGGAGGCGGCCAACGACGCCGAGCGGCTCGACGCCGTTCTGGCGGAGAACTTCGTCGGGATCGGACCGTTCGGCTTCGTGCTCGACCGTGCACAGTGGATGGTGCGGTTCCGCAACGGCTTGGAGAACAGGGCATTTGCCGTCGAGGAGCCGTCGACGTATGACCACGCGGGGGCCGTCGTGGTGGTCGGCGTGCTCAACCAGCAGACGAGCTGGCAGGGCAACGACAACTCGGGTAAGTTCCGGCTCTCGGCCACGGTCGTGAAGGAAGGCGACGGCTGGAAGCTGGGCAGCGCCCACATCGGCGGGTTGCAGCCGCCGGGGCCCCCGCGGTAGCTACATCAGCCAGCCGTGCTCGTCGGCCAGCCGGACCGCCTCGGCTCGCGTGCGGGCGCCGGTCTTGCCGATCGCCGAGGACAGGTGGTTGCGGACGGTGCCTTCGGAGAGGCGGAGCTGGGCGGCGATGTCGGCGACGGTGCCGCCGTCGCGGGCGGCCACCAGGACCTCGGTCTCGCGCGGCGTCAGGGGACTGTCGCCGCTGGCGAGCGTCTCGGCCGCCAGCGTCGGGTCGACCACCCGCAGCCCGGCGGCGATCCGGCGCACCGCGTCGGCGAGCTGCCGGGCCGGGGTGTCCTTGACGACGAAGCCGCTCGCCCCGGCCGCCATAGCCCGGCGCAGGTAACCGGGCCGGCCGAACGTGGTGACCATGAGGACCTTGCAGGCCGGCACCGCGGCCCGGAGCGCGGCCGTTGCCGCGATGCCGTCCAGCCCGGGCATCTCGACGTCGAGGAGGGCCACGTCCGGCCGGGTCCGCCGGGCCGCCTCGACCACCTCGTCGCCCCGGCCGACCTCGGCGACCACCTCGAAGTCGGGTTCGAGGTCGAGGAGGGCGGCGAGCGCCCCGCGGACGAGCGCCTGGTCGTCAGCGAGGAGGAGGCGGATCGTCGATTCCACGCCGCCGATCATGGCATGATCGCTGGCCGAACTTGGGCCTGTCTCGACGCCGGGCCCGGCCCTCGGCTCCGGCCAGGTGCTTATGCCACGGTCACCCGCAGAGCGAACCCGCCCTGCGGGGACCGCCCGACCGTGACCGTGCCGCCGACCGCCGAGGCGCGCTCGCGCAGGCCGTCCAGGCCGTGTTCGGCGCCCTCGACCGCGGTCCCCCCCGGCCCGGTCCCGTCGTCCTCGACGGCCACCGACGACGGCGTCAAGGTGATCCAGCAGCGCTTGGCGCCGCTGTGCCGCACGACGTTCGTGACGCCCTCGCGTACCGCCCAGCCGAACAGCTCCTGCCGCGCCTCCGGCACGACGTCGATGGTCGGCGGCAGCTCGGGCTCGATCTCGGCGGACTCCAGGGCGGTGCGGGCCCGGGCCAGCTCGACGCCGAGCGTCACCTCGCGGTAGCCGCCGACCGCACTGCGCACGTCGGCCAGTGCCTCCCGGGCGAGCCGCTGGATGTCGGCGATCTCGGCCTGGGCCCGCTCCGGCGCCATCGACACGAGCCGCCCGGCCAGCTCGGCCTTCACCGACACCACGGTGAGCGAGTGGCCGAGCAGGTCGTGCAGGTCACGGGCGAAGCGATTGCGCTCGTCGGCCACGGCCAGCCGGGCGATCTCCTGATGGGCCGCATCGAGCTGGGCGTTGCGCTCGACCAGCCGGACGGTGCCCCACACCGCGAGCGAGGAGACCACGACGACGAACGCGAGGTTGTCGTCCGCGTGCCAGCCCGGCAGTACCCGGGTGACCACCACGATCAGGGCGGCGTACCCGGCCACGATCGTCCAGGCGATGCGGGTCGGGAACAGGAAGATCGTCATCACCGAGATGTAGACCATCGACCCGAGAGCCGGCTGGCCGATGGTCGCCGCCAGGAGCACTGCGAGGCCGATCATCGCGCCGATGATGAGGACGTTCTCGGCCAGGTCGAGTCGCCGGAACCGGACGCGGAACGAGGACCGCAGCCGGATGAAGCCGGCGATGTACAGCACGGAGAACAGCACCGCGAACGTGACGCCGGCGATGCGGCGCCACGGTTCGGGGTGGTGCCATGCCGTCCGGACCGGGTCGACCATGTAGACCAGCCAGACCGCGGCCCACAGCCAGATGTACCGGGCGCGAGCCGTTCCGATCTGCCTGATCCTCGTGCTCATGTCGCCACGCTACCGATCTCAGGCCCGCGCGGTGTCGGCCTGGAACCGGCGGATGCCGATGAAGCCCAGCACGATCGCCCAGCCGAGCAGGACCAGAACGGCGTTGAAGTTCAGGCTGCCGTGCTCCAGCGGGGCACGGGCGACGTCGGCTGCCCAGTACGAGGGCGTGTACTTGGCCACGATCTGCATGAAGTGCGGCATCTGGTCGTACGGGAGCCAGAGCCCGCCGAGGAGCGCGAGCAGGAAGAACAGCAGCCCGTTGACCTGCTGGATGCTGTCGGGCTTGGCGATGTAGCCGATGATCAGCCCGAGCGCGGCGAACGGCAGCGCGGACAGCCACGAGCCGATGAACACCAGCACCCACGTCGCAGCGCTCAGCCGGACGCCGAGGACGGTCGCGCCCAGCCCGTAGACGACGATCAGCGACGGCAGGACCAGGACCAGCGACAGCAGGACCTTGCTGATCACGTATCGCAGCGGGTTGAGCGGCGTCAGGCGGAGCTGGCGGTTCCAGCCCACGCCGCGCTCGACGGCGATCGAGCCGGCCGTGCCGGTCGCCGAGGACATCGCGCCGAAGATGCCCATGCTGACCATGATGTAGGCGGCGACCGTCGTGTTGTGATACGTGTCGTGCTTGTTCGGCGTACCGATGACAAGCAGCAGGATCGCCGGCAACAGCACGCTGAAGATGAGGATCCGGCGGTTGCGCAGGACACGGGTGACCTCCATGCGGAGGTAGGTGAGGTTCACGGCGTGCTCGTTTCGGTGGTGAGGGCGATGAAGGCGTCTTCCAGGCCGTGCGCGACGACCTCGATGTCATGGGCGGCGGTGGCGGTCAGCAGTTCGCGCAGGGCGGCGTCGGAGTCCGAGCACTGCAACAGGACGGAATCGCCGCGCGTCTCGACCGAGTCGACCCCGGGATAGCCGGCGAGCACATTCACGTCGGCGCTGGGGAGTGTGGCTCTGATCGTACGACCGGAAACCAGGGATTTGATGTGACTCGGTGATCCGTCGGCGACGATCTGTCCGGTGCGCATCAGCACGATGCGGTCGGCGTAGGCGTCGGCCTCTTCCAGGTAGTGAGTGGCGAAGAGGACCGTGCGTCCCTGGGCGGTCTCCTCGCGCATCGCGACCCAGAACGCGCGCCGGGCCTCGACGTCCAGGCCGGTGGTCGGCTCGTCGAGCACGATGAGGTCGGGGTCGTTGACGAGCGCCATGGCGAAGCGGACCCGCTGCTGCTGGCCGCCGGAGAGCCGGCCGACGCGCTGCTTGGCGAACTCGGCGACGCCGGCCCGCTCGAGCACCTCGGGGACCGGGCGGTGCTTGCGATACAGGGAGGCGGCCAGCGTGACGATCTCGTTCGTGGTCAGGTCGGGCAGCAGCCCGCCGGACTGGAGCATCGCGCCGACCTTGCCGTCGATGATCGCCTCATTCGGCTGGCGGTTGTAGATGCTCGCGCGGCCGGCGTCCGGCTTCGTCAGGCCGAGCATCATGTCGATCGTGGTGGACTTGCCGGCGCCGTTGGGGCCGAGGAGGGCGACCACCTCGCCGGCGGCGATGCGCAGGTCGACCTGGTTCACCGCGGTCAGCTCGCCGAAGCGCTTGGTCAGCCCGGTGAGGTCGACCGCGGGGCCGGTCGCCCGATTGGTCATGGTTGGCATGTCAGCAGCATTGCCCGCCGGCGCGGGGGAGACGGCTGCGTCCCGTCACCCTGCACCCATGACGGATGTCATGCTCACCGGCCGCGTGAACGGGCCACAAAACAACCCTCCCCGCGCGAGTTGCTCAAGCTCGCGCAGGGAGGGCATTTCTGGGGAGGGCTCTTGACTTGTGCTCGGTGCGACGTTCTGGTGTGACCGTGCGAGGCAGCCTTCAAGGGAGGCTTCCGGCCGCCTTCGCCGGTCACTTCTTCACTGTGCGCCATCCAACTGGAGTTCTCCTCAGGCGACGCTGGGAACTTCCTGTCAGTCGCGAACCGCCCTGGCCACGCTCCCGTAGTAGCGGTCGAACCCGTTGACCGAGGAGATCACATGCGGAAGCTCGTCATCACCGTCGCCACTGCCGCCGCCGCGCTGCTGGCCCTGACCGCGTGTGGCCCGAACGACCAGTCGGCGGCCGAGGCCGCCGGGCAGGCCGCGTCCGCCGTTGCCGGGTCGAGCCCGTCGCCGTCCCCGACTCACGAGCCGCTCGAGCGGAACACCACCAGCGACGAGGACCGGCCGGGCACCGTGCTGGCCAAGGTCGCCGACACGGCCAAGTTCGGCCAGATCCTGGTCGACGCCCAGGGCATGACCATCTACCGGTACGACAAGGACGACAACAACCCGTCCAAGTCCAACTGCGTGGGCAACTGCCTGGTCAAGTGGCCGGCCGTCGCATGGGCGCCGGGCGCTTCCATCCCCGGCATCGAGCCGCGGCTCATCGGCAAGGTCGTCCGTCCCGACGGCTCGCAGCAGCTGACGATCGGGGGCTGGCCCGCGTACCGGTTCTGGACCGACAAGGTCCCCGGCGACGTCAAGGGTCAGGGCGTCGGCAAGACCTGGTGGGCGATCACTGTGGAGGGCAAGCGGGCCCACGAGGTCAGTGTCGAAAGCGGTTCTGGGTATTAAGTCGTTGCGGGTGATCCCCGGGCTCGCTACTTTTGGCGTACACGGGAAAGGAGGTGGTCCAAAGTTGTGTAGTACATGGACTCGTGAGGTGGTTGTCCGCTAACCGCCGTCCTCTGGACTCGGATCGTCGAGATCGCTGAAGGCAGCGGGTTGGCGAATACGAGACAGCTACCCGACCCCTGGGGTGCCGGCTCAGTCCAAGCTGGTCTGTGCGCGAGCACAGAAACCCCAGGGGTCGTCATATTTCAGGGCTCAGACCTCGATCCGGTCGAGGGCCGCGCAGTCGCCACCGAACTCGATCGTGTTCAGGCCGACCAGCAGCGGCACCCGCAGCGACACCGAGCCGACCCGGTTGTCGGCGGCCTCCGGAAATGCGAGCGGGACCGGCGCCCCGTCGTTCACGCGCACCTGGGCCGCGTGCGGCGACCGGGCCACGTAGAAGACGATCATCTGATAGTCGCCGGCCCCTTCGGCGGCCACGCCGGCGAAGCGCACCGTCCGCCCGTCGCGCACGTTGCCGACGATCTGCCCGCCCGAGGCCGTCTCGAACGGGAAGATCGACACGCCGTCGCTGCGGATCACCGTGGCCGCCTCGGCCTCGTAGCTGATCGGAGCCGGGCTCGGCACCGGAACCGGGGAGACCGTGGGTGGGACGGCCGGCACCGGCCCGCGGCTGGGCCCGTCGCGGCTGGCTCGTGTCGAACCGTCGGCCGAAGGCCGGCCCGGGAGCACGCCGCCCTGGCGCGGGGTTTGCTGCACGAAGGCTCGATGGGGGCCGGCCGGATCGTCGGTGGCCATGTTGTGCACGGCGATGCCGGCACCGGCCGCGACCAGCAGGGCGCCGCTGAGGACGATCATGAGCGGGGCCGCCGGCGAATCGCCTCGTCGACTACCGCGATAGCGGCCCGGAGGCGGGTTCGATGCCGCCGTGGACATTTACCCTCCTCGCTCGCTCCCCGTGCAGCACGTTAGCGTGCCGCACGGGGACCGCACGAGGGACAAGTCAGGCAGACTGGCGAATCACCAGGCTGGTCGGCAGGATCGGGCTGGGTCCGGTCTCCTTGCCGTCCATGAGCGCGAGCAGCCGCCGAGCGGCCACCGCGCCCATTTCCTCGACCGGTTGGTGCACGGTTGTCAAAGCGGGCTGGGTGAACGAGGCGAGCGGCAGGTCGTCGAAGCCGATCACGGCGACGTCGTCCGGCACGCGACGGCCGGACTGCCGCAGCGCGTGCAGCGCCCCGACCGCCATGAGGTCCGACGCGCAGAAGACCGCGTCGAGGTTGGGCCGGTGATCCAGGAGCCGGCACATCGCATGGATCCCGGCTGGGCGGGTGAAGTCGCCGTACGCGATCGGGCCCGGCTCGAGGCCGTGGTTGACCAGCGCCTCGCGGTAGCCGGCGAGCCGGTCGACGCCGGGGGAGACGTCGGGCGGGCCGGCGATCGTGGCGATCCGGCGCCGCCCCTTCTTGACGAGGTGGTCGATGGCCATCCGGGCGCCGTCGCGGTTGTCGGCGTCCACGTGCGAGAGCGAGCTGGTGACCAAGGGCCGCCCGACGAGCGTGACGGGGATGCCCATGGCCGGGAGCGTGCCGACGAGCGGGTGGCTACTGCGGCAGTAGATCAGCAGGACACCGTCGATGTGGCCACTGCTCAGGTACCGCTGTAACGCGGCCGGGCGCTCCCCGGCGGCCAGGAGCATCGGAACGTCCCGCGCCTCGAGCGCGGTGCTGGCACCGGCCAAGACACGGGAGTAGAAGGGATCGGCGAAGAGACGGGCGTTGGGTTCGCAGACGACGGCTGCGACGGAGCGGGGCCGGCGGTCGTCGGCACGGGCGGCCCGCTGACGGACGTAGCCGAGGCGGTCGACGGCGTCGCGGACCTGTTGGCGGGCGGTCGGGCTGACCCGGGCGGAGCCGGTGAGCACCCGGGACGCGGTCGCGGGGGAGACGCCGGCGAGGGCCGCGACGTGCGCAAGCGTGGGGTGCTCGTGCTCAGTGGGATGTTCGGCTGCCTGAATCGACATCGCGATCCTCCCGATTCATTTGCTACCTTCGATTGGGAGCGCTTCCAAGGGAGCGTCGTACACGGTTACAGCCCTGTCAACAGGGGATTTCACGAATGTTTCATTGACCGGGGTCCACGCCTGTAAATTTCACCGCGTCGAGCGCCTCGGACACCAAGAAAGCGCTTGCCGAGATGGCCCCGGTAAGGTGCCCACCGTGACCCAAGCGCTCGAGCTCATCGCCGCCGGCCGGATCTTGCCGGTCGTGGTCCTGGAGGACGCCTCCGGGGCGGAACCGCTGGCCACCGCCCTCCTCGAGGGCGGATTGCGAGCCATCGAGGTGACGTTCCGGACCGATGCGGCGGCCGCGGCGATTGCCGGCATTACCAAGTACACGGAAGAAATGCTGGTCGGCGCGGGGACGGTGCTCACCGCGGAGCAGGCCGACCGGGCGGTCGAGGCGGGGGCGCGGTTCGTCGTCACGCCCGGCTTCGGGCCGGCCGTCGTCCGGCGCTGCCAAGAGCTCGGGGTGCCGGTCTTCCCCGGCGTGGCGACGGCGACCGAGATCCAAATGGCGCTCGACGCCGGTCTTTCCACTGTGAAGTTCTTCCCGGCCGAGCAGCTCGGCGGGGTGGCGATGGTCAAGGCGCTCGCGGCGCCGTTCCGATCGGTGCGGTTCATCCCGACCGGCGGGGTCAACCCCGGCAACATCGCGTCCTACCTCGCGGTGCCATCCGTGGTCGCGGTCGGCGGCACCTGGATGGTCGCGCCCGACCGGCTGGCCGCCAAGGACTGGACCGGGGTCACCGACCGCACGCGGGCCGCCCTCAAGGCTGTGGAGGACATCGATGCTTGAGCTCCGGCCGGCCGATTCGTGCCGCTTCGACCTGGTCTCGCTCGGCGAGGTCATGCTGCGCCTCGACCCCGGCGAGGGGCGCATCAAGACGGCCCGCTCGTTCCGGGCCTGGGAGGGCGGCGGAGAGTACAACGTCGCGCGGGGGCTGCGCCGCTGCTTCGGCCTGCGTACCGCGCTGGTCAGCGCCTTCGCCGACAACGAGGTCGGCCGGCTGCTCGAGGACCTGATCCTGCAGGGCGGCGTGGACACGTCGATGGTGCGGTGGATCCCGTACGACGGGATCGGTCGTACGGTCCGTAACGGGCTCAACTTCACCGAGCGGGGCTTCGGGGTCCGCGGCGCGGTCGGGGTGTCCGACCGCGGGCACACGGCGGCCAGCCAGCTGCGCCCGGACGATGTCGACTGGGAGCACCTGTTCGGCACGCTCGGCGTGCGGTGGCTGCACACCGGCGGCATCTACGCCGCGCTGTCGGAGACCACGCCGGACGTCATCCAGGCCGCGTTCGAGGCCGCCCACCGGCACGGGACCGTCGTCTCGTACGACCTGAACTACCGCCCCAGCCTGTGGAAGGCGGTCGGCGGCCAGGACCGGGCGCAGGAGGTCAACCGGGCGCTGGCACGGTACGTGGACGTCATGATCGGTAACGAGGAGGACTTCACGGCGAGCCTCGGCTTCGCGGTCGCCGATGTCGACCTCGCTTCCGGCGACCTCGAGGCAGCGAGCTTCCGGCGGATGATCGAGGACGTCACGAAGGAGTACCCGAACTTCGGGGTCGTCGCGACCACTCTGCGTGGCGTACGCAGCGCGACGGTCAACGACTGGGGCGCGATCGCGTGGTCTCCCGAGGGTTTTGTCGAGGCGACGCATCGATCGGGCTTGGAGATCTTGGATCGGGTCGGCGGCGGAGACAGCTTCGCGTCGGGGCTGATCTACGGCCTGCTGTCGGGATTGGACCTGCAAACCTCGATCGAGTACGGCGCGGCGCACGGCGCGCTGGCCATGACCACGCCGGGTGACACCTCGATGGCCAGCCTGAAGGAAGTCGAGGCGCTGGTGCGGGGCGCCGGGGCACGCGTTCAACGATGACTATGGCGCCACCTGTCGGCGATCTTCTACTGTGTCGACCATGCGCGACTGGATCGCCGTCATCATGGCCGTGCTCGGCGTGCTCTTAGTGCTCGCCGGCGGCACATTGCTCGTGCTCAACGCGCTCGCGGCGGGCGGACCCAAACCGCCCGCGCCCGTCCCCGCCGGTCCCGACGAGACGACCGGCGAGGTTGCCGTGGTTGCGCCCAAGGCGCCGGTCACGACCCGGCTGACCGACGCGGCCCGGCGCCTGCCCGCGGCCGACCGGCTCATCGGCTGGGGCGTCGTCCTGCTCGTGCTGGCCGCGATCGCGGCCGGGGCGATCACCTTCAACTTCCAATTGGCCGCCAACAACCCGCGTTAACTGGAGATCCTTAACTTCATTCGGTGGCGACCCGACACCTCCCGGTGTGGGTCGCCTCGTCCTTTTCCGGAGTCGACTTCGGGGCACATTGTGCGCTACCTACGGTGACAGGTACGGTCTGCCCGTTCCAAAAACCACATAGACGTAGTTGCACCTACCAGTCCCTGGCCCGCCCCTCGCCAGTCCCCTCCTGGAGGAACCCACGTTGACCAGTAACGATCTCCCTACGTACACGCGGCGTGGCGCGCTCGGCATGCTCGGCCTTGCCGGCGCCGCCCTCGGCCTGTCCGCCTGCAGCGGTGACGACAAGAAGGCCACCCCGGCCGGCGCGGCCGGGACGAAGGCCGGTTCGACGGAAAAGGTGACGTACCTCACGGGCCTCGGCGCGACCGGCCGTGAGTCGTATGCCTGGGTTGCCAAGGCCAAGGGTTTCTTCACCGAGCAGGGTCTCGACGTCACCATTCAGCCCGGTGCCGCCGGCGACTCCAACAACACCCTCCTGCAGAGCGGGAAGGCCCAGTTCGCCTCGGTCGACAGCTCCGGCGCCATCGTGCGGTGGGGCACCAAGAAGGACCAGACCTTCCAGGTCGTCTCCGCGGTCCAGCAGCAGACGCTCATCGCAATCGTGACCGTCGAAGGCCGCGGCATCACGTCCCCGAAGGACCTGGAGGGCAAGACCATCGCCGGCGCGCCCGGCGCCGCTCCCAAGACCCTCTTCCCCGGCTACGCCCGGCTGGCCAACATCGACGCGTCCAAGGTCAAGTTCGTCGAGGTGGCCGGCGCGCAGCTGATTCCGGCGCTGGCCGCCAAGCAGTGCGACGCGCTGGCCTACTTCGCCCCCGGCGCCCCCGGCGTCGAGCTGGCCTGCAAGGCGAAGGCGGTCATCCTTCCTTACAGCGAGTACGCGTCGGACCTCTTCGGCACCTTCCTCGTCGCCTCCAAGACGACCATCGACAGCAAGCCGGATCTGGTCCACCGGTTCAACGTCGGCCTCATGAAGGGCATCGCCTACATGTCGGAGCACCCGGACGAGGCCGGGGAGATCCTCAACAAGGCGGTGCCGGCGTCGGCCGCCAAGGTGGCCGCGTCCGAGGTCAGGCTGATGACCCCGTACCTGACCTCGCGCGGTGGCGGCCAGGAGCCCCTCGGCCGCATCGACCCGGCCCGCATGGCCAAGTCGATCGCGCTGATCCGCTCCCTCGGGCTGATCCCGGACAGCTTCGAACCGACCGCGTTCGTGCGCAACAACGACGCCATCAACTCGGGCGCCCCGGTTCTCGGTTCATGAGCGCTACCGGCGTACGGGGACCGGGCACCGAGTACCTGTTCGACAACGACAGCAAGCCGGCCAACCAGCACCACCGAGGCCTGTCCAAGCTGCTCGATCCGATCTCCGCGGCCCGGATCGGCCGGCTGCTTCCCGTCCTTGCCGGGAAGCGCTGCCTGGAGGTCGGCTACGGGGGCGGCACATTCGCGCTCTGGCTCGCGGCCCGGGTCGGACGGGAGGGCCGGGTCCTGGCCACGGACCTGAAGCCGCTGCCGCTGCCGTCCGCGGACGGGCTGCGAGTGCTATCGCACAACGTTGTCACGGAGCCGATCCCCGACGCCGGGACGTGGGAGCTCATCCACGCCCGGCTGCTGCTCAACCACCTCCGCGAACGGCGGGCGGTGCTCGCCAAGCTGGCCGATGCCCTCGCCCCGGGCGGGTTGCTGGTCACCGAGGACTGGCAGTCGGCGACCCCCGACCGGTTCGTCGCCTACGCCCCAACCGAGGGCGCCCGGAACGCACTGCGGGCCTTCCACGCCGCCACCCTGGCGGTGCTGGACGACCACGGCAACGATCGGGACTGGGCGACCGACGCGCACGGGGCGATGCGCGAGGCGGGCCTGATCAACGTCTACACCGAGACGTCCGGGGAGACCTGGACCGGCGGCGATGACGGGACCAGGCTGCTGCTGGGCACCTCCGTGCAGGTGCGGGACGAGATGGTGGCCAGCGGGCTGATCACCGAGGCCCAGCTGGACGAGCTGCCCGAGCTGCTGGCCGACCCGGAGGTGGCGATCCACGGCCACCGTCTCTACACGACCTCGGGGTGGCGCCCGAACTGATGCCGACCGGCAACGTGCGAGAAGGCTCCCAGGTGGGGCCTTCTCGCCGCCGGTCGCCGTCTATGCGGCCGCCGCCCGCCACGACTTGCCGATGAGCTGGAGGCCGGCCTGGCCGGGGAGCTTGTCGATCTTCTCGTCGATCTGTTCGCAGATCTTCTCGGTGAACAGGTGCCGCACCATGAAGTTGGTCTCGGCCTTCGGGGTGACCCCCGAGCCGACCGGCTCCCAGAAGCGCTTGAGTGCAAACCGGGTGAGCTTGCGCGCCTTGGCCGAGCGGGCCAGGCGCTCCTTGGCCTGCGAGGCGTAGAACGCGACGTGCCGGGACTCCTGGCGCATGATCCGCTCGAGCAGCTGGGTCAGCACCGGGTGTTGTTCGCGCTCCATGAGCCCGGTGTACGCGGCGTGGGTGGCCCACTCGTTGACCGCGCCCCAGCTCATGTGGACGGCGACGTAGTCGACCCCGACGACGTTGGCGATCACCGCCTGGTGGATCGGGGCGATCCGGTCCTTCCAGCCAAGGCCCTTGCGCACGCTCCGGATGTGCTCGGGGCCCATCGGGATGCCGTGCGTCTCGAGGACCTTGGCCAAGGCTTCGCCGTGCCAGTACTCCTCCAGCGCCCACATGGTGAGGAACGTCGTCACGTCGGGGTCGGCGTGGGACGGGGTCACCAGGAGATCGCGCAGATAGCAGATGGTGTGGCTCTCGATGTCGGACATGTACCGCATGCACCGGAGCGCTTCTTTGGAAAGGGGTCGATCCTTGAACGCGCCGTAGTCCAGGTCATCGAACCGGACCGGGGCTGCGGTCTCTGCGTACGAGGTGATGTCAAACGCCATGGAGGTCATTCTGAGCCGTGAACCGCCCGGATGGGTCCCCTGGGTCGGCCTCGATGTGGATGGCCGGGCTGCGGCCGGCTCAAACGCCGTCCGGAACCACCCCGGTCACGGCACGCGGAGCGGCCCCAGCCAACGGTTTGACCCCCCACCTACACGACGAGTCTTCCGTCGAGGAGCTGCAGGACTCGATCGGCCGTTACCGACGAGTCGCTGGAGATCAGCACA
>Ga0070683_100001190_pt1 | contig 19778 bp, 16 predicted proteins | sample KBSC713LmetaG_FD_64662 | JGI IMG/M metagenome (GOLD analysis project Ga0070683, IMG submission 64662) | Corn rhizosphere microbial communities from Kellogg Biological Station, Michigan, USA - KBS C7.1-3L metaG | ecosystem: Host-associated > Plants > Roots > Rhizosphere ... | reverse complement strand
CGTGTAATAGCTGAAGAACGCGTTGCGATTGACGTCGAACTCAGGACGGCTGCCGTCGAAGAAGGGTGCTTCGAACGACGCCATGCGCGCGGAGACTTCCTTTCTTCCCGGGGCGGTGAGGTTTTGGCGGATGATTCCCGCCGCGGCCTGATAGATCGCTTCGGGCGGCTGGACGCCCGAGCGCGACATCGCCATCTGGCCGTAGTACTGCGTCCAGCCTTCGCCGACCCACAGGCTCGGCTGATACTGCTCGCGGGTGTAATCGAACGGCCCGAGAGCGGCCGCGCGAACACGCTTCATGTTCCACACGTGGAAGTATTCGTGCGCCGCCGTCGTCAGGCCGCCGAGGATCGGCATGTCTTCGCGCCAAGGCTGTCCGTTGATGCACTGCGTCGAATACAGGTGCTCCATGCCGTCGCCGCCACCGTATCCAATGTTGAACAGGAACGTGTACATCTCGAGCGGCGGCGGGTCGAAGACCGTATTCTCATAGCGTACGATTTTCCCGAGCGCGTCGAGGAAGCGTTGGCGCTCAGCGGAAGTAGTGGCGCCGTTGTGATGGATCATCGCGCGGTAGATGCGATTGTCGACCCGCAATGAATCGAGCGTCAGCGTCGGCGCCACCTCGGTCGGCGAGTCGGCCAGACGATCATAGTTCTCGAATTGATAGTCGGTCTGGTCGACAGACTTCGTGTCGCCATTGACGATGTGCCAGCCGGACGGCGCCGTGATGTGCAGTCGAACCGGATCGGGCTTGTGGTCGACGACGTACATGAACATCGACGGACCGTTCCAGTTCGCGTGCGCGGTGTCGAGAACGCTGAACGTTCCGGAAAGGGTGTTCGCGTAGACGCGATAGCGCACCGTGAGGTGTGAGTCGCCCTTTGGATAGATGCGCCAAAGTGAGCCGTTCTCGCGATCCCATCGGACCGGGCTCGAGCCATTCGTCACCGTGAATTGCGTGAGGTTGCGCGCGAAATAGAACGGGGCGTACCGGCCGGGCGACCACACGGGCAGCTGAAGCTTCACGACATCGGCGCTGAGTTTGCTGATGTCGATCTGAACGTCGAACTGATGCGCGGCGGCATCGCCCCACGAGATTCGATATGCGATATCGAGCGGATTCGCCGAGGCCATCTGAAGCGTCGGCGCATCGTTGACCTTCGGGACGGCTGACGCACCGTGGCACGCAGCTAGAGCAACCGCCGCGACGATCAGTGCGCGTGTTGTGCGAGGGAACACCCTGCTCCTCCTGGGATGGTTTTCGAACGGGAGAAGTGTGATCGGTGCTGCGGCCCGGCGCCACTGCCTGATCCATGTCGAGGCACATGGATTGCCCCCGAGGTGGCAAGAGGTGACGACATGGCGACACGTAAATCGACTGCAAAGAAGGGCGCGAAATCGGCGCCGCTGGCTGAATACAAGCGAAAGCGAGACTTCGAAAAGACGGATGAGCCGGCGGGCAAACCCGTCGCTCGAAAGTCGCGCCGCGCGCTTCGCTTTGTCATCCAGAAGCACGCAGCGACGGCGCTGCACTTCGATTTTCGGCTCGAGCTCGACGGGGTGATGAAGAGCTGGGCGGTCCCGAAGGGACCCAGCTACGACCCGAGCGTCAAACGCCTCGCGATGGAGGTCGAAGACCATCCGATCGAGTACAACACCTTCGAGGGGACAATCCCGAAGGGACAGTACGGCGGGGGAACTGTGATGCTGTGGGATCGCGGCACCTACGAGCCCGAGTCGGAAGGCGGCGAACAGGCTCTACGCGACGGCTACGAGCGCGGCGACCTGAAATTCATTCTCCACGGCAAACGGCTTCAAGGTGGCTGGGTTCTGGTACGGATGCGCCGCGAATCGGGGCGGGCGCAATGGTTGCTCATCAAGCATCGAGACGAGACCGCGAACGAGAGTTACGACGTCACCGCGGAAGTGACGACGTCGGTCGCAAGCGGGCGCACCATGGAAGAAATCGCCAAGCGATCCGGCCGAGTTTGGAACAGCAATCGCGCCGAGGCCGGGAGCGATGAGAAAACACGAAAGCCGGCGAAGAAGCGACCAGCGACGACGAAGAAGACGACGCGCCGAAAGCGATCAGCGAATGCTTGATTCGACGTCTTCCCGTGGGCTGAGGCGAACTCGCGTATCAACGTGACGTTTCACGACGCGCACCTGCATCATGCCTTTGTCGGCTCGGTCGAGGAGCTTCTGTAGAGGCTCGCCTGGATCGCGTACCGCCCAACCCAGAGAGAACGGAACCGGCGCTCGGTCGAGCGCCTCAGCGCGAAGACGGTCCGCGACGATTCTCGTCTCCTCCTCATCGGCATCCTCGAGAACGACGACGAATTCGTCGCCACCGATTCGAATCACTGACTCTTCGACGCGCACTGAACGCATGAGGAAGCGCGCCATCCGCTTGAGGACATTGTCGCCCTCGAGATGGCCCCAGCGATCGTTGTAGATCTTGAAGTGGTCGATGTCGACGAAGAGACAGCCGCATGATCGGCCCGGATCTCGCGCGAGACGCTCGTCGATCTCCATGAGATGTCGGCGATTGAGCGCACCGGTCAGCGCATCGTGCGTGCTCATCTCGAGCAATGCCGCCTCGAGCTGTTTGCGCGCGGTGATGTCGATCAGCACACCGTGGATGAAGCCCTCACCGGTGTCCGGATCGCTGATGAGGTAACACGTATCGAGCACCGTGCGCGTCGCGCCGTCCGGCCGCTTCAATTCGATCTCGAACTCGCGCACGGAACCGTCTTTCTCGAGCAACGCGAGCTCCGAGATGCGCCGCGACGGATCGACGAATGAGCTTCGCGCCGCGAACTCGCCGAGCTCTTTCACCGAGTCGACGCCGAAGATCTCGAGGAACGCACGATTGGCGTCGAGCAAGTGCCCTTCGCGAGAGCTGATATAGATCCCCTCCCGCAAATTCTTGGCGAATTCGCGGAGGCTTTCGGGATCACTCAGCGTGCGAAAGCGAGTCGACGGCACGTGTGAGGCGCGAGTTAGAGGTCGCAAACGACGAAACGAATGCAGCGAGACGCCGCCGAACCTGCCGGTCGATGATCATCGCGGCGTTGGTTCGGTTATCGACAAGGAGACGAAGACGGGTCCCGAAATGCCACGCAAACGAGCTCCCTTGGATCACGTTGGTCTACTGCTGTATCACTCTGCAACCAAGTTCACGCGGCCTGCCGTCACTGACTCAACCAGTCGAATGCTCATTTTAGAGCACCCAAGCCATGATCTGGCGCACAGTTTACGGCGTCAGTCGACAAGTCGCGCCGGCAGAATTCCTTTGTCGCCAAACTTTGCCCTCACGCGATCGACCGTGCGCGCGAGCAAGCGATCGCGATCCGTCTCTGCAGACTTACTGCCTTCGCGGTCGAACAGCGTGAGCTGATCGGCCGTCGCGTCGACGGCAAGCGATGAGAGTCCGACGCCGATGAGGCGAGCCGGCACTCGGCGCGCGGTTCGAAGCTTCATCATCAACGACCGCGCGACTTCGAGAATCACGCGATCGGAGATGACTGGACGATCGAGCGTCCGGCTCGCCCGCCGAGTCCTGAAATCGAAATCGCGAAGGCGAACCGCGATCGTTCGGGCGGTGAGTCCGTCGCCGCGGAGATCCCGCGCCGCACGAGTGACGAGAGCGAGCAGCTCGCGCATCAACTCATCGTCGTCGTTGATGTCGGCACCGAACGTTTCGTCGCGACTGATGCTCTTCGCGTCGCCGTGCCCCTCGACCTCGCCGTGGTCGATGCCACGCACGCGATCGTACAACCACTCGGCTTCTCGTTGAGACAGCCACTGCGTCAGCGTCGCGAGATCATACTGAAGGACGTCGCCGACCTTCACCATACCGAGCTTCGCGAGGCGTTCCTGGAATTTCGGCCCGACCATCGGAATCTCGGCGAGCGTGAACGTCTCGAGAAACTCGCCTTCCTTTCCTTCCGGCACGATGTGAACGCCATTCGCGCCCGATCCGGGCTTCGGCTTCGCGCGTTCGACGGCCATCTTTGCGACGAGCTTCGACGCTCCGCCGCCAATCGAGATCGGCATCGTCGTCTCGCGCCGCACAGCGTCGCGGATGCGCATCGCAGTCGTCTCGAGCGGCTCGTGATAGAGACCTTCCGTGCCGGCGAGGTCCATGTACCACTCGTCGACGCTCGCCCCTTCGACAACGGGGGAGAATCGCTCGAGTACTTTTCGAATCTCGTGGCTTTTCTGCGAGCAGGCTTTCCGCGGGACGGGAACGCACATCGCTTTCGGACACAAGCGGAGCGCTCGTGCGATCGGCATCGCGGAACGAACGCCGAATTTTCGCGCCTCATACGACGCCGAACACACGACGCCTCGGCTCTCGCGAGTGCCGCCGACGATCAGCAGCGGCTCACGGCCGGCGCCTTCGGGGTCGACCATTCGCGCCACGGCGACGAAGAACGCGTCGGCGTCGGCAAGGAGAATGCGACGCGCGGTCACCGAACGTGCAGGTCCTGAACGAAGCGCGAATTTTCGGTGTAGCGTGTGATACCGAGCGTTCTGGCCATCGTCTCACCAATCACGCCCGCGACATGGTCGCGGAATTCATCTTCGTCCATGCCGTCGAGCGGCGCGGTGTTGTCAACAACGAAATCGATGACATCGCCGGGAGTCTCCAGGACCTCCGAATCGCCGACAGGAACGCCAAACTCCTCTTCGATTGCCGCGAAGAATTCATCGAGCGCCCAGCTCATCGTGGAGGTTGCATCATCGTTTCACAATGTCGTCTCCCGCGACACGCCGAGCAACCGCGTGACTTTCTTGTTTCGCCGCAACCGGGAGAATCCTGTATATTCACCCTGCGATGACCCCAGCGAGAAAGATCAATTCGACGACGGCGGCACCAAGCGGTGACACGACGCTGTCCCTCGGCAGTGCCGCCGACGCTCCGCATGGGTCCCGGCCGGAGCAGGTCTATGCCCGTCTGCGCGACCTGATCGTGCAGGGATCGCTCGCTCCGGGCAGCCGCATCGTGGAGACGGAGATCGCCTCGCGCCTTGGTGTGAGCCGAACGCCGGTCCGCGAGGCGCTGCAGCGTCTGCAGCAGGAAGGCTACGTGATGGGCTCACCGGGGGCGCAGCAGTCTCGTCTCACGGTTGCCCCGCTGACTCGCGACGACGTCTATGAGCTGCTGAACATCGTCGGTGCGTTGGAAGGCATGGGTGCCCGCGGTGCCGCGCAGCTTCCGGTCACCGAGCGGCGCAATCTCGTGCGCGACCTGAAGAATCTGAATGCCGAGTTCCATAAGTCGGGGCGCACGATTCCGATCGACCATGGAAGCCTGTACGACGCCGACGAGCGATTTCATCGCCGCATTGTCGAGGCGAGCGCGGGGCCGCGTCTTCTCTCGCTGCACGATGCCGTCAAGCCCCAGGCTGAGCGCTATATCCGCATGTACATCAGCATGCTGACCGGAGATATTCGGGCGTCGGTGTACGAGCACGATCTCATCACGGCGGCGATCGACGAAGGCCGCGCGGACGATGCGGAGCTTGCCGTGCAGGTCAACTGGCGCCACGCTGCGGATCGTTTGAGCAAGGTCATCGCGATGGCAGGCGAGCGCGGGTCATGGTAGGACTCACTTCAGCGCGTCAAGCGCCTTCTTCGCATCCTTGTTCCGCGGATTGATCGAAACCGCGGTTTGATACTCGGCTCTTGCCGAGTCGGTTTTGGTCTGCCGCTCGAAGGCCAGCCCGAGAACATAGTGCGCGAACGAGACGTTCGGCATGGTCGCGCTTTTCGGGGGCGTCGTCAGCCAGTCTTTGACCTCGCGTTCCGCACGATCGAGATCTTCGCCAGACAAAGCGAGATTGTAGCCGATGTTGAGATGCGCATTCGGCGAGTCCGGCTTCACCTTGAGCATATTCTCATAGACGGCGATCGCCTCGTCGTAGCGCTTCTGTCGCCGATAGAATTGCCCGAGATTGCTGTAGCCGAGCGTGCTGTCGGGCGCGGCGTCGACCGCGGCTTTGAACTCGCGCTCCGCGCTCACGGAGTCCTTGTCCTTCGACTCGAGCAGCACCGCCATCTCGATGTGGCCGTGCATCGGATTGAGCTTTCCGATCTCAACAGCCTGCGCCTTCGCTTTGTTCATGTCGCCGCCAAACATGCCTGGCGCCTGCGAGTAGTACATGATCAGCCCGTGGCGCGCCTCGATCGACGACGAGTCCAGCCTGACGGCTTTATCGAACTCTGATTTCACGCGCCGCGCGAGAAAGGGCAGTTTGAGCTTATTGGTGTGCGGCGCCTGCTCGCCGAGCGCGTTCGCGAGCCACAAGTGGTGCAGGGACAGCTGTTCGTTGGCGGAAACGGCCTTCTCGAACCAACCGATCGCGTCGCCTGGCTTGTCCATCTCCATGTAGATGCGGCCCATACAGTGGAGCGCGGCGTCGTCCTTGTCGTTTTTCGCCAGGAGTACCTGCACCGCCGCCTTCGCCTCGTCGAACTTGTCGTCGTCGAGGAGCTTCTGCGTCGTCGGCACACACTGCGCATGCGCGACGTTCACGGCCGTGCCGCACAGAGCAATGAGTACGAAGCGATAGTTACGCATGAGGCGTCGGTGGGAAAGCAAGTCGAGCGCCGGGACGCGTCCCGTCAATGAGGTACGACCGGTTTTAACCGAAAGTTCCCTCAGCGCTCTGCATCGAGCTCCTCAAGCAGACGAACGTAGCTATCGTAGCGTTGCGCGCTCACGCCACCTGTTCCGAGTGCGTTACGCACTGCGCAATCGGGCTCGGCGAGATGTCGGCAATTCGCGAAGCGACACTCGTCGCGCAACGCGCGAATCTCTGGAAAACATTGATCCAGCTCGTTCGCTGGAAGGGCCCAAAGACCGACTTCGCGAAGTCCCGGGGTGTCGACGACGTATCCGCCGCCGGCGTCTGGGAGGGGAAGCATCAGCGCGCCGACGGTCGTGTGGCGGCCTTTGTTTACTGATTCACTAATCGCGCCGACTCGTAAATCGGATCCGGGATACAACGCATTGAGCAAAGAAGATTTGCCGACGCCGGACGGTCCGGTGAGCACGGTTCGCCTTCCGACAAGTACATCGCGGAGCGATGAAAGCCCGACGCCGCTCTTCACGCAGGTGTAGTGCACCGGGTATCCGATGCGCTCGTAATCCGCGAATCGATCGTGGGCCGGGGCGCCGCCGACGAGATCGACCTTGTTGATGATGATTCTCGCGTGGAGATCGTTGCCTTCGGCGATCACGAGGAAGCGGTCGAGCATGCGCGGATGCGGCTCGGGCTTCGCGGCGGCAAACATGACGATCACCTGATCGATGTTCGCGGCGACAACTCTTTCCCCTTGGCCACCTCCCGGCGCGCGGCGCGCGAGCTTCGAGCGACGCGGCAGGATCTCGGCGATGGCCCAGACACCCCCATCCGCTCGATCGAGCCGAACGTCGTCGCCGACGGCGAGCTTCAGCGTTTCCGCGGCCGCCGCAATCGTGTCGCGCCGGAGCGATCCGTCGGCGCGCTTGCCGCTATTCGACTTCTTTAAACGACCGCGAAGGCTCGCCTCGACGGTCTCGCCGCTCTCGAGGCGAACCCTCCAGACCCCGCCCGTGCCGCCAACAACGACGCCCCGCGGCTCGAACGTGTCGGTCACTCGTCGGCTCCTTCGTCACGCATCGCGTCCCACCACCGGCGCGTCGGTTCAGCACCGGCCCGCTCGGCGACGAGGCGATCGAGCAGCGACTTCACGGCGTCGAGCGACATCCCGCCGAGCTGGCGTCGCGCCTCCGCCTCGGACGTTGTACGTACGAGGTAGTCGCTCTCGAGATGGCCTTCCGGCGTCTGTGCGCCGAGTCGCGCCCATCTGATGAAGAGGATGAAGCCGGCCCACGGCGAGGTCGAGTCGCCGCTTTCTTCGGTCATGAGCTCGACGCTGTACGAAAAGCCGTCAGTGCCTTCGAAGGCCGCGGGGCGGTCGTGCACCGCCGCATACCCACCAATCGTTGACTCATCGCCCTTCGAATGATCGGGCGGCCGGTAGTGGGCGTGCGACGGCGACATCAGCGGAGCCGCTAGCCCCGTCCGCCAATCATCTCCCGCACGACGTTGCCGGTGATGAAGGCGACGTTCGCCGGACGTTCGGCGAGACGACGCATGAGGTACGGATACCACTGCGTGCCGAACGGCACGTAGACGCGCATGTTGTAGCCTTCCTTCACGAGCTGTTCCTGCAGATCCCGCCGAACGCCATAGAGCATCTGAAACTCGAAGCGCGAGCGATCGATGTTTTTCTCGGCGACGTAGCGCTTCACCTCGTTGATGATCGCCGGATCGTGCGTCGCGATGCCCGGGTAGTTGCCCTTGTCGAGCAGCTCGTGGACGCACTTGATGTAGTTCTGGTCGACGTTCTTCTTCTCGGGATAGGCGACGGACGCGGGCTCCTTGTACGCGCCTTTGCAGAGACGCACGCGGCATTTGAGCTCGATCGCGCGCTCGACGTCGGACCACGTGCGATATAGGTAACTCTGCAGCACGATGCCGACGTTGTTGCGGTACGTCGGATAAAGGCGGTCCTCGAACATGCGAAGCGTTCGATCGGTATAGCCGCTGCCTTCCATGTCGAGCCGAACGAACGTGTCGTATTTGCGCGCGCGCTCGAGAATGTCGTGCATGATGGCGACGCACAGCTCTTCAGAGATGTCCAAACCCATCGCCGTGAGCTTCAACGACACGTTGGCGTCCAGGTTTTGCTGGCGAATGCTGTCGAGAATGGCGATGTAGTCGGTCGCGGCCGAGCGAGCTTCCTTCTCGTTGCTGACGCTCTCTCCGAGAAGATCGAGGGAGGCCGTGATTCCTTTGGCGTTGAGGGCCTTTACCGCCGCGAGCGCTTCAGGAAGCGTTTCGCCGGCGACGAAACGACTGGCGAATTTCTTGGCGAGCTTGTTGTGGCGTACGAAACGGAATACGCGCGGTTGATTCGAGAGATAGAGAAGAGTTGAGCGAAACATCAGTCGCGAACGACGTGGGAACGAAGGGTAGCCGGCGCGGTGATACGAACGATCGGGAAATCACTTCGCGGCGCGAGGATATTGTCGAAGAAGCTCCACTGCGCGAGACCATCTTCGCTCTCGGGCTCGAGGAGGTAGAACGCGACGAGCCCGTACGGCTGGCCGGCACGAATGACATACGATCCCGCGGGAAGCGTCCGTTTCGCGGGCTCCTTCCACGAGCCGCCAACATCCTTCATGAGGCGGGATGTCTCGGATCGTCCTCGGTCGATCACCGTGTCGACCGTGAATGACTGCGCGGTCACGGTAGCGGGAGCATCGAGCTTCTCGACAGTGAGCCCGTGGACCTTCAACGCCGGTAGCATCGCATTTGCAGTTTTCTCATCGAACGCGTAGCCGAACGGCAGCGTGCTCGTGAGCGTCGGCGTGAAGCTGTCCATCACCGGCATTCTCATGAGCTTGATGATACCCGTGCGCTCGCGCATGCCCATACCCGGCTCGCGCTTCGTGCTGTCGGTGAGCGGCTTGAGGACCTCGACGCGGACGTCTTCGATGCGGGTCGTGTCCATGCGCGACTTGAGTGAAAGCTTCGGCGAGGTGCCCGGCGCTTTGCCCCACGCGACAACCTTCGCGTCGCCCTGCTTCCCGAGATTCATGATCTCGGTCTTGTGCTCGGCCGTGTATGAGAGGATTTCGAAGACGAAATCGTAGGTCGAGGCGACGCGGCGAGCGAACGGATCGTGAGAGAACGCTTCGCTGAGAATCGCGAGACGATTGCGCAATCCGTAGTAGTTCGTGCCATAGCGTGCGAGCGACTCGTACGTCGAGAACGCCCAACCGCTCGGCATCGAGTCGGCGATCATCATCTCGAGCGATGCACGCGGTGCGCCGCCGAAACCACCGCCGCCACCACCACGGCGACCAGCCGCCGAATCGGCGCCGCGCCCGCCGGCCGCGCCACGCGCGACGTTTACTTGACCGCGTCCAGCACCGCGCGGCGTGCCCGGACGACTGAAATCACCGTAGTCCTGCACCTCGAATCCGTGGCGGTCGCGCATGCGCTGGCGAATCGCCGGCAGCATCGTGTTCTGAGCGAACGGAATCACGTTGACCGCGGTCGGCGTGAGCGGCGGCGCGTAGGTCAGCGCATAGCCGTGCAAGCTTCCGTCGGTCGTGTGGAGATCCATGAACAGATCGGGACTCCACTTGTTGAGCATCGCGAAGGCGCCGCGCGTTTCAGGCGCATCGACGTCGATGTAGTCGCGATTGAGATTCCAGCCCTGGGCGTTTTGACGAGTGCCGACCATCTCCGGACCGTTCTGCGCGCCGCGATTCCGTTCTTGCGGGCCCCACTTCTCGTTACCGTCGGCGTTGTAGATCGGCTGCACGATGAGCACGATCGAGTCGAGGACGTTCTTGTTCTTGTCGAAGAGCAAATCCCGAAGCATGGACTGCATCGCTTCTTTGCCTTCGACTTCGCCGGCGTGAATGTTCGCCTGGATGTACGCGACGGGACGATTGAGCCGGCGCGCTTCGGCGGGTGTCGTAATCAGCGGACGCGAGGCGATCACGTACGGGAGCTCGCGTCCTTCGCTCGTTTTGCCGATCGAGCCCGTCGAGATCTTCGCGCCGAGGAGTTTTAGTGAATCGATGAACGCGATGACGTCGTCGTAGTGGGACGTCTCCGTGAAATTCGTTCGCTCAGCGCGAGTCAGCGGGCGTTTACCCTTGAAGCTCGCGAGATTGTATCGGCTTTTCGCCGGGATCGAGTGTGTGTCTTCCGGCTGCTGAGCAACCGCGGCGCGCGCCGACAGCGCTGCGACCGCGAACAACATCAAACCGCGCATGAATTCCCCGGAACCATATAGACGGGGAATTGTACCCGGTTGGCTCGTCGGGACGCTACTCTGCGGGCTTGGTTGGTGTCCCGCCGCGGAGTACCAGACCGCGCGCGCGTGTGGTTGCCGCGATCGTCGGATCGGCCCCGCGGTCGATGTCCGCGCGAACGTTGCGCTGAAACAGCGCGAGATCGGGGTCTTTGACGCCGGCTCGCGCGAGCTGGAGCACGACGTTCGTCGCCGTTGAAATCGGCACGTTGCGCCCCACGAGATCAGTCAGGACGGCAAGCGGAAGGGTCACCGGCTTTTTGCCGCACGCCGAGCGAATCATGGCGAGATCGCGAACGGAGATCCCGACATCCATGGCGGACGCCGCGGCCTTGATCTCGTCGGGAGTTGTCGTCGGACCGAGGACGCGCTTTGCGGATCCCATCCGAACCGACAGTTGATGGACCGCCGTGACGATGTTCGGGCCCTCTGAGCCCTTCGCCGCGCCCTCGAGCGCCTTGTCGACCAACATGTCGGTCGGAAGCTTCGACACACGCGCCGAGTCGACGATCGCGTTGACCGCGAGAAGCGTCGGCTTGTCGAGTCTCGCGGCGAGGCGGGCGTCCTGGGCAAACAAAGCGCGGGCGACCACCAATGAAATGGCGACGCCCGCGCGAGCCGCGAACCTCATTTTTGCTCTTCGACGACGATCGCGGAGTTCGCTACGCCGTAATCGTTGTCCATGACGCGCGGGGCCATCGGATCGGCAACCCAAACGCTGTCGTCGACGACGAAGGAGTATCGGTGGTGACCGATCGGAACCGGCGCGGTGACCGACCAAACGCCGCCGCCACGATGCTGCGCCTGATAGCTCGCGTGGCTCGCGTCCCAGCCGTTGAAGTCTCCGACGACGGCGACCTTCTTCGCGTCCGGCGCGACGAGGACGAATTGCACGCGCTGCGGCGGCTTCGTCGCGACGGTCTTCGGGAACATCGCGGTGACAATCGGCTTGCTTGCGACGCGAACGTCGTCGACAGCGCGATTCACACCAAAGATCGCGAACAGCGCGACCGATGCGGCGAGCAGACTCCAACCGAGCGGTTTGACCGTGAACGTTCGTTCCGCCGTGATGCGGCCCCACAAGGTGGCTCGCGCATGACGCGGCAAGCTGCGGACAGCCGCCATCACTCGTTCGTCGAACGATTTGTCCACTCGAGGAGAGGAGCCACGCAGCTCTCGCGCGATCCGTCTCATGTTCAGTTCATCGTCAGGCACTGTGCACCTCGCTCAGCAACTCACGGAGGCGATCGCACGCGCGCATGACACGCATCTTGAGCGCCGAGACCCCAACTCCCGTGAGCTGCGACATCTCGTCGTAACCCATGTCTTCCACGTACTTCAACAGGAAGGCTTCGCGTTGGTCGGCGCGCAGTCGTGTGAGTGCGCGTTCGATCTCTTCGCGCCAGGCAGCGCGATCGGCCGGGTGATCTTCCGCCGCGTCGAGAATCGCTCCCTCGTCCACGACGAACGTCTTAGCCCGACGTCCGCGACGCGCACCGAGAGTGCGGCAGCGGTTGACGAGAATCCGAAACAACCACGCGCCGAAGCGCTCCGGATCCTCGCAGCGTGCGAGCGATCGATAGGCGCGCGTGAAGGCATCCTGCAGCGCCTCCTCCGCGTCCTCGCGATTGCCAAGCATGTGGAACGCATATCGGGCATATCGGTCTCGATACCTCCCGACCAAGACACCGTAAGCATCCACATCCCCGCGCAACACGCGGCTGACGATTACACCGTCCGAACTACCTTCCACGAAGCACAGACCTGGGTAGAGTGAGGAGGGTCACAACAAGATCTCTGCACTGAGCAGACTACTACCCTTCCGAATAAAAAAGCTTCCGCAGCGTGGCCATATCCTCTAACAACCGCGCGGACTCGAACCGACCCGGGAAGCGTGCGTTCTGCTCGTCCAACATTCCTACGATCTTGGGCGCTCCAACGCTGTCGATGTAGCGGAACGGCCCGCCCCGAAACGGCGGAAATCCGATCCCAAACACGGCGCCGATGTCTCCATCGCGCGGCGACCGAAGAATTCCCTCCTCCAAGCACCGCGCGGCCTCGTTTACCAACGCCAACACGCAGCGATCGACCATCTCCTCGGTTGGAACGTCTCGCCGCTCGCCACCGATCACTTCGTAGACACTGTCGTCGACCGGCCCCTTCTTTCCGTCGTCGTCATATAAATAGAAGCCCTTCCCGCCCTTTCGCCCCGTTCGGCCAGTTGCAACGATTCGTCGCATCGCATCGGCGGGCTCCATTCGCGCACCAAACGCTTCGGACAGAACGAGCCCAACCTTTCCGCCGACGTCGATGCCGACTTCGTCGAGAAGCGTGATCGGGCCCACAGGAAATCCGAATCCGACGAGCGCGTCGTCGATCGACTCGATCGACGCACCTTCTCCGAGAATCCGTCCCGCCTCGTTCATGTAGGCGGAGAGAATGCGCGTCGTGTAGAAACCGGGACCATCGTTCACGACGATCACCGTCTTTCCCAAGGCCTTTCCATACGCCACGGCGGTCACCGTCGCGCTCGGCGCTGTCTGCGGCGTCGCAATGACCTCGAGCAGCGGCATCCGATGCACCGGCGAGAAGAAATGCATTCCCAGCACGCGATCAGGATGCGTCGCAACCGCCGCGATCTGCGAGATCGGAATTGTGCTCGTATTCGACGCGTACACCGTTGAGCTGTCGATCACCGGCTCCACTTCCTGCAGCACGCGATGCTTCAGCGACAACTCCTCGAACACCGCTTCGATCACGAGATCGGCCGATTCGAAGCCGGCGTAGTTCGTCGTTCCACCGACGAGACTGAGATAGTCGTCGAACTGTTGCCGCGTGATCTGCTTTCTCGTGAGACGCTCCTGCAGCACGCCACGAATTGCAGCGAGTCCCTTTCCGATGCGCGCGGTGTCGGTGTCTTTGAGACGAACACTCGCGCCCTGCTGGATCGCGATCGACGCGATGCCGGCGCCCATGAACCCGGCGCCGAGGACACCGAGTGTGTGAACGTCGCGCGGCGGCGGCGCCGGCTCCGCGACGCCCGGGTCCTTCTTGAGGGAATTGCTCGCGAAGTAGAGGAAGACGAGCTGTCGCGAGACATCGGTCATCGCCATCTCACCGAACAGCCGGGCTTCTTCTCGTAACCCTTCGTCGAATCCGCGCGAGTAGCCGGCTTGCACGGCGTCGAGCGCGGCGAGCGGCGCCGGATAGTGACCGTGCGTCTTCTGCATCACGCTCTCGCGTGCCTTCTTGAACACGACGCTTCGCCCGATCGGATTGCTCTCGAGCAAAAAGCTCGTCGGCCCCCGCGAGCGCGCACGGGACGGACGCAGCGTGTTCGCGCTCAATGCCCGCGCGCGATCGACCGCGATCTCGCGAAGGATCGCGGGATGCACGATTTCATCGACCAGCCCGGTCTGCAACGCGCGCTTCGCGCGGACGCTACGTCCGGTGAGAATCATGTCGAGCGCGGACTGCAGACCGACCCGCTTCGGCAAACGCTGCGTTCCACCCATGCCGGGGATCAATCCGAGCTGCACTTCGGGAAGCGCGACGGTCGTCTTCGGATGGTCGGTGCAGACGCGATATCGACACGCAAGCGCAAGCTCGAGACCGCCGCCGAGACACGCACCGTGAATCGCGGCGACCGATGGCACCCTCAACTTCTCCAAACGCCCGAGCAGATCCTGTCCCAGACGACTGATTCGTTCCGCGTCCGCCGCTGTTTTCAGATCGGGAAACTGCTCGATGTCCGCGCCGGCGATGAAGCCGTCAGCCTTTCCAGAAATCAGTACGAGTCCTTGAATGAGCGAATCATCATTGATGCGCGCGAACACTTTCTCGAACTCTCCAGCCAACGCCGGGCTGAGCGTATTGACCGGCGAGCCAGGAACATCGATCGTGACGACGAGGATGCCGTCCTCGGCCTGCATCGACAGCGCGTCGCGCCGCCCAAGATCTCCGCGAGGATTCGTCATGCGCGCTCGATCACCATGGCGTGACCCATGCCTCCCGCGGCGCAAACGGTCATCAAACCGAACTGACCGCCGCGACGAACGAGCTCGTATGCGAGCGTCGTGAGAATACGTCCGCCCGTCGCGCCGAAGGGGTGGCCTATTGAAATGGATCCGCCCATGACGTTGAGAATCGCGCGATCGACTTCACCCAGCGGCTCCGAGAATCCGGCGCGCTCTGCCCAGTCCCGCGACTCGAATCCCTCGAGGTTGCAGAGCACCTGGGCGGCAAACGCCTCGTGCATCTCGATCAGGTTCATGTCTTTGAGCGTCAGTCCCGCGCGCGCGAGCGCAAGCGGTGCGGCGAGCACAGGCCCCATCAGCAGTTGTTCACCGGGATCGAGCGCCGCGTACGCGTACGAGCGAATGAACGCGAGCGGAGTGTAGCCGAGGGTCTGCGCGCGCTCCTCGCTCATGAGGAGGACCGCGCTCGCGCCGTCCGTGAGCGGCGACGCGTTCCCCGCGGTCACCGTGCCGTACTTCTTATCGAACACGGGTTTCAATGCGCGCAGCTGATCGATCGACGTGTCGGTTCGAATGCCGTTGTCGCTCGTCAGCGCCGTCGTGTACTTCGGCGGCACGTACATCGGCACGATCTCGGCGGTCAGTCGTCCGTCGTCCGTCCCCGCCGCAGCAAGGCGATGCGAGCGCAGCGCGAACTGATCCTGATCGTCGCGCGCGATGTGGTTGATCTTCGCCATTTTGTCGGCCGATTGCCCCATCGTCTCACCTGTCGACGGCTCCGCGATCGCCGGCGATATCGGAACGAGATCCTTTGGGCGAATCGAACCGAGGATGCGCAGTTGCTGCGATGGATTTTTCGCCTTCGAGAACGCGACGAGCTTCTCCGACATGGTCCGCGAATGCAGAATCGGGACATTCGACAGCGACTCGGCGCCGCCCGCGATCACGACATCGTGATGACCGAGGACGATCTGGTCAGCCGCATCGGTTATCGCTTGGTTCGCCGACGCGCATGCTCGGCCGACGGTGTACGCTTCGCATCCTCGCGGAAGAATCGGCAGGAGCGAGATCTCGCGCGCGATGTTCGGCGCGACAATCGACTGCACGACTGTTCCGTACACGAGCGACTCGACGAGGTCGCCGTCGAGATTGGTCCGCTGAATGAGCTCGGTCACGCAACGTTTGCCGAGATCGATCGCGCTGATGTCCTTCAGAACCGTCCCGGACCGGGCGAACGGAGTCCGCACGCCGGCAATGATCGCGACGCGACGGCCAGGGGTACCGAGAGTTGCCATGAAAGGAAAGAAATCGGTGCCGATGACCCCATGCTAGAGGCGGACTTAGCTTCCGTCGAATGAGCGACGTCCTTCGAGCCCGGAGCGACAGTCTCACCGCCCTTTCGGGGCGCAGCTTCGACCTGCTCGTGATTGGCGGCGGGATCACCGGCTGCGCGATCGCGCGAGACGCCGCATTGCGCGGACTCGCTGTCGCTCTTGTCGAGAAAAATGACTTTGCGAGTGGGACGTCCAGCCGATCATCGCGTTTGATTCACGGCGGCGTTCGCTACCTCGAGCACGGGCACATTCATCTCGTGTTCGAGTCGAGCGCCGAACGCCATCGCCTGCTTCGATTGGCGCCACATTTGGTTCGGCCGCTCGCTTTTACCTGGCCCGTTTACGCGGGCGCGCGAATTCCTCGCTGGAAGCTCGGGGCGGGACTCTTGCTGTATGACGCACTCGCGTTGTTTCGAAACGTCGAACGGCACAAGCGTTTGAGTCGATCCGCGGTTCTTGCAAGCGAGCCGAATCTACGAACGGAGGGACTCGTCGGAGGGGCGCGGTACTTTGACGCGGCAACCAATGATGCTCGTCTCACTTTGGCGAACGCGGTGGGGGCGATCGAAGCGGGGGCGGTCGTGCTGAACCATGCGTCGGTGACGGCGCTGCTCAAGCACGACGGGAAGATCGCCGGCGCGACCATTCGAGACGACGTTCAGCAAACGCTCATCGACGTTCGCGCGAACGTTGTCGTCAATGCGACTGGCCCCTGGAGCGATGCGATTCGCGCGCTCGACTCGAAACACGATGAGCGTGTAACCAGCGCGACGCGCGGAAGCAAAGGAGCGCACATCGCCGTTCCGAGGGAACGTGTCGGCAATCGCCACGCTTTGACGTTGCTCTCGCTCACCGACCAGCGAGTCTTCTTCGTTCTGCCGGCGGACGAACACGCGATCATCGGAACGACGGACACGTATTCGCCCGCGTCGCCGGATGGTGTCCGCGCGACGAACGACGATGTGCGGTACTTGCTCGCATCCGCCAACGAGTTTTTTCCGGCGGCCAAGCTTGGTGACGAGGACGTCGTGAGCGCGTGGGCTGGGATTCGCCCACTGCTGCCGGCGGCGTCTGAAACGCCGGGTGGGGTGACGCGCGAACATGCAGTGACCACGAGCGAGAGTGGTCTCGTCACGATCAGCGGCGGCAAGCTGACGACCTTCCGGGTCATGGCACACGATGTCCTCGCGGTCGTGCTTCGAGAGCTCGGAATGACGGGGTCGGTCGATCGCACCGAATCACTCCCGCTTCCGGGCGGCGATTTCAGCTCACTCGACGAGTTGATTGCGAAGATTGACGATGCGACCGGCGAACCGTCGCTCGCGCGGCGTCTCGCCGCGTCATACGGCGCGCGATGGCAGGCCGTCTGGTCGTCGATTCAGGATGGCGACGGTGCGACGCGAATCGTTCCCGAGTTGCCGTACACGCTTGGCGAGATGCGCTACTGCGTCGCGCGAGAGATGGCGATGACGCTCGGCGACCTGATGATTCGCCGTACACATCTCGCGTTCGAGACGCGCGACCACGGAATTGGTGCCGCACCCCGCGTCGCGGCAGCGATTGCTCCGCTTCTCGGCTGGGATGGAAATGCACAGCATCGCGCGATCGAGAGCTACGAGCGCGAAGCCAAGAACATTTTTCGGATCGACCCACTGTCAACCTGATGCAAAGCAGGCTGTCATCGGACAGCGACCAGTAGGGACTGGAGCCTCCGCTACGCTCGCATCAGGATGACTAGTCGCCGCGAATCGCGACAAGCGGATCGATACTCGCCGCTCGCCGCGCGGGCAACCAGCTCGCGAGCATCGCAACGAGCGTCAACACGCCAATCACTCCGACGAGCGTCACGGGGTCGGCCGTCGTCACGCCGAACAACAACGTCGAAATGAGGCGGCCGGCGAGCATCGATCCGGCGATACCGATCACCGCGCCGGTTGCCGTGAGCTTCAACCCCTCCCCGACAACCATTCGCGTGATCCGATCGCCCGATGCCCCGAGCGCGACGCGAACGCCCAACTCGTGCGTGCGCTGACTGACCGCGTACGCGATGACGCCGTACAACCCGACGGCTGACAGCACGAGCGCGACGGCCGCGAAGATCGCGATCAACGTTGCGTAGAATCTCTGCCGGCCCACCGAGCCCGCGACGCGCTCCTCCATCGTTTGAACCGAGTAGACCGGCACCTCCCGATCGAGATCGCGAATGATCGAACGCAACGGCGTTGCCAGCGTCGCCGGCGATGTGTTCGTTCGCACGAGAATCGACAAACTCGAATACGGTGTCTGCATGATCGGGACGTACACCGTCGGCTCTGGCGCGTCGGCCAGCGCAGAGCCTCGCACGTCGCCGACGACACCGACGATCTGGCGTGCTTCGCCAGTCGTGTCCTCGCCCCAGCCAAGAGAGAGCCATTGGCCGACCGGATCGCCGCCGGGGAAATACTTCTTCGCCAACGACTGATTGATCACGAGCACCTTCGTCGTCCCCGGCTGATCGGTTTCCGCAACCGATCGCCCGCGGAGTACGGGCATTCCGAGTGTCGCAAAGAAGCCCGACGACACCTGGCGCACTTCGGTGGACGGCTCGTCGCTCGGCCGGACGGGCGGTCGCCCACGAATCGTGAACGCGAAGCCGTAACTGGAACCGTCGAGCGGAATGAAGTTCGCGAGCGCAACGTCCTTCGCGCCCGGCAGAGCCTTCGCTCGTTCCTCTACCGCACGAATGAAGTTGCGAGTGGCGGTACTGTCGTAGGTGCGTCCGGGAAGAACCACTTTCATCGACAGCACGCCGTCGGGACGAAAGCCCGTATCGACCGACAGCAGCTTCGCAAAGCTGTGGAGCAGCAATCCAGCGCCGGTCAACAGCGTAACGGCGAGAGCAACCTCGGCAACGACGATCGCCTGTTTGGCGCGATGTGCGGCCGGACGCGAACGAGCACCGCGAGCCCCGGACCGAAGCGCCGTCGCGAGATCGTCCTTGCCAACCTGCATCGCCGGCAGAATGCCGAACACAATCCCCGTGACGAGCGCGACGAGTGCGGTCAGCGCGAGCGTCCGTCCATCGATCGACGCCGTGCCGACCAACGGGAGATTCGCCGGTGCTCGACTCAGCATCTCGTGCATCCCGAACTTCGCGACGAGAAGTCCCGCAGCCGCGCCGGCAATCGAAAGCAAAACACTCTCGGTTAAGAGTTGTCTAATAAGGCGACCGCGGCCGGCGCCGAGCGCGGTCCGGACGGCCATTTCGCCTTCGCGCGCGGTTGATCGGACGAGCAACAGGTTCGCCACGTTTGCGCACGCGATGAGAAGAACCAGCGCAACGGCGCCGAGCAAACAAAGCAAGGCAGCGCGCGCCGAACTGACCGTCTGCGCATAAAGCGAGACCAGCTCGATCTTCCAACCGCGATCTGACGTCGCATGCTGTTGGGCAATCCGGACGCTGGCAGACGCCGCTTCCGCCTGCGCCTGCGCGATCGTAACATTCGGCTTAAGGCGTCCGATCGCGACGACGAAGCGAGAGAGCCGCGCGGAAGGCGTCTGAAAGAAAAAATCCGCGAAAGCCGCCGGGGTCCAA
>Ga0070683_100001189_pt1 | contig 19778 bp, 23 predicted proteins | sample KBSC713LmetaG_FD_64662 | JGI IMG/M metagenome (GOLD analysis project Ga0070683, IMG submission 64662) | Corn rhizosphere microbial communities from Kellogg Biological Station, Michigan, USA - KBS C7.1-3L metaG | ecosystem: Host-associated > Plants > Roots > Rhizosphere ... | reverse complement strand
TCTAGAATGGTGGACTCACAGCAACCTCAATTGGGGCTTTGCGACGATTTCTGAAATTCCCGGCGCTCACGCCACTCGTGTCGTTTCCGACTTCATGGACCCGCAGCAGCGTAGCATCAAAAGGATTCCTTGGAGCAGCGCCATCCCAGTCTTAGGGAGCAGGGTAGACGCAATTTGGGTCAAGCTTTCCACGTTCGTGGTGTTTGAACCTTGGCGAATGGCTGCTACGTGGGCCGAACTTTCGGCCTTATGCTTAGAGGTCTCAATCGATCTCCCCGAAATAATTGCCGATGCCGGAGCACGCCTTCGCCGCATCCAGCGGCCGAAGCACGCAGCCCCGGTCCATCTGCTCATCGGCTTTCCGCTCGAAGAAACGTTTGGGGGAACGCCGCAACGATTTCACTGGCTCACACTCAAGAACGTGCAACTCTGCAGGCGTGAAGACGTGAGGACGGGATTCTCTGGCATAGGTGCCGCGCGGCGCTCGTGGGATATTGAACTCTCAAAATCGAATCGGTTACTGCAATGGCAGAAATCGGCCAATTGGGCTCCTGATCAGCTCCGCAAACGCGGGGAGGCCGAAGATGAGGTGCGCCGTAAGTCCGTACTGATCGTCGGATGCGGAACGCTTGGAGCGGCAGTCGCCGAGAACCTACTTCGGATGGGTGTCACCCGGATGGGATTGATCGATAGCGACACAGTACACGTAGGAAACCTCAGTCGTCACGTTCTCACGATGGCCGATGTTGGCCACCGAAAAGGTGTTCAACTGGCGAACCGTCTGAACATGGCGGCGCCGGACTCGAACGTTGTTACGCTTCCCTTCAGCTTTCCGCCCTCCGGGTCGGCCGACATCGAACTCCTCAAGGACTGGGATGTCATCGTAGATTGCACAGCTTCGGACGCGGTGCTGCGGGATATGGCCGCTTTCCCATGGAGAACTGAGCGTGTCTTCGTCAGCTTGGCAATGACTTGGCGAGCAAATGGGCTCTTCGCATACGCCGCGTCGGGAGTCGGATTCCCAGCTATTGATGCGATGCAACGATTCACGGCCGTGTCGCCTCATCCCGAGAGTGAAGGCGTCGGTACCATGGAGGGGATTGGTTGCTGGCATCCTGTCTTTCCGGCCACGTGCGACGACGTTAATTTGTGGGCTGCGATAGGATCGAAGTTCGTACGACGCGCAATGTTAGAACAAAAGAACGCAGCATCACTGTACCTGCAAAAAGAGGACGGCAGCGTTGACCGCCTGGACGCCTGACATTCATTTCTCAGAGGTAGGAACCTCTGGGGGGTCCATTTGGCTCTCTTCTCGGGCCGTTGTTGCGATGATCGAAGCGGCCAAAAAAGCTGGGCGTTGTGAGACCGGTGGCATCCTCATCGGGCGCTATGGCGCCGACAGGTGGAGTGCCGACATTGTGGAGGCCACTCCGAAGCCCGAAGGATCGCGCGCCGGCTGGTTCTGGTTCCAGCGGTCTAAAAGCGGCTTGGCTCGTCTCCTCGAGGAGCGTTGGCACCAAGGTTATTACTACCTGGGCGAATGGCACTTCCATCCAGGTGGTGAACCTATCCCGAGTGGTCCCGACATCCGGGCGATGCAGAAAATAGCACTAGACGAAGCCTACCGTTGCCCGTCTCCGATGTTGTTGATCCTCGGCGGGTGTCCGAAAACAGTCTGGTCTATCTCTGCGACCTTGTTCCGCAATGGGAATGCTATCCAATTCTCACATCGACTGGTCGGCTGAATCAAGGTGCAAGATCAGCCTCCAGCACCTGCTCAACTGCCTTGATGGCGTTGCGACGGGGGAAGGCGTTGTGGTGATCGCGACGGCAAACGAACCTGCCGCGCTCGATCCAGCAATTCTGCGCAGGCTGGGCGGTTTGATCGCGTTGTGCACTTCGCAAATCCGGATGAGGAACTACGCCTGGAGTACTTCCGGCGCACGAACACAGGATTGCCAGATGAGCAGCTTCGGACTGCTGTGGGGGCGTCCGGCGGCTTCTCGTTCGCGATGCTGCGCGAGGCCTACGTTGTGGGTGGACAGTTCGCGTTTGAGCGCGGCGGGGAGATCACAGAAGAAGACCTGCTGACAGGCATCCGCTCGCTGCGCCAAGGAGTCGTGTCGGGCTCGCGCCACAAGGGTTCAGCGGGATTCCGCCTCTCAGGGGAGGCGTGACGCCGACCTCGGCAGTGCGGTTCCCCGGAGAGGGCACATCAGGGTTCTGTGCAAAGGGAGATTTCACTGCCTTGACTTGCGGTCCCGAAGCCGGAGAAGCAGTTCCATATCCGGCGGCTCGTAGATCCCGGCATCCAAGCCGCGCACGACCTTGGCTAGGGGAACTTCGAAGACCTCGCAGATACGTAGCAAAGTCGTAACGGTGATTGGACGCCCAGCCTCGATCTGTTGCCAATGGCGGGCTGAAAACCCGAAGGAAATCATGTCCTCCTGGGAGAACCCCCGGCGCTTACGAAGCTCGCGAAGCCGTGCCCCGAGCGCTTGGAAGAATTTCGCTTGATCCGCCACGCTCTTTTTTGTAGAGTGGGTCAAGCAAATTAACCACGAGCAGATTAGCGTGGGAGAGCCGTAGGCATCTCGATGCGCGAAGACTGCGCCAGCCGCGTTTAGCGGTATCCTTGATCGCACCATCAAATCACTTTGTTCGGGCCAACATGTCGCGTTTTTTCGCTTCTAAGCACTTGTGTGCCGCACGCTTGTCGGTTGTCGCCTTCTGCGTATTTATTTCGACCTCAGCAGATTGCCAAACGCACTATAGGCCCGCAGCACTGAGCAGTCCCGCTTCGACACCGACAGCTACTCTCGGTGCTCAGCAACCTCCTCCAGTGAATGACAGTGCCTCCGCACCGCAGGCCTGTCCGGCGATGGATTGGGACAAAGACATCCCAACGCTCGATTGCTCCGTTTACACCGAAACACGATCGGCATGCGAGGCGTACAACGCGAAGGTGACGGAACTTCGATGTCAAGTAGTAAAGGACGCTGCGGCAGCGAATGCTAAGGCCAGCGGTCCCCCTTCGGGATGGGCCATTTTTTCCCGTCGTCCGACGCCCCAACAGGTCTGGGAAAGAACAATTACACAGCAACACCTTGCGAACGAGCGTTTGTCTATTCGCAGACAGCAGCTTTCGATCGCCGTGCGATCCTGGGTAAATGGGGGCTTCACTGGTTGCCCTCCGAACACGGTCCCTCCATCCGGGGACCAGAAAACCTTCGATGGGTACTTGGGGTTCGATAACCAATGCTCGGCGACGCCGCGCCTATGGTCGAGGGATCCGAGCGGTATTGACGTATCGAATGAGACATGTCCAGACTACACGACATTTATCTCATCTCCGTTTGGTAACACGTGCATCTGGAACCTTAGGTCGTGTCCTAGCGGATACCAGGAAAAGGGCAAAAGGTGTGTCAAACCCGATCCGGATTACTCCCCCGTCGCCCGTGAAAGGACAACATTTGCACTCAAAATTAACAAGAGGCTCCGGGGCGAGATCATTTTCCTTCCCGGGGTCCATACCCCCGATACGTTTGTAGGTGTAGTCGCTGTATCCAGCCAGCAACTGGCTCCTGAAGTATGGCGGATCGCAGTTCCACATTTACTCAAAGCAAACGAGTTCAATTTTGGTAAGCAGCTTTATCAGGAAGGCTTCCGCAAGTACGCTCTGCTCGACCACGGAAGTGTTTTCGCGTGGAACATTGGACCTGATGGGTTTCATCCGATGCCGCCTTCTGAGGTTACGCCTGAATTCAAAGCACAATTGGAGGCATCGGGAATGTGGATTATGGAGAATACGATGGCGATCATCGCATCAGAATAGGGAATATTGACGCCGACTCCGTCCTGGATGCTGGTTCAGGCGTCCTCGTAGTCCTCGGGCCGAATCACCACCACGTCATAGGCTCCCGACCCGTCTAGGCGCGTAGCGGACAAGGTGGCCACGAAGTCTTCTGGAAAGAACGGATCGAGGAGTTCGAAGTAGTCGTCCGTGACCGCTTGGATCATGTCACTGTCAACCTCGTCCGAGATGAGCTTCATCGCGTCTTCTGTGGCTACCCCCAGCGTTACGCTCGGCCTGCTTTGGGCATCGCCAGCATCCGCGATCGTGAGCATTAGAGTAGGGCCTGCATTCGCAAGTTTCTCTTTTAAGTCGTCAGGCGGAAGGCTCCAAACACGCGGCAACGCAACTTGCTCAGGCGTGGAAGTCAATCGCTGCGAAAGTTGGCGGGTATACAGCGACGGACGCCCTGCCCATCGGAGGTTATGAACTGGTTCGCCACCTGCTCGAAGAATAAACGTCTGATTTGCCAAGACGTTAGAAGAGGGTCGGGGTGTCCGCAGGATTCTTCTTGCGTCTATGAAATGGCTTAAACTATAGTTGGCAAACAAAATGAGCAAGTCTGGGACCCCTACACGCGAGCAGATTGCGGGCATCAAAAGCAACATCCTGCCTGTCCTGAAGAAGGTCAGCACACGTGCTATCAAGGCGTGGTTGAAGACACGCAACCTCGCGGCAACGGGTTCCACGGAAGATCAACTTGCTACTCGGGTTGCGAAGCACATCGCCGAAGGCGCCCTGAAGGAATCTGTACTCGAAGACGCCTTGATTGGCTTTGAGGAGTCCAGCGGGAAACGGGTCTATCTCTTCAAGTTTGAGAAGAAGGCCACGGGATCATGGTTGCCACACCGCTTATCGGCCCTGAGCATCCCGGCCCCGGGCAAACGCAAGCTGGCGGGCGATCATCCGAAGCCGATGACGGCTGTCTATAGCGCAGTTGACGGCAATGTTTTACGCGTGAAATGGGCAGAGGAACACACTGACGTGAAACTCGACCCTCAGGACAAGCCGGTCTACACCGCTGTCGAGAAGCGCATCGTTCTTGTCGCGGACCTCAATAAGGGTGTCGCAGAACTTCGCATGGACCCGCCCGAAGCCCGTCACAGTTACACCGATGCTTTCGGGAAGACAACGGAACAGACATACTATTCGGCTTATAGGGACAAGGCGGCACAACTTCTCGATACTGCTCTCGAAAAGGCGGAACTCGCGAAGGTCATCAAGGCACTGGTTGCGGAAGAAAAGCCCCGGGTTGTGCGCATCCATGTGGATAATCACACCGGACAGACCAACTTTAAGTGGAACGTTCGCGGCTCCAGAATCGACATTCGCGACGATCCCGAGTGGCAGGCACACTACAAACAGTTCGGTCACACATGGGCATGGGATTCACAGTCGTTTCACTGGCTGCCCGAACCTTCCAAGGGACATCTAAAGAGAGAGTTGTTTTCGCATCTGGACGCCGTTGAAGGGTATCTAAAAGTGAACGCTGATTGCAGCGATGAAGAGGTTGAATATGCCATCGCCCAAGTTAGAGCGCGTTAAAGCACGCAACCGCGCCCTGTCCGATCTCCTAGATCGGACGGCGAGTTACGTGCGTCGGCAGATCTCCTCCGGGGAAAAGTTCGTTATTCCCAAGCTTGCTGCTGCGATGCTCAATATCAATGAGGGAGAAGCATTCGTTCTGCTCAAGATTCTTGCTGAGGGCGGCATTCTCCAGCAGGTCTACAACGTCTATTGCCGTCCCACCGGGATTTACCTCACCACGGTGGACTCGCTCCATCAACTAGATGATCTCGAGAAGATTCCGTATTGCAATGATTGCGATACTCAGCACGAGCCACAAGACCTCACGGTAGAAATTGCATTTCGGCCAAAGAACGGCTTGATAGACGCAGGGCTGGCGGCTTGATCCGAGGGTGATGACGAAAGGCAAGTCAAACCCGAAGTCAGGCTCGTCTCCTGTTTCAGGCCTCCGAAAACAGGCATACGATCACGAGTTGAAGTTGCTGGAGATGGCGAACAAATCGCCGAATCCTGCTATCCAGCAGTACGCCCTGAAAGCGGCTGCCGACGAGCGAAAGCACATCCAACGGCAGGAAGCGCGGTTGTCTACTCCTGCCGCCGTTGGCTGGTGTCTTGTAATCTGGGCCGCAGGGTTGGGGCTTATCTGGTATGCCATTGTCCATTACACTTCGCCCGTCACTGGAGAGATACTCAGCGCGATTTTCGCTGTCTGCATCATTCTCACACTTGTTTTTTTGGCCTCTGCAAAACTGATTGAAGCAAAAGTGGTCGTGGAGTTTTTGCGTTCCCTTTGGGATAAATTCGTCCTTCGTAAATCATCCAAGGGTAAGGATGAAGACGCGGATTCCTGACGCGCATTCCTAAACTGATGCGGTGACGGCGCCCAAGATCGTGAGGGCCGCCCGCCGAGGGATGCTAACCCGCTACGCGGGACAACAGATAAACCTTGAACAATTCAACTCCCGGTCACGACCGGCGATTCCTTGACTCGGAACAGGCAGCCGCGTTCCTCGGCGGCCTCACGCTGAACAGGTCATGTTCTTAACGTCCAGTGTGAGGGTCGAGTCCTTCGCTTACACGGAGTCGATCAGAGTGTGGCCGGTGGGGGAGGATTTGGCTGGTGCGAAGTGGCATCGCCCAGTGGACCGGATTGGATTCGCCGTGGTCAGCAACGCCATCAAGCGGGATCATCAAAACTACTTGGCGCATGGCGGCCTCGGATTCATTCTTGGCGATGGTCGTCTCAACTATGGACGCGAAAACCTCGTAGAAGCCTACTACACCTGGCACTACCGCAGGGGCTGTTCCTTTCCCTTGACGGCCAGCCACTTCGATAGCCCCCGGTTATAACCGCGATCGCGGCCCGGGCTGGGTGGCCTCCGTTCGAACCCACGTCGAGTTCTGAAAGGCACGATATGAACACCGCCACGTGCAGTTTCTGATTCATCTCTCGGTCGCCCTCTTCTTGGGTGCAGCACTGGGAACGGGCCGACGAACCCCGTAAGGCCCACGTGAGCGCTTTTCCCCAATTTCGTCTTGAAGATCGTTTTGTCGAGTTCAGCACCGGCCAGGAACGTCAGGATGATCGCACCTGTTCCTGCGAGGAATGTGATCCACTGTGGGTTACCGAGCAGCCCACCCTGGGCGAGGAATACGCGCATGACAAGCTGGGCAACCGTGCAGACCACAGTCTCGGAAAGCGCGGTGGAGATCCGAAACCAAATCGCGAGTAGAGTCCCCGCCAGTGCAACACCAAACCAGAGAGCAGACAGTGCCCACGTGTTCCAGATGAACGAAGCTCCAGACTGTCGTTCAGGGAAACTGCCGGGACATGACCCCGCGACAGGAGAACCCCGTCAGGAGTCATCATCTCCGGCCTATAGCTGGGGACAGTAGTTAAAGGTGAACTCCTTCACCTTGCACCGGCTCCAGTAGACACCCGGTCCAAATCCCTATCAAGCCTGAGAGATCGTTCGCTTTGCATCCAAACGCAATCGGAGGAGGCTTAATGAGGACGCGGGTGTCCGATGCAAACGGGGCGAGCCCAGAATGATCAACGCTTTACACTGGCTGGCAGTCGCCATCGCGGCACTCATCGCCTCGACATTGGCCGCTGTGACCGGCTTCGGCGGGATTACTAGCTGAAATCGGAGTTCTCTCAGGGTTAGATTCGGGTGAATTACCCCACGAGAGCTAATAACGATCTCCGAGCCCGGGCTGAATTATCTGAGCGTGGAAAAACGGCGGAAATTTCTTTTACTCGTCGCTTGTCACCGTCTCCTTCTTCCATGTCTTCCAAGGCTTCCCATTCGTGATCGCGCAGGAGCACGGGTCCGCCTGCAGGTACTCCAGTTCACCCAGGTAGGCCTCGTTGGGACCAGGCGTGAATCCCTGTCCTCTGCACACTGCGCAGTCCGGATCAGCGACACCGGCAGGCAACACAATTGTTGCGGAGCCAGGCACCTTGAAGTCCGTCGGGGTCTGCTTCACCAGCGTGGGCAGGACCTTCTTCAGCCGCTCCTGCGAGTTCACCCCGCCAGCAGGCGTGCACCAGTAGGCCTTGGCTACCCGCCAGTGGTAGAACATAACGCGACGCAGTTCCTTCCAGCCGAGGCCTTCGAATTCCTCCCTGTTCTCCATCGCGAAATCGAGCGCGTCCCAGGTGGTGTCAGGGGACGCAGTCGGCTCGGTGAGCCGGTGCGGGCCCACCGGCGGCGCGGCGTGTGTGTGACCGGTTTGGGTGCCAGAACGGGTCCCGTCGTACTCCTCGTCGATCAGGACTCGTGCTGATCGCTGTCCTTGCAGGGCGGCCGTCGGCGCGAGGTTCTCCGACGCAGCAGGATGTGACTGCCCGTCCGGTACTGCAGGAGCTGCATCTCCGTCTCTGGCCGTAAGAGAAAAAGAAGAATAAGAAGCAGGCCCTGGTTTCTCACCGACCTTCACTTCTGATGCGGGGGCTCCGCCCCCCGCGCCCCCAGCATCTGTAGCTTCCTCTGTTCTTGCTTCTGCCTCTGCTTTTGCCTCTGGCTTTACTTCTGCTTGGCGTGAAATCGCGTGACCGAGTGTGACTGGCGTGACGTTTCGTGACGAGCCGTGACTTCCGCGCTCGCGGTCACGCTGCTTCTGCTTCCGCTCCCTGTTCTGGGCGCGGCGGGTCTCGTCATCTACCGTCTTCCTGTACTTCAGGTAATTGACAATTCGCCATCCCCACGCGCGGTCAGCCGACATGAGGACGATGCGGCGGCCGTCTTCCTCGGGGCTCCTACTTTCTGGGTCCGGTTGACAAAGTTGTTCGATCGCCGCGCGAACAATCTCCAACGGCACATTGGTCCGCCGACTAATCGCATTGAGGGTCATATCGACACAGCCATCCTGGTCCGCCAGCGTTAGAAGGTCGGTGAAAACGAGGCGCTCCAGATAGTCCTCAGCCAGGGTCGAATCGAAGATTTGGGCGAACAGCTTCACGTACATTACTGACCCTTCTCCACCAGCGCCGCAACCGCGCGGACGTACACTGTCTCGTCCGTGATAGCAACCTCAGTGTCCACTTGCCACCACTTCGACACGGCCTTCAGCGTGACACGCTTGAGGGCTGCGTTGCGCCCGGCGACGTTCTCCGCGTCAACCGCTACCCAGTCTCCTTTTGCTGCGATGACGGCCTCGAACAGTCTCTTGTAGGTTTTGTTCTTGCCCCGGCGCGGTACATCCGCCGGGGGCGCTTCGAGTCGAATATCCATGTCGTTCCCCTAATTGTTAGTACTTCGTGAGTGGTTGATTCCAGAATTCTCAACGTCAAAATTCTCAGTATGCTGCGACTTCTTCAGTCGTCAGTTGGGCTTCATCCGCCTCCGCGTGGTACGCGCTGATCATGTGCACGTCAGACTTGGCATGCCCCGGCAGGTCCATCACCATGCGCGTGCGACGATCGATTCGGACGAAGTGCGGGTTAAAGAGGTTCTCGCGGGACTTCAGGCAGGCCAGCTTCATCGTGGCTGTGTCCTTCAATGCACCTTTGTGCCAAACGGAGATGATGAGGTCCATGTCGCGGGCTGCGTCCGTGTATTGCTCTACGGAGCCGAGGTCCGGGTAAATGCCCCATTTGTCCTCCTCCTCCTCGTCGGCAGCTTTCATACCGGCCTTGTTGGCCTGGAGAGGTGTGATCACTACTAAGCCGCGCCCGCCTTTGTAGTCGATGGCCAGCTTCTGAGCTTCCTTGAACAGCCGCTTGTATTCCTCGTGCATCTTGGGGCCGGTCATACCGGTATCCAGGTGTGCAAGATAATCGAGCGCGAGTACGTCGTAGGGCTTCCCGTTGTGCCCGACCTCTAGCTCCTGGAGAACCTCAGCCCACTTTCCCAAGGTCTTCACGACGATCTCACCCGGGACACTCTTCCCATGCTGGAGGTCGTCGATCAGCACACGAAGGTCGTCTTGCTCCTCGGCGGTAACCTTATGCGGTTGGTTGCGCCAGACGTTCACCGGGGGGAGGTGAAGATCGCGACGACTGTAGGAATGTAGGAAAGACAACTGCGTCCAGGTGTTCAGCGCAGAGTCTTCCCGAGCGATGAAGAGGATGCGCTTTCCTGCCTTCGCCATGTTGTAGACCATGGTGCGAAGAAGCATGCTCTTGCCGTGGTTGGTGAATCCGAGGATCCCAATGTAACGGACAGGCTGCTTGGGTCCGATGGTCACAACATCGTCGATATGTTTGAATCCCGTGTAGCAGCGATCCCTGATCGTGTCTTTTAGCCCGTCGATCAACGCGTCCGCGCTCAGGTCCGCGTTCTCGCGCCACGCGCCTTCCGGAGACGATGGCGGGACTGTGAAGTCCCCGGCGCGAACTTCGTCGAAATACTTGAGGGCTGCGGCAACGCGGTCCGCCGGAAGTGGATCCGGATCCTTGAGCTTTGCGCCGGGGACGGACGCGCCCGCCGAGATGATCGCCATGGCTCTCTGGAGCGCCTGGACATACATCGCGGAGCGTCCCGTGACACACACCGCATCCATCATTTGCCGCCAACTTCCCTGGTGCACGGCGATCTTCGCGTCGGCGATCTCCCTACACCGCATGCCGAGCATGTCGCCGATGTTCCCCGTGCCGGTCTCGCGATGGGGAGAGGAAGTGACGAACTCTTCAAGCTGATCGTATGTCGGGTACTCGCCGTACCGCTCGGCGTACTCTAGCACGGCGATCACGAGATGGCGATCATACTCGTTGTCGCTGCATAGCGCGATGTAGATAGCGGCGACCCGAATCGTGTGGTGATAGCCACGAAGCTCTTCGTATTTGCCCCGGGTAATGAGTGTGTTGATAAGCAGGTCCAGCATTTAGCGCACGCTCCTGATTCGCGTCACGATGCCGCGCTGGCGGAAGAACTGGTCGGCTCCAGGGTTCGTATCCCGGTAGCGCTGGATCTCTGCGATAACGGCGAGCAGATCGTCGACAATTGCGCGGTACAGGGCGGCGCTCTCCGGCCCCATCAACGCCTGCAACTCTGCGGCGGAGATTAGAACACCTGTCTTCGAGGGTTGAGGTAGAGCACTGACTGCTTGAGCAAGGGCGGCACGGAAGGCTGATGAAATCGAATTCCCCATGAAGGTGAATACCTAAAATGTGGGGATCTTGAAATATATCGATGTGATTAAATCTGGAATTCTCATCATCTGAGACTCGATAGAGCCCGGCTCGGGCGCAACAGGGTTGGTAGCGGGCCGTGGCACGACATCTCCGACTGGTCGCGTGCGAGATCACGAACTGGATGGGACATTTCGCTGTCGCTCCCGACGATGCGCAGCCTTTCCTCGGTCACGCCCCGATCCGGTTCGAGACTCCCCCGTTTTGCCTTCGGCTCGCCAGATTAAAGTAGCGCCCACTCTGGGCGTCTGAGACAAGTTCTTTGGATGGCGAAGGGAAAATGAAAAAGAAAGAAAAACAGAAATTTGATAACGCTCCGGAACTCGTGAGCCGCCGTGGGCTCCACGCGACCCCTCGCGGGCGGACTGCCAGGCGATACACAGATGTGGTGATCGGCAGCGGGAGGCCAGATGCGGCTCTCCTGCACTCCGCAATCCGGGAGTGGATCGTGCCGGTGCTGGTGCGGGATTTCCTTGCCGAGCACCCGGTCGGAGTGCCCACGGCTGAAGCGAATTCAAACAAGGGGACTACCGGAACCGATGGCGAGGAGGGTGCGGGCTCAACCCGCATGAACCCGAATGGCCACTAAGAACAGCAGCAAGACCGCATCCGAGGTCGTTTACGTCGCGATCTACGCCAGGTATAGTACCGACTTCCAGCACTCGACCGAGCAGCAGATTCGACTCTGTCGCGAATACGCGGCCGAACAAGGTTGGGTAGTCCTTGAAGATTGCATCTTTGTCGATGAGGCCAAATCTGGGCAAGCTCTCGCCGGTCGCGAGAGCCTGGACAGGATGATGACCATGGCGGAGAAAGGAGAAGCGAAGTTCCACGGCTGCGTTGTTGTGGATACATCACGTTTTGGCAGAAACTTGACCGACACGCTCCAGTTGAGTGAGAAGCTGGAATTCAGCGAGATCTTTCTCTACTTCGTCGAAGACGCGTTGGACAGCCGCGACCGCAACTTTCGTAAGCTCTTCATCGACCGTGGGCAACGTGATGAGGACTTCGTCCGGGTCATCTCCCGCAAGGTCCACAGTGCCCATCGGGATCGGGCTAAGATGGGCCATATCCCAGGAGGGCGGGTCTATGGCTACGACAACGTCCGAATCGAACACCCGACTAAGAAAGGGCGCTGGGGCTACCCCATTATTGAATACGTGGATTTGGTCCTCAATCCGCTGGAGAGCGAGATTGTCCGTCAAATATTCGAGATGTACGTGCGCGGCATGGGCTACCGGAGTATCGCGCGGTATCTGAATGACAAAGGAATTCCCTCGCCTCTGCAGGGTACCGGAAGCCCGGTCAAGCGCAGGTGGAACAGTTGGGCGATCGCCGATATTTTGAAGCGGGACAAGTACCGGGGCGTTCATGTATGGGCCAAGACTAAGGTAGTGCGCAACCCGTATCGAAAGGGTGAGAAGAAGCAGAAGGCACGTCCTGAGACTGAATGGGAACGCATCGAGGTGCCGGAATGGCGCATCGTCTCGGATAAACTTTGGAATGCCGCCCAGGCTGAGAAGGCCCGGCGGCAAGGGCCTTCGTGGTGGAAGGACGGCGGACTTAATCTCACTGAGGCGAGCCGCCGCTATGTTCTGAGTGGGCTCATGCAGTGCGCCATGTGCGGAGGGAGCTTCAACGTGGTCAGCGGAACCGGCCCCTCTCTTCGGTATGGGTGCATCGGACACCGGTATCGCGGCAACTGTAAGAACAAGCTGACGATCCTCAAGCGCGTCCTAGAAGCGCGCCTCCTCACCGCGATCGCGAACAACCTTCAGGACGCTGGGTTACGCGACCAGTTGGCGCAGGAATTCCATGTGCAGCTTGTTTCTGGGTGGGAAGAACGGGCGCGTAAAGCCCAGAAGGTGACATCGAGTCTCCCCCAGTTGCGCGAACGCAAGCGTGCGCTAGAGGCGGATGCGGGCGGCATCGGAATCGCACTCCGCTCATTGCCGAACTCCCGCACCTTGCTCGACCAGTTGAAGTCCATCGAAGGCGAGCTTCATGCCGTCGAGGAGATGCTCGCGATGCCTACCGAGCCCGCAGAACAACCGCTGCCACTCGAAGCTATTCAGGAGTTTGTGGAGCGGAAGACTGGCGATTTCGTGTCGCTTCTTGCGGGCGACCCTGAGCGGACCAAACTGGAACTGAGGAAGCGGATCGGGAAGCTCGTGATGAATCCGACGTACACGGCGGAAGGGCCTGTTTACGTAGTCACCGGCGACCTCAGCCTTTTTGCTGAAGGCGAGAATGTAGACTGTGAGGTTTCCAGTCCTGGAAACCTCACAGTCTACAACTCCTGCAACATTCCCTTCGAGGTACAGATTGCCACGAAGCACCCGAGGTTCCGCCGGTTAGCTGCGTGAACTGGACCATCCGGGTCGTACGACGACTCGGATGGTGTACTTGACTCCTTCCCGTCCATCAAAGCCGACCGGTCGGAGAACAGGCCGCTTCTCGCACTGCCGCTTCAGCCCACAGATGCGGCAGCCACAGGAAACCTCCTGGAGTTCAAAGCTCAGACGTGCAAGTCACCTCCTGGCCGGGTCAGGAGTTTCGCCCGGAAAGGGGTTCCACAGGACAAATCGAAAACGAGACCCCCGGGCAGTTAAGCCGGGGGGCGATGGACGTTTTGTTCAGTACGCGAACGATGCCGCGAACAGGAGTCTCTCAAGTTGCAGCAGGGTTCAGGCCGTCGCTGGCCTTCGACTCGAAAAGCGCGATCACGCTATTCCTCAGGTGCACGTAGCTGAACTCCAGAGGCGCGCCCGCGAAATGGACTTCGATTCCGCGATGATGAAGCAGGTCGAGGATCGGAAAGACCATCGGGAGGCTGCGCCCGAGGCGATCAGGAGCTGCAATGATCAAATGGGAGAACGATTTCGGCGTATCTGCGACCTTCTTCAGAAGCGCCTCCAGTCCTGGTCGGCTTACCGCCAGGCCCGATGCGCCCGAGTCCTGGAACACTCGGTCATCGGCGACGATGCAGCCCGGCAACCGCTCGGCAGCATATTGACGGCAGCGGCGCTCCTGGTCAGCTAGGGATGCCGGGTTGGATTGTGCGGAGCGCACATAAATGGCGCCCCGCGTGGGTGTCGTGTTTGGCGAATCAGTCATGCTTCTCTCCTGGGAAGATTTGCGGTTGAAGTTGGAATTTCGGGCACCGGATCATACACAATGATCCAATACAGGGTTGCTACTGAGCGATCGACTAGTCGGACAGTTTGCGATCACCTCGGTCCGGCTGTTTTGGCTCAGTCCACTCTGGCCAGTCGCCGCGATTTCGGGGATGTTAGCGGCGGATGCGTCGGAGGCGGTGGCACGTGGGCTTTCACCGGCTGCGGTTTGGTTCAATCATGAACTAACGCCTTATCAGACGATCAGTGCGGTTCCGACCAGATCGACAGACTCACGATGTTCAGCAGCCGTCGGATGCTTCCCTGGATTTCACCCAGCATCACCGCCAGGACGTCCGGTTCACCAAGCTGAGGCAACAACGCTTTCTTCTCCTGCACCAAGGCGATCCATTCTTCGTCGAGCGCCACGAGCCGCTTATCGATCACCCTGAGGCGCTTCCGCGCACGCCGGTACTGCCGGGTCAGGTCGCTCTCGGGGGGATGTCCGCAATGAATGCCTTCGCATACGGGGCAAGGGTAGGTACGCACATCCCGGCCTAGATGAAGCGCATGCTGCACGGCTGTCCAGTAGTTGGCATGCCGGAGCTTCCGCCTGCACTGTAGCTCTGCCAGCCTGTCGGCGTCGCCTCGCTCGGCTGCCTGGGCCTCATCGATTGCGTCAGCGATCGCGGGCGCGTGGAGGTGGCTGTAGTCGCCACAATGGACGCAAGGGCTTTGGACACCAGCGCCCCCGACCTGCACGGGCACGACTTCCTCCGCTGCCTTCCGGTAGCCCATCTGTCGGATGAGAGCCTTGGCTGACGACTTCGCGGCCTTGACATGCTCGGGGTCGGTACCTCGTCGCAGCCGTTCGTGTTGGCGCTGAAGATCCAACGCCCACTCTCGATGGCTGCCATGGCGAAACGGGACCGGCTCGCCGCCGATCGCTCTGATGTATACACAAAACCGTAGCCCGGTGCGTAGGTGCTTGTTCATGTTCCCTCCAATCAAATCTGGCGAGTGGGAGGGAGAATGGGGGAGTTTCGGAGAATGGCGGTACGTGGTGGGAATGGGGTGGTCAGTGGCAATCGAGAGCTTCACGAATAGTCGCAGCCTGGCGCTGAACCCATGACTCATAGGGACCGCCCCAGTTCAAGGGCCGGGTAGACGGATGCATGATCCCGACGATGGGAACGCCGGGCCGGTAGTCACGGCGCATCGTCCGGCACAATGAAGTACTCGTCTCGCCGAGCGTGACGAGTAGCCGAGGCCCGATGATCCGAACTTGCTCATTCAGGTACGCGAGGCACTGATCAACGTACGTCCTTGTAGCAGGCATCGCTCCTGCTGCCGGACCGGACTTGATGCCCTGCAACACGTTGGTTGCATGGATTTCCTCCGTCCGGAGCCCGGCGCGATCCACGATGTCAGTCAGCCTGCGCCAGTACGGCTCGGAAAACTCCCCACCCACCCTCTGGGCTTTCCGCAGCATCCGATCGTTTCCCCAGTTGTGGCCGACGAACAGAATACAATCGCGCGGATACTGCTCTCGCCCTGGATCGCCAGCGAGACCGATACCAACGCTAAACGCTGCGATACCTGGCAATAGGCCGTCCAATGTGGATACTGTGGGTTGAATGCCCTCTGGGTATTGACTATCTCCCGGCGAGTGGCCAACAACTCCGTTAGCACCTCGCGAGTTGACCGCATGATTATTTCGATCCTCCAATCGGCATCGTGTTTCGCCACACCACTCTCGTTGAGATCGGCTGAAGTCCTAGAGAGCGAATACTAAAAATCACGTCATTTGTACCGTTGCGCTGTGTAGTCGATCAATGCCTGGCCACTCAACTCCGCCGTAGAATTCGCGGCACGAACAAAGAACTTCTGCGTTGCGCCGTCCTTCACAAATGCCGGTTTGGGTCCTTTCTCACACCTGACAGAGAGGATTGTCTCACCGTCATGCTCCACAAACTCCAAGTGCACATAAGGTAAGAACAACTCACCAATGCGATCACGAACGAGGTTGACGAGGTGCAAGCCCATCTTGTCTTGGTTGGAGAAGGCGTCTGCTTTCAAGCCCATTGCGCTGCCTTCATCATCAACGCCAATCAGGAGAGTACCTCCGCCAGTATTCAGAAAAGCAGCAATCGATTTCAACACACCTAGTTGCATACGATCGTCTGGCTGGCCGGTTTGAAGATTGGTCCGAAGTGTTGATTTGAATTCAACACCGTCCGTTTCTCCTCCTGCAATCAGTTCCCCGGTAGTCAGGGGGACGACAGCGGAAGCAGGGCCACCGCGTAGCCGCTCCCAGGCCTTTCTTATCACTTGCGCGATTCGCTTGCGCCGCTCTTCCAAAAAGCCGCTGTAAGGCAGACGCCACCAGGAAGGTGGCAGCGCGTGATGGAACCTGTCTTCCTCGGTCAGCTTGGAATCGAGTACGGGTGCATACGCGCTCGGTGCTTGATCGCCGATCTTCAGGTTGTCAGGCCACTCAAGCAAAGCGAAATTAGCGATTTGGTTCACTTCCTTTTTGTCCGCGATCTGCAACGTCGCCAAGTACGCCTTTGGGAAGAGGTGGTGCTCTTCCAGAGCGGACTTGGTCCCCAATATCACCGGGTCTAGAGCAGCTGAGACCTTCATCGGAGAGAAAAGGACGTTCGCGTTCAAGATCACTAATGATGCCTGGTACGCCATCTTCGCAGGCGTTCGAGCACCAGATGTGGCCAGCATTTCCGGTAAAGTGATGTTCCAGAAGTCGTCGGTTAATCGCAGATCACACAAGCGACGCAGTCGATTTACGTAGTCTTCAGAAGATCCGGAACTCTGCAGTGCAGCGAGATCAGTTTCGAATCGTGTTTCGCCGCTCAGCGTATACCGAGACGTTAGTACCGCCATAAAAAAGAATTCGGCAATTGCTTGGCGCATCGTGGAAAGATCTACCTTGAAATCCTCGATGCCGACCAAGTAGAGCGTATAAGCATATAGCACAGCGAGTTCCGCTGTAACCATGCTGCGTGACCGATAGCCAGCCAACGGAAGAGAGCTTAGAAAGTGGAGCCAGCGATTCACATTTAGTGTTGCGGCACGTGCAGCTTTCAACTTTTCAAAGCCTGCTTCACGCCGGGATGGATCGATTACTCCGCTCGAAGGGACGCGTCCACGCAGCGCTGAATACGCTGCCTCAAGCTTGCCGCGTTTGAGGCCCAGCCCTACCATCACTCGTAGCATCTGGTCCGGGCTAGGCTCAATGAAGTGATTTCTCGGCCCTGGTTTGCCGTCAGGCTGTCCCGCAGCAGCCCGCGAAAACGCCTCAAGGTCCTTTCTGCCCTGTTCCCAGAAAACAGACATAAGGGTGAGGATGAAGTCGGCCTGATTGAGCTTTACGCCTTGACCGTTAATGCGGACGAACACTTCCGCCACCGTACTAACGCCCGCGTCAGTTGTCAGGACGAGCGCGTTGAAGGAATATTGGGAAATCGAAACTAGCTTCCCAATGGCGTTTTGAATCTGGTTCGTTTCTACCTCAGTCAGCTCGCGAACCGCGCCAAGCGCTTTGAGATAGTCACCCGCCACCTTAAACACGTTGATCCCTGGCTTCCAGACCTCCGAAACATCCGAGATGAATGCAGGGTCCTTCGCTGTCGCGGCATTCGCAACCTCAAACCGCTCAGCGGACGGGTCGAATGCGATCCGAATCCGCTCCCTGGTGTAGTCAGAACGGACCACCTCGGCTCCAGTCAACACGGCATACAGGGACGTTAGTCGCTGTTGACCATCGACGATCGCCAGGCTCGGAATGTCCTCCTTGCCATCCGTCCCGATCTCCTTTAGCGCGGCACCTGTCTCCCACAGCAATAAGAAGCCGCAGGGATAGCCCCTATAAAGGGAATCAAACAAATCTCGTATTTTCGAATTCGGCCATACAAACGGGCGCTGAAGTTCCGGGAGGCCTATGGCACCCCGTCCAATGTCGTGCACAAGGTTGCTGAGCGGGTAACTCGTGGACCTGTAAAGCATCGTGAAGTCATCCTAGAACAATGGACTTGTTGGCTAAGAGGACAGGGGCACGATACGGCCCCCGTCCAGAATTGTGGCGGCATCATCTGCAGCGGTACCGTCCCGCGAGTCCTTCAACGGTCATGTTGTCCATGATCGCGTCGTGTGGGATAAGCGCATACTCCCAAGCCTTTTCCCCGCTGACGCCGGCGTAGTCGGAGGCAAGCTGGCACCACTTTACTCCAGCATCTCGCTTGGCCATAACTTCGCCATCCTCCATTTGGTCGGCCCGCTTCGCCTCCAGCATGAAGATTCTGTCGGCTCCTTCCGCCACGAAGTCTGGCTGGTACTCCGGCTGCTCGGGACCCCACTTGTAGAACAACTGGAATTGCCCTTTCCGTGGCCGAAACCACTTAAGCCGCTCGCGCTCCAGAATCACGGCCAGCCTGCGTTCCGGATCGGACTGGAACTTCTCAATCTCGTAAAGGCAGTGCTCAAACCCGCCGAAAAGGTACTTGGCCATGTTGCTTTTGTCCTGGGGAGACTGCCGGAAATCCCGGATCGGCTGGTTTACGACAGCCGTGTACGCACTTGGCTTCAGGTCCGTGAACCCCGCCATCACCTTGGTTTCGTACCCGCTCGGCTTCTCCCAGAAGTGCTCCTGCATCTGGGCGTGAATGAACCGCGCAATCTCAGTCTGATGGCAGCGCAGCACCTTCCTGGTCGCCTCCGGGCTAAGATACGACTGGAAGTGCGCTACGGTCTGGGTCGCAAGGTCATAAAGAAGATCCGCGTGATGATCGTACGAAACGTCGTCGAAGTCCACGAGACCCCGAACCACGTAATCCTCCAGGCGCTTCTCCTCAATGCCTCCCGCGCCAAGCGTGATGGCATCCTGTTGCCCGGTTCTGAGGAAATGCCGCCAGATTTCCTCCGAGGGCTCCGCGAAACGCAGGGTGTCCAGCTTGAGCGTGAATGGGTGGTAGCCAGTCTCCACCACACCGGTCGGCACCACGGTAATGCGAGGGATGTTGATCGTCTGGGTCTGGACTAGGCTCGTCGTCTTCTGCACGATGGCGACGAAGTCCGGCTGTTCGACCACACCCTCCAGGGTCATCTGAGGCGGCGCGTATTGCTCCTTCACCGCCTTCACAATCTCCGCCTGTATCTCCGGCTGAGACAGGTGAGCCAGCGATGGAATCTTCCTCGGTTGGTTTTCGTACCGTTGAATGACTTTCCGCGCAATCTGCGCAATCTGCAAGTCCTGCGGGTTCACGTAAACCGGCGCAGGCCGCTCCAGCCCTGGAATGCTCGGCTGCTCCGCGCGGACCTCAGTGCCGAGGAGGTAGTCGATCTTGGGCTGAGAGACCACCGTCGCCGTCTTCTGGCCGAATTCCTCATCCGTCAGGATGATCTCTCTGACCCGAATGGCTGAATCGGGTTTGTTGGCCTCATCCACAATCTCCTGGAACTTGTCATGCGCGACAATGCTCAACGTGTCTACTGACAGGTCGCCGGTGCGCTTGCCGTAGGGGAGCCTAAGACCGCGCCCGATCGACTGTTCCACCAGGGTCTTGGCGCTTGCAGCCCTTAACGGCACGATCGTGTAGAGGTTGGTCACGTCCCAACCCTCTTTGAGCATGTT
>Ga0070683_100001185_pt1 | contig 19788 bp, 19 predicted proteins | sample KBSC713LmetaG_FD_64662 | JGI IMG/M metagenome (GOLD analysis project Ga0070683, IMG submission 64662) | Corn rhizosphere microbial communities from Kellogg Biological Station, Michigan, USA - KBS C7.1-3L metaG | ecosystem: Host-associated > Plants > Roots > Rhizosphere ... | reverse complement strand
TCGCCGGCCTTCCGCGTTAATCTGCCGCCCGAGGATGAGGGGAGGACGGAGTCTCTTCGCAGTCGGGCTCGTATGTGCGCTTGCGTCGGCCGCGCCGGCAAGCGCCAAGAGCCTGCTGCCGTTCCCCAATAACTCGCTGACGGTCAAGGACCGCCACACGCCCACCGGTCGGCTCGTCCATCTTGTCAAGAGCGAGATGCCGCGCAACAAGAACGGCGTGCCGATCGACCCGCGCCCGTACAACCGCGCGGACGGCTTCAGCCCGGGCGCACCCATCCTCGTGCGCGTGCCGGGTCTGAACTCGCCGTCCAAGCTCGCGCGCATCCACGCGCCCACCGTGAACAACATTGCGCCGTCGCTGCGCCGCAGCTCGCCGGTGCAGCTGATCGACGAGAGGAGCGGCAAGCGGCAGCTCGCCTGGGCCGAGGTGGACATGAACGACAGTCACCCGGGCACGCGCCTGCTTGAGATCCACCCGGGCCGCAACCTGCGCGAGGGACACACCTACGTCGTGGTACTGCGCAACGTGGGGAAGAAGAAGGGCAAGCGCGTCACGCCGCGTCTCCTCCGCAAGCTCGCCAAGGCGGGGGTGAAGCGCAAAGGGCTCTACATGGCCTGGGACTTCACGGTCGCGAGCGCGCGCAGCATCGCCGGGCCGCTGCTGTCCATCCGCAACGACGCCTTCAAGCGCCTCGGCGACACCAACCTGGGGGACATGAAGGTGCAGGGCGGCTCGCCCGCGTTCGACGTCACGAGCGTGACCGACGTGCCGCCCGGCCAGGACGCGTTCATCGCTCGCCGCGTGGCCGGCACGGTCACCGTGCCGTGCTACCTCAACCAGCCGGGCTGTCCGCCGGGCTCGCGTTTCGCCTTCAAGGGCAAGAGCCTCGCGGTCCCCAGCCCGGGCTCGAACACGATCAAGGCCAACTTCGTGTGCAACATCCCGCGGTCGGCCAGCCCCGCCGCGCCCGCCCGGCCGTCCCTCTACGGCCACGGGCTCTTCGGCAGCGCCACGGAGATCAACTCCGGCCCGCTCGAGCAGCTCTCAAACGAGCACGACATCATGCTCTGCGCCACCGACTGGATCGGGATGTCCCGCAACGACATCCCCACCGCGATCGGCATCCTCCAGGACCTCTCGGGCTTCCCCAAGCTCACCGACCGCGTGGACCAGTCGATGGTCGACTTCATGTACCTCGGCCGCGCGATGATCCACCCGAGCGGCTTCGCCTCCAACCAGGCGTTCCAGGTCGGCGGCGGCTCGGTGATCAATGGCTCGCGGCTGTACTACGTCGGCGGCAGCCAGGGCGGCATCTTCGGCGGCACGCTCACCGCTGTGGCGCCGGACTTCAACCGGGCCGTGCTCGCCGTGCCCGGCATGGACTACAGCGTGCTGCTGCCGCGCAGCGTGGACTTCGACGCGTACTCCCAGGTTCTCTATCCCGCGTATCCGAACCAGGCCGTGCGCCCGCTGCTGCTCAGCCTGATCCAGCAGCTCTGGGACCGCTCCGATCCCGACGGCTTCGCCAATCACATGACCACCCATCCGTACGCCAACACGCCGGCGCACAAGGTGTTCATCGAGATGGCGTTCGGCGACCATCAGGTGACCAACGTGATGACGGAGATCGAGGCGCGCACGATCGGCGCGTCGCTGCGCACTCCGATCCTCGACCCGGGCCGCTCGAGCGAGAGGCGCCCGTTCTTCGGCATCCCGCGGATCAAGAGCTTCCCGTTCACCGGCAGCGCGATCGAGGTGTGGGACATCGGGCCGCTGCGCACGGTCGGCGGGCAGGTGCTCGGCACGCCCACGCCGCCGTCGATCAACAAGCCCAACCGGCCGGGCGTTGACCCGCACGGGCCCGATGCGTCCGAGCAGGCCAGCGGCCGGCAGCAGGCGTCCGACTTCCTGATGCCCGGCGCGCAGTCAAGGATCACGGACGTTTGCGGGCCAAAGGCGTGCTATCTCGCCGGCTGGACCGGTCCGTAAGAGGAACCCGTACATACGTCCAGAAGCGTGTAGGTGCATGGACGGAGGGGCACAACCCAGTCAGGTGTTGGCTCGTGCCTGATCTGCCCCTCTCAGAAGACGCCGCTCTCGTCCTGGCCCTCGCGGGCACGGCGATCCGCTTCGCCGACTCGCCGGAGTCCGAGGCCGAGCATTGGCTGCGCATCCTTCGCATGCACGGCGAGGTGGGCGCGGCGATGCAGGCGCTGGGCGTGGGCGAGAAGCCGCTCGACCCCAACGAGATGACGCGCACGAGCCGCGGCACTCAGCGCTTCCGGCGCGGAGGAGAGAACACCGTCGAGCTCGCGCGTACCCGAGCGGCGGAGAAGGCGGTGGCCCGCGGGTCGGATCTCGTCGGCACGGTTGACGTCCTGCACGCGGTGGCGGACATCTACGGCAGCTACTTCGAGGACGTCTTGTACTCGCGCGGCCCGAGGCTGGCCGAGCTCGACGAGAAGCTTGCCGGCGCTCCTCAGGAGCGCTCGGCAGCGAAGCACGGCTAGTCACTACGATCCGCCGCCGTGTTCTGGTGGCACCTCGTTCGCTGGCTGCATCTCATCTCCATGGGCTTCTTCGTGGGGGGCCAGCTGATGCTCGCCGCGGTGGTGGTGCCGGTGCTGCGCGGCGGGGACAACAGTGAGGGCATCCGTCGGGTGGCGCGGCGCTTTGGCGTGGGAAGCGGAGTGGCGATCCTGGTCCTGATCGTCACCGGCTCGCTGATGGCGTCCCAGTTCCACCGCTGGGGGAACGAGGACCTACACATAAAGCTCGGGCTCGTCGTGCTTGTCGGCCTTTTGATCGGCTGGCACACACGCAAGCCCGAGCTTCACGCACTTGAGGGACTGGTCTTCTTGTCGTCGCTGGCGATCGTCTGGCTGGGGATCGCCATCGCGCACTGACGCGTTACGAGCGCGAGCCGGAACGTGCCCGTGACCGCGTCGACGAGCCGCTGCGGCTGCGACCGCTGCTGCTGGAAGAACCGTTGCTGCGCTTCGAGCCGCTGCTGCGCGACGAGCCGCTCTTGCTGCGCGAGCGCGATGCCGTCGAACGCGAGGAGCCGCTGGTGCTGCGTGACCGCGACGAGGTCGAACGCGAGCCGCCGCTGCTGCTCGTGGTGCGCCTACGCGACGACGACGAGCTGCGCCGTCGGCGGGTGCCGCCGTTGCGCTGCGCCGCCGGGATCTCCGCGGTGGCCACGGCCTTCGCGAGCTGCGGGATCAGGCGCTCGAGGAAGCTGGACATCCGCTCCTCCTCACGCCGGATGCGCTTGGCCAGCTGCGCCGTCTCCTTGTCGCCGACCGCCGTGGCGAGCGTCTCGATCGCCATGTACGTGGCGATCTCCTCGGCCTCGTCCTGGAACTCGGTCTTGGCGTTCTTCAGGAGCTTCTCCTGCTCGCTCGTGCCGCGCGCCATGTGCAGCGGGCCCTGCGCGAGGGCGGCGGCCTTGTTTGCCGCGGCCTGCAGCGTGTTCGCCGCGCCCGTCACACCCTCGCCGCCGGCCTGTCCGCCGAGCTTCTTGATGCGGCGCTCGACGTCGCGCGCATGTGCCTTGGTCTCCTTGAGATGCTGCTGGAGGCGCTTCTTATAGGGCGCGCGCGTGGTCATCGCGATGTGCGCCTCGAGCGCCGTCTCGAGCTGCTTCTCCTTGCCGTAAGCCTCGTTTAGATACTGCACGAGCTTCGTATCGCGCTCGTTTAGTTCAGCCATCTGTTGCCTGCCTCCCGGGAGGTTTCGGATTCCGGTTCGAGCCTCCCTAATACCCGACACATGATGGGTGACACCCGCGCCTGCTTGCACAGTTTTTCGATGCACCCAGCGGGGTACGACCCAGGTGTCCCGATCGAGTAAGGAGCAGATGTAAATGGGTCTTCTCGACAAGATCACAGGACGGACGAAGAAGGCGGCGGGCGACATCGTCGACGACGCGTCACTGCGGCGCGAAGGCCGCCAGGAGGAGCGCAAGGGCGAGGCGAAGGACGAGCTCTCGAACGCTCAGGAGAAAGCCGACGCCAAGGCCGAAGAGGTCGCGAACCTCGAGCGGAAGACGAACTAGCTGAGCTTGATCACGACGATCACGGCTGCGATCAGGACGCAGACGATGATCACGATCTGCATCGCGATCCAGAAGCGCGGCAGCTGATTCAATCGATCAGCGACTGGCGCAGTGCGATGGCCACCGCGTGCGTGCGCGTGTCGGCCTGAAGCTTGGCGATCACGCGCTTGGTGTCGGACTTGACGGTCTCGACGCTGAGCCCGATCCGCCGCGCGATCTCCTCCGTGTGGTAGCCCTCGGCGAGCAACTGGAGAATTTCCCGTTCGCGCTCGCTGAGCGGCTGCTCGCGGTTGCCCGCGCCGGTCATCAGCAGCGCGGGCGAGAGCGACGGATCGACGAACGGCTTGCCGTTCGCCACGGTGCGAATCGCGCGCAGGAGATCCTCCGGCGGCGATCCCTTCATCACGTAGCCGCGAGCGCCGGCGGCGATGGCGTCCGACAGAAGGCGCTTGTCGCCGTACGCGGAGAACACGACGAAGCTCACGCTCGGCGCGGCCTCGTGGATGCGCTTGACGGCCGAGATGCCGTCGATGCCCGGCAGTCGCACGTCGATCAAGACGACCTGCGGCTCGAGCTTCGCGACCGCCTCGAGCGCCTCCTCACCGGTTTCGACCGTGCCGACCAGCTCGAGGTCGTCGAGCTGCCCGAACAGCAGATCGAGACCTTGACGGACCACAGGATGATCATCCACGCCGAGACAGCGCGTGCGCGAGGCCATTGCGGCGATGGTACAGCGATCGAGCCATTAGTGCATGGAATCCGGCACGAGGAAACGCATATGATGCGCCCGCTGCTCGTCGGCTCGGGGGAAAGAGAGGAAATTTGTTCGGCTCGATCGTGGTAGGTACGGACGGCTCCGATACGGCCAAGGAAGCCGTACGTCAGGCCACGGAGTTGGCGAAGACCATCGACGCGCAGGTGTACGTGGTGAGCGCGTACGAGCCGGTGCCGGAGGGACGCCTGCGCGCCGAGCGCCGCGACGCTCCCGACGACCTTCAGTGGTCGATCAACCCGCGCGAGGACGTGGAGGCCACGCTCGAGGGCGCGGCCGACCAGATCAAGGAGGCCGGCGTGAAGGTCGAGACCTTCGCGCGCGAGGGCGACCCGGCCGACGCGATCCTCGACGTGGCCGAGGAGCAGGGCGCCGACCTCATCGTGGTCGGCAACAAGGGCATGACGGGCGCGAAGCGGTTCCTGCTGGGCTCAGTGCCCAACAAGGTGTCGCATCACGCGCCGTGCAGCGTGCTGATCATCCGAACGACGTAGCTACGGAATCAGCCGGCTGAGCGCCGCGGCCGGCTGCACCTCGCCGTAGCCGTAGCGCGTGTCGTAGCCCACCGGGCCGAGGTCGAACGCCGTGTGGAACAGGCGGTCTGCAACCGCGTTCGCGCTCGGGTGGGCGCCGAGGCGCTTGCTGGCGATCAGCAGCGCGGCGGCAGCGGCCACGTGCGGGCTCGCCATCGACGTGCCCTCGTACTCCTCGCCCCGCAGCGCGAAGTGGCGCACGCTGCCGTCGTGGGCGAACGTCTGCTGGAAGATCGGCGGCTCGTCGACGCCGGGGTGGCAGTTGGTGGCATCTGCCGGGTTGTCGGTGTTGGGGGCGTCGGAACCGCCGCCGGGCGCGACGAGCTTGAGGCCCGAGCCGCCGTTCGAGTAGTCGGCCTGGCAGCCGTCCTTGGTGATCGCGCCGACCGAGATCACGTGCGTGGTGCGCGCCGGGTAGGCGACCGCGTTGTCCGCCTCGTTGCCCGAGGCCGCCACCATCACCACGTTCTTGCGGTGGGCGTAGCGCACCGCGGACACGATCTCGGGGATCTGCGAGGCGGTCACGCTTGTGTCGAACTCGAGGCTCATGTTGATCACCTTCGCGCCGTTCTTGGCGGCATAGCGAATGGCGCGCGAGATGGCGATCGCGTCGCCGGCGCCCTCGGCGTCGAGCACGCGCAGCGGCATGACCTTGACGTTGTAGGCGAGCCCGGTGAGGCCGGTGCCGTTGCCGGTGGCCTCGGCGATCGTCATCGTCACGTGGGTGCCGTGGCCGTTCTCGTCGTTCGCGTGGCGGTCGTTGTCCACGAAGTCGTAGGCGCGGACGAAGCGGCCGCCGTGCAGGTCCGGGGCCTTGCGGAACTTGCGGTAGTTCTCGTACGCCACGCCGGTGTCGAGCACGGCGACGATCACTCCACGGCCCCCGGAGGCCCCGGCGTCGATGGCCTCCTGCCAGGCCAGCGGGGCGTTCATGCTGAAGGGTCCGGTCATGTCCCACTGGGTCTGTTGCCAGCCCCCGGCCACGTGCGCGAAGCCCGGGTCGTTGGGGATGTAGTCGGCGGTGTGCGCGATGTAATCGGGCACCGCGTACTGCACGTCCGGGTGCTTGCGCAGTGCCGCGATCGTGGCGGGCACCGAGCGGTCGCCCGTGATGCGCAGCGCGCGCGCCCCGGTGGGGAGCCGCGAGGCAAACGCGGTCTTGGTCCGGTGCTGGACGATCGAGCGCACGAGGCGCGGCGCGCCGTGCTTGTACTTGACGATCACCCGGCCGGGCACGTAGTCAGCCGCCGACGCGGAGGTGGCGATGATCAGAAAGGCCGCTGCAAGAGCGGCCAGGGCAAAAAACGGACGGCGGCGCATGAGGCTAGTGTGGGCTCCTAGACAGTATGTCGGCACAAACAACGTCTAGCAGCAGAAGTTGTTACTGAATGCTCTCCGTAGACGTCTGTGAGCTCGATCTTCTTCCCTCGCGACGAGTACTTCATGCGCCTCGCTCTGCGCGAGGCGGAGCGCGCGCTCGAGCACGATGACGTGCCGGTGGGCTGCGTGATCGCCCGCGATCAGGAGGTGATCGGAGCCGCTCCCAACGAGCGCGAGCTGCGCGGCGATCCCACTGCCCATGCGGAGATCCTCGCTCTGCGCGAGGCCTCTCAGGCCGTTCAGGGGTGGCGGCTGGGCGACGCGGTGGTCTACGTGACGCTCGAGCCGTGCGCGATGTGCGCGGGCGCACTGGTACTCGCGCGCGTGCCGCGCGTGGTCTACGGCACGGTCGATCCCAAGGCCGGCGCGGCCGGCAGCGTGCTCAACGTCCTGGCCGAACCGCGCCTCAATCACCGTCCCGAGGTGGCTGGCGGGCTGCTCGCGGACGAGTCGGCGGCGCTGCTGCGCGAGTTCTTCGCCTCTCGGCGCTAGCGGCCGGGGCGTGGGTAGGTGCTGCCCACGAGGGCGTCCCAGCCGCGGTCCGGCAGGACCTTGCGGAGGCCGAGCATGAGCCGCGCCGATGCGGTCACCGGGTAGCGGCCTTTCGGGCGCGACTTGGTGAGAGCGGTCTCGATCGTCTTCGCCACCGCATCAGGGCGGGCGCCGAGGCGCGCGAGCGGTCCGCCGTAGACGCCCGCGGTGGTGGCGGCCACGGCCGAGTTGAACTTGGCATAAGGAGCCTCTTCCTCGATCCCGCTCATCGACCCTACCGCCGCCGCGCCGAACTGGGTGCGGATCAGCCCGGGCTCGATCAGGACCACGTGGATGCCGAAGCCGCTCACCTCGAAGCGCAGCGCGTCGGAGAGCGCCTCCACCGCGTACTTGGTGGCGTGGTAGGCGCCGCCGCCCGGGAAGGTCAGCCGGCCGCCCATCGAGCTGAGGTTGACGATGCGGCCGTCGCGGGACTCGCGCATCTTCGGCAGCACGAGCTGGCACATGCGCACCAGCCCGAACACGTTGGTCTCGAACTGCGCGCGGAGCTGGTCGATCGGGACCGACTCGAGCGCTCCCGACTGGCTGTAGCCGGCGTTGTTGATCAGGGCCCACACGACGCCCTCGGCCTGCTCGACCTGCTCGACCGCGGCGCGCATCGACTGCTCGTCGGTCACATCGAGCGCGAGCGTCTTGCAGCCGCTTTGCCTGAGGTCCTCGATCGACTCGGGCTTGCGAGCGGTCGCGTACACCGTCCAGCCGTCCCGCTTTGCGAGCCGTTCGGCTGTGGCGCGGCCGATTCCCGTCGAGCAGCCGGTGATCAGCACCGCCCTCGCTGTGCGCGCCATGACGCAGACGCTAGCCTTTCTGACGCTCTGGAGGGGTGCCGGAGTGGTTGAACGGGGCGGTCTCGAAAACCGTTAGCGGCGGTTTCGTCGCTCGAGGGTTCGAATCCCTCCCCCTCCGCTGGGTTGCGTGGCTGTGAGAGATTTGCCACGTGACCGTCCACACCGCTGCGCTGCTCGAGCGCTCCGCTGAGCTGGAGGCGCTGGCAAGCGGTCTCGCGGCGGTGAGCTCTCCTGCGGGCCGTGGCCGCTTGATTCTGCTGGCCGGGGAGGCGGGGATCGGCAAGACGGCTCTGGTGCGCGAGCTTGCGCGCCGCGCAGAGGGCGCGCGCGTGCTCTGGGGCGCGTGCGATGCGCTCCACACACCGCGGCCGCTCGGCCCGCTGCTGGACATCGCGGCCGATGCCGGCGGGCAGCTCGGTGCCGCCGTTGACGACGGTGCCTCGCCCAGCGCGGTGGCGGCTGCGCTGGCGGACGAGCTGCGCCGTCGCTCGCCCGCTCTGCTCGTGCTCGAGGACCTCCACTGGGCGGACGAGGCCACGCTGGACGCGCTGCGGCTGCTCGCCCGGAAGCTCGAAGCGCTGCGGGCGCTCGTGGTCGTGACGTATCGCGACGACGAGATCGACCGTGCTCACCCGGCGCGCATCTTCCTCGGCGAGCTGTCGGGAGTGCAAAGGCTTTCGGTTCCGGCGCTGTCGCTCGACGCGGTGGCCGCGCTGGCCGAGGGCGAGGACGTCGACGTCGAGCTGCTGCATGCCCGCACCGGGGGCAACCCGTTCTTCGTCACCGAGGTGCTCGCCTCAGCCGGCTCTCCGGTTCCGGCCACCGTCCGCGATGCCGTGCTCGCGCGAGCCGCGCGGCTTGGGCCGCCCGCCCGCGCCGTGCTCGAGGCGGTTGCGATCCTGCCGCTGCGAGGCGAGCTCTGGCTGCTGGAGGCGCTGGCGGGCGACGACCTCGGCGCGCTCGAGGAGTGCCTGGCGTCGGGCATGCTCCGCGCCGAGGCGCAGGCGGTGCACTTCCGGCACGAGATCGCTCGTGTGGCAATCGAGAGCACGCTTCCGCCGGACCGGAGGCTCGCCCTCCACCGCGGTGCGCTGGCGGCACTGGCCGGCTCGCCCGAGCGGCGGCCGGATCCCGCACGGCTCGCGCACCACGCCGAGAGGGCGGGCGACACCGGCGCGGTGCTCGAGTACGCGTTCGCGGCCGGCGAGTGGGCCGCGCGAGTGGGAGCGCACCGGGAGGCGGCGGCGCAGTTCGCCCGCGCGCTCAGGTTCGCCGATGGACTCGAGCCGCGGCAGCGCGCCGAGCTGCTCGACCGCCGCTCGTACGAGTGCTACCTCACCGACCGCATTCCGGAAGCGATCGAGGCGCGGCGTCAGGCACTCGAGGAATACAAGTCAGCAGGCGACCAGCTCCGGCAGGGCGACGCTCATCGCTGGCTCTCGCGGTTGTCCTGGTTCGAGGGCGACAACGCGAGCGCCGAGCGTGAGGCCGCCGAGGCCGTGGCGTTGCTGGAGCCGCTTCCCCCCGGCCGCGAGCTGGCCATGGCCTACAGCAACATGGCGCAGCTGCGGATGCTGGCCGCCGACAACCGGGGGACCGCCGAGTGGGGGGAGCGCGCGATCGAGCTGGCGCAGCAGCTCGATGAGACGGAGATCTATGTGCACGCTCTCAACAACGTGGGAACGGCGGCAGTCGATGCCGGTGACGTGACGGGGGCCGAGAAACTCGAACGAAGCCTCGCGATAGCGCTCGCCGAAGGATTCGACGAGCACGGCGCGCGCGCCTACACCAACCTGGCTGCCACGGCCGTGCAGCGGCGCGACTATCCGTCGGCTGAGCGTCACCTGGCCGATGGGCTCGCCTACTGCCGCGATCGCGACCTCGACTCGTGGTTCCAGTACATGAGGGGCTGGAAGGCTCGCGCCGAGCTCGAGCAGTGCCGGTTCGACGAGGCGATGGAGAGCGCGGACGCGGTGCTTCGCACTCCGGGCGTGGCGGCACCGAGCCGCATCACGCCACTGATAGTCGTTGGCCGTCTGCGCGCGCGGCGCGGCGATCCCGGCATATGGGAGCCCCTGGACGAGGCGCTCCGGCTCGCCGAGGGGACCGGCGAGCTGCAGCGTCTCGCACCCGTCGCGTGCGCTCGCGCCGAGGCGCACTGGCTGGCCGGCGATCACGAGGCGATCGCTGGGGAGACCCGGTTCGCGCTCGACATCGCTCGGGGCGTCGGCGACGCGTGGTCGGGCGAGCTCTGGGTCTGGCGCCGCCGCGCAGGCGTGGAGGAGGACGTCGAGGAAGAGAACGTGGCGAAGCAGTACTCGCGCGAGCTGCGAGGCGAGTACGAGGCGGCGGCGGAGCTGTGGCTCGCGCTCGGCTGTCCCTACGACGCGGCCCTGGCCCTGTCGGGCTCGGACGACGAGGCGTTGCTACGCCGGGCGCTCGAGGTGTTCCAGCGGTTGGGGGCGCGGCCGGCCGCTGCTCGCCTGGCGCGCACTTTGCGCGAGCGTGGTGTGCGGGACGTGCGGCACGGCCCCCGGCGCGCGACGCAGCGGAACCCGGCGGGGCTGACGGCGCGTCAGCTCGAGGTGCTGGTCCTGGTGGCGGAGGGGCGGCGCAACTCGGAGATCGCCGCGCAGCTCTTCCTCTCCGAGAAGACCGTGGAGCACCACGTGGCGGCGATCCTGCGCAAGCTCGGGGCGAGCACGCGCGGCGAGGCGGCCTCCCAGGCGGCCGCGCTCGGCATCGTCGCAAGATAGGTGGTACTCCCGATGTGGGGGTTGGCCCGGCGGCCGTACGTTGATGCTCGCGATCAACGACCAAGGAGGACCCATGGGCCTGTACGTGATTCTGCGACGCAGCGGATGGAAGTCCGGCGAAGAGCTCGAGGCGGCAGCGGCGCGCTCCAAGCAGGTGGCCGACGAGCAGATGCCCGACGACATCAAGTGGATCCGCAGCTACGTGCTCGAAGAGGGCGCGGGAAGCGTGGGCACGGTCTGCATCTACGAGGCCTCGAGTCCTGAGGCCATCCGCCGCCACGCCTCCGCCGCGGAGCTGCCGGTGGACGAGATCATCGCCGTCGCAGACACCGTGGTGATCCGCCCCGACTCGGTTCCCGCCGGCTAGAGGCGCCCGATCGCCCCCTCTCCGGAGGGGGCGAACTTCTCCACCGTCGGGACTTACAGGGCTGATGGCCCGTCAAAACCCGACGGTGGAACAAGTAATCGACAGGATCGCGAGCTCGGCCAAGGGTGTCGTGACCATCGCGGAGCTGCTGCATGCCGGCCTGACGAAGGACGAGATCCGGCACCGGCGGGAGATCGGCTATCTGATTCCCGAGTACCGCGGCGTCTACCGCGTGGGTCATAGAGCCCCGAACTTCGAGACGTCCTACCTGGCTGCCGGCCGCCACAAGAGTTCGGTTATCACGATGATCGCCGCGCGGTCATCTCGCTAGCTTCCAGCGCTATGGCCGCCGCGATCGAGACGACAGGACTCTGCAAGCGCTACGGCGACGTTCGCGCCCTCGACGGCGTGGACCTGCGTGCCGAGAAGGGCACCGTCCTCGGCCTGCTCGGTCCCAACGGCGCCGGCAAGACCACGGCGGTGCGCATCCTCACCACCCTGCTCAGGCCCGACGGCGGGAGCGCGTACGTCGACGGCCTCGACGTGGTCAAGGACGCGGGCAAGCTCAGGGAGCGCATCGGCCTCGCGGGTCAGTACGCCGCCGTCGACGAAAGCCTCACCGGCCAGGAGAACCTGGAGCTGTTCGGACGGCTCTACGGCATGGGCAAGCGCGACGCTCGCGCGCGCGCCAACGAACTGCTCGAGCGCTTTGAGCTCGAGGACGCCGGCGACCGCCTCGTGAGTACCTACTCCGGCGGCATGCGCCGCCGCCTCGACCTGGCCGGCGCGCTGGTCGCGCAACCGCCCGTGCTGTTCCTCGACGAGCCCACCACCGGGCTCGACCCGCGCAGCCGCCTCGGTCTCTGGCAGACCATCGAGGATCGAGTGAGCGAGGGCGCCACCGTCTTGCTCACCACGCAGTACCTCGACGAGGCCGACCGCCTGGCCGACCAGATCGCCGTGGTCGACCACGGCAAGGTGATCGCCGAGGGCACCGCCGCTGAGCTGAAGGACCGCGTCGGAGGAGACAGATTGGAAGTGAGGCTGGAGAGGGAGGACCAGGCGGAGGCCGCCAGCGAGGCACTCGCCTCGGTCGTCTCTGGGGCGCCCGAGCTCAGAGACGGGATTCTTACTGCTGCGGTTTCACGAAGGGACGGGACCGTCGCGAATGCGTTGAGGCGCTTGGACGAGGCAGGGATTGAAGTCAGCGATCTGAGTCTCAGGCGCCCAAGCCTTGACGACGTGTTCCTGAGCCTTACTGGACATGAAGCGGAACACCAGCAATGAACGCCATCCACGACGCCCTCCTCCTCGCCGAGCGCAACCTGCGCCGCCTCCCGCGCAACCCGGACATGCTCGTCGGCGTGACCTTCCAGCCGATCATGTTCGTGGTCCTCTTCACGTACGTGTTCGGCGGCGCGATCGTCACGCCCGGCTATGACTACATCGACTTCTTCCTGCCGGGCATCGTGATCCAGATGATCGCCTTCACCGGCTACGCCACTTCGCTCGGCATCTCGGACGACCTGCGCAAGGGTCTGATCGACCGCTTCCGCTCCCTGCCGATCGCCCGCAGCGCCGTGATCGCGGGCCGCACCTTCAGCGACATCGCGATGAACGTGATCGCGCTCGTGACGATGACCGTCGTGGGCTTCATCGTCGGCTTCAACTTCCACGCCAACGCCGCCGAGATCGTGGCCGGCTTCGCGCTTGTGCTGCTGTTCGGCTACGCGATGTCGTGGGTCTACGCGTTCATCGGGCTGATCTCGTCCACGCCCGAGTCGGCGTCGGCGCTGATCACGATCATCATCTTCCCGCTGACCTTCGTCTCGTCGGTCTACGTGCCCACCAAGTCGATGCCCGCGGTGCTCGAGGCGATCGCCAACGCCAACCCCATCACCACGATCGTCGATGCTCTGCGCGCGCTCTGGCTCGGCGCGCCCGCCGGCACCGACATCTGGGTCGGGCTGATCTGGTGCGCGGGGATCATCGCGGTGTTCTCGGTGCTCGCTACAGCGCGCTACCGGCGCACGGTCGCCCGCTGAGCCACCAGCGCGCGCACCGCGCGCGTGTATAACGGACCCATGGACACTCGCATTGATCACCTCACCGGTGGCATCTACCGGATCTCCCACTGGGAGGAGCAGTACGGCATCACCTTCAACCAGTTCCTCATCGACGACGAGCGGCCCACCCTCATCCACACGGGCAACCACGACCACTACGAAGCTGTCCGCAAGTCGATCGCCGAGGTCCTGGACCCCGCCAAGCTGGCCAACATCATCCTTCTCCACTGGGAGGGCGACGAGAACGGCGGCATGGACCGCCTGATGGCGGAGGCGAAGGACTCCCAGCTTGTCGGCTCGGCGCTCTCGATCGGGCTGAACGCCTTCGGCTTCGGCCTACACGAGCGGGTGCAGGGCTTCATGGACGGCCAGACGCTCGAGCTCGGCAAGCACACCCTGCGCTTCCTGGAGACCCCGCACGTGCACCACTGGGACTCGATGATGGTGATGGAGGAGTCGACGAACAGCCTGTTCCCCTCCGACCTCTACCTTCAGCCGGCCGACCAGCCGCCGATCGTCACCGAGAACCTGTCGCAGCCGATGATCGAGCTGTACCGCGGCGCCGGGATCTTCGCCCACGAGAGGCCCGTGCGCGACGTGGCGGAGCGCATCGAGAAGCTCGCTCCCGACTGGATCCACCCGATGCACGGCGGCACGTTCAAAGCCGAGTCGCTGCACTACTTCACGAACGCGCTGCGCGAGCAGGACTTCGCGTACCGCGGGGTGCTGCTCGGCCGTGAGGTGGGCGCGCCCGCGAGCTAGTGCTCTGAGGACACTAGGACTGCGGGACCCGCGAACCCTCGGCGATGGCGATCATCTCCGGAACGCGCACGAGCTTGACGCGCGGGCGGCCATGCGGCTCGCCCAGGTGCTGCTCGTGTACGTCGATCGCGTGCCAGCCCTCCCAGGTGACGAGCCCCGGCACGTGCTCCCGCAGCCACTCCTCGCAATCGGACTCGGGGGCGGGCGGGTCGTTCAGGCGGCCCGCCTCGGCGTCCTCCACCATTCGCGCCACGGTGTCGGCCGCGTCCTTCTTGTTGGTGCCGATCACGCCGCTCGGACCGCGCTTGCACCAGCCGACCGCGTACTCGCCCGCGAGCGGCGCTCCGTCCTCGCCCAGCACGCGACCGCCCCCGTTGGCGATCAGCCCGCGCTTCTCGTCGTACGGCACCCCCGGGAGCGGGTTGCCGCGGTAGCCGATCGAACGCAGCACGAGCCCGCACGAGATCACCTCTTCCTCACCGGTGGAGACAGCGCGCAGCCGTCCAGAGTCGTCGGGCTCGATCCGGTTGCGCACCACCTTCAGGCCGGTGACGCAGCCGGTGTCGTCCTCGCCCAGCACCTCCACCGGAGAACGCAGGAAGCGCAGCTCGATCCGATGGCTCTTGCCTCCCGGCTCTCGCTGCGAGTACTCGCGCAGGATCTCCACGTTGCGGCGGTTGGTGGGCTCGGCGTCGTCCGAGTCCAGCCACGCCGCGCTGTGCTCGTCGAGCTCGACCTCCGACGGATCGACGATCACATCGGCGCGGTGCAGCTCGCCCAGCTCGCGCAGCTCGGGGTTGGTGAACGCCGCCTGTCCCGGCCCGCGCCGGCCGAGCAGGATCACGTGCTCCACCTGCGCCGCCGCCAGAGCTGCCACGGCGTGGTCGGCCGTGTCCGTGATGTTGATCTCGTCGGGATCGAGAACGAGCATGCGCGCCACGTCGATCGCCACGTTGCCGTTGCCTATCACGACCGCGCGCGAGGCGGAGAGGTCGAATTCGTGGTCGGCGAAGTCGGGATGGCCGTTGTACCAGGCCACGAACTCCGTGGCCGAGTGCGAGCCCGGCCGGTCCTCACCGGGTATCCCCAGCCGGTTGTCGGTGGAGGTGCCCACCGCGTAGACGACCGCGTGGTAGCGCTCCAAAAGGTCCTCGCGCGACACATCCGACCCCAGCTCCACCCCGCCGAAGAAGCGGAACCCCGGCTTGGCGGCGGTCTTCTCATACATGCGCGTGACCGACTTGATCTTCGGATGGTCGGGCGCCACGCCGGCCCGCACGAGGCCGAACGGCGTGGGAAGCACGTCGTAGAGATCGACCTCGAACCCCTCTTTCAGGAGCTGGTCGGCCGTGTAGAACCCCGCCGGCCCGGCGCCGACGATGGCTGCCCGTCGAGCACTCATCGAACCGGAGGATATTCAGTTGTGCTTGGCTTCCAGCCTGCAGATGGCTGATTCCTCACCGCCGCACCCCTGGATGGCGCGCCATGCCGGCGCTGGATCGCCACCCACCTCCTCACCGATAGCTCTAACTATCGGCTCGTCTGCGCGCGGCGCCCAGCTTGGCCTGTCACGCCCCCAGGGGCACCTCGATTCGGAACCAGCCATCTAGATGGCCATCGACCTGGACAAGATCGTCGCCATCGACGTGCACACGCACGCCGAGCGCTCAACCCACGGCGACGAGGACGAGGTCGCGCTCGAGTACCTCGCCGCCGCCAAGAGGTACTTCGGCGGCGAGCCGCCCCGGCCCACCACGCAGGAGGTGGCCGACTACTACCGCGAGCGCAACATGGCGGCCATCGTCTTCACGGTGGACGACGAGTCAGGCATGGGCCGCCAGCGCGTGCCGAACGACGAGGTGGCCGAGCTCGCGCACAAGAACGACGACGTGCTGATCCCGTTCGCGAGCATCGACCCGCACAAGGGCAAGCTCGGCATCCGCGAGGCCAGGCGCATGATCGAGGAGCACAAGGTCCGCGGCTTCAAGTTCCACCCGAACACGCAGGCGTTCTGGCCCAACGACAAGGCCTTCTACCCCTTCTACGAGGTGATCGCCGAGGCCGGGCTGATCGCGCTTTTCCACTCCGGCACGACGGGCATCGGCGCCGGCATGCCGGGCGGCGGCGGCGTCCACCTCAAGTACTCCAACCCGATGTGCATCGACGACGTGGCGGCCGACTTCCCGGACCTCAACATCATCCTCGCGCACCCGTCCTTCCCCTGGCAGGAGGAGGCGCTGGCGATCGCGGTGCACAAGCCCAACGTCTACATCGACCTGAGCGGTTGGTCGCCCAAGTACTTCCCGCCGATCCTGATCCAGTACACGAACACGCGGCTCAAGGACAAGATGCTCTTCGGCTCCGACTTCCCGCTGATCACGCCGGACCGCTGGCTCGCCGACTTCGAGAAGCTCGACATCAAGGACGAGGTGCGCCCGCTCGTGGTCAAGGAGAACGCGGCGAAGCTGCTGGGGCTGAGAGCCTGATTCAGAAGTCGCGACGGCCGGACGCGGCCGTCTCCTGGCGCCACCCGCCACCCGCTCGCTCGCCGATGCTCTTACATCGACTCCGCTCGCGTGCGTCGCCTGTCATCCAGTTTCCGGCCACCTCCGGCATGTCGCTTGGTTCTGAACCAGGCTCAGGACAGATGGAGCCGCATGAGGCGGTTGTGGCCGCCCAGCGACTCCACGTAGGAGCTGAAGCCGAGGCGCTCGTACAGGGCGCCCGCCGGCTCGTTGGCGTCATTCACGTCGAGCTCGACCCGTCCGCAGCCGCGCTCCCGCGCTCGGTCTAACGCCGCACGCACCAGCGCTTCGCCGAGCCCGTGGCGGCGTGCCGAGTCCTCCACGTAGAGGTCCTCGAGGCAGCAGTCGATCGAGTCGAGCCACACGCCGTAGCGGTAGCGGAGGGCGCACACCCCCGCCGGCTCGGCGCCGTCATCAACCGCTCCGAGCAGGAAGTCGGTGTTCTCGTCGGCCAGCAGCCGCTCGATGCCGCGCGCGAACACCTCGTCGGAGGGCTCGTCCCGCTTCCACCAGTTGCGGAAGCCGATCATCAGGCGCGCGACGTCCGCCGCGTCGGCGGAACCCGCGACCCAGATCCTCACTCGTCGTCCGGCCAGCGGCCGTGCTCGTCGAAGTACACGCGAGCGGCCTCTTCCTTCGCCCCCTGCGAGGTCCCGCCCTCGACGATGCGGATCACGATCGGGTAGGCCACGAGGCCTATGACAGCGAGAATCGCGGCGACCAGCTCAACCGTCTGCACGCGGCAGAACGCTAGCGCGCTTGGCGCCGTACATCGCCTGGTCGGCCGCATTGAAGAGCGTGCTCGGGGTGACACCCTGCTCGGGGCACACGGCCACGCCGAAGCTCGCCCGCAGGCCTCGCAGGCGCTCGTCGTGCTCGAAGGCAAGTGCGGCGGACACGCGCTGCACCACCTCCTGGGCCACGTCGGCGCCGGCCTCCACGAGGATCAGCCCGAACTCGTCGCCGCCCAGGCGGTAGGCGCCGTCCGAGCTGCGCAGGGCGTCCCGCAGCACGACGGCAACGCGCTCGAGCGCCTCGTCGCCAACCAGATGGCCGTGGCGGTCGTTGACTTCCTTGAAGCCGTCGAGGTCGCATACGACCAGCGCGAACTGCTTGCCGTAGCGGAGTGCGCGCTGGGTCTCGAGCTCCAGCCGCGCCATGAACGAGCGGCGGTTGCCGAGTCGCGTGAGCGGATCGTGGTCGGCGAGGAAGCGCATCTCCTCGAACTGGGCCATCGAGCCGAGAGCGGTGGTGGCCTGGTTGGCGAACATGCGGAGCGCCTTGAGGCTGTCGCTCGACGGCACCAGCCGGTCCTCCGGGTCGTCCACCCAGATCAGCGCGATCACCTCGCGGTCGCGGTCGTACAGCGGCACCACGAGCCAGTGGTGGTTCCACGCGTTCGGCCCGCAGCCGTTCGCGACGGAGAAGTACTTGGGCTCATAGCCGACCACGCGCGCCTGCGCCTCCTCGCCCGGGACGAGGAAGCAGCCCTCGATCTCGAACTTCGGGTCGAATAGCGGTTCGATGGCGCGGATCGAGGTTGGGGAGGTGAGCGTGATGTCGCCCACGGACCAGCCGGACGCGGCGCGTACGTGAAAGCGGCCGTCCACCTTGTCGAGCAGGTCGATCGACACCTTCTCGAACTTGAGCGCCTCGCGGATGCCCTCGCAGACGGACTGAAGGATGGAGTCGATCGAGCTCGACTCGGTGAGCCGCGACGACACGAGCAGGAGCTGCTCGAGCGACTCGCGGTAGTGGGCGGCACGCTGCGCCTCCTGGGAGCTCTCGAGCGCAAGGGCAGCGTGCGCGGCCACGGCCACGAGCACGTCAAGCTCGGCGTCGCTGGGCGTCCGCCCGGCAGCGGGCTCGTCGACCGAGATGAGCCCAAGCGTGCTCCCATCGGCGCGCCGCAGCGCCACGAGCAGCGCGTCTTCCGGATGCCATGCGCCCGGCTCGTTCGTGACCTCGATGTCGGGCACGAAGCTCGCGCCGTCGATCGAGTTCCAGTCGAACTCGTTGTGCGGAATGAAATAGGCGCCCCGGCGGTTGAAGCGCTCGTCGAGGAGAGGCTCGATGTCCGCCCACTCGCGCACGGTCCCCATCAGTACCCCGCGCGCCTGCTCGCTGCCGTGCACGGTGGTCACCTCGAAGTCGTTCCACGCCGGCCGGTAGAGGGTGATCACGACCGTGGCGAAGCCCAGCGACTCACACACCGTGCGGGCCACGGCGTCGAGCACCGAGGACAGCTGACGCTCCCCGCTCAACATGCGGGTGACTTCGAGCAGTCCCCTCAGGTGCGCGACCGAGGACTCCTGAGTGGCGGCGTCCTTGGTCTCGTTTCTCGGGTTATTCACGTGCATTGGGGCCGGGGCGGCTCGCGGTGCGAGGTCCCTGTGGTTAGATCGACCTCGGCCGGGATGGACTTGAGTCGCGGAGCCGCGTCTGGCCGTAGGTGTCCGCCTTCGCCCCGGGCCACTACGCTGACCCTGCACATGGGCCTTTTCTCCTCTCAAATCGGCGCGCGCGACATGGCCATCGACCTCGGCACGGCCAATACGCTGGTCTACGTACGGGGACGGGGAATCGTGGTGTCCGAGCCCTCCGTTGTGGCCATGGACACGAACACGGGCGCCGTGCACGCCGTCGGGAGCGAGGCCAAGCGCATGATCGGGCGCACGCCGGCCTCGATCTCAGCCATCCGCCCACTCCGCCATGGCGTGATCGCGGACTTCGAGGTGACCGAGCAGATGCTCCGCTACTTCATCCGCAGGGTGCACCAGAGCCGCTTCGCACATCCGCGGCTCGTGATGTGCGCGCCGTCTGGCGTGACGGACGTGGAGAAGCGCGCGGTGATCGAGGCGTCACTTGCGGCCGGCGCTCGCCGCGTGCACCTGATCGAGGAGCCGATCGCTGCCGCGATCGGCGCGGGGCTCCAGATCGAGGAGCCCGTGGGCAACATGGTGGTGGACGTGGGCGGCGGCACCACGGAGGTCGCCGTGATCTCGCTCGGTGGGATCGTGGTGGCCGAGTCGGTCCGCACGGGCGGCTACGAGCTTGACGAGGCGATCGCGAGCCACATCAAGCGGGAGCACGGCATCGCGATCGGCCAACAGACCGCCGAGGACATCAAGCTCTCGATCGGATCCGCCTGTCCGCAGCCCGAAGAGCCCACCGCCGAGGTGCGCGGCCGCGACCTGGTGTCGGGCCTGCCCAAGTCCGTGATGCT
>Ga0070683_100001181_pt1 | contig 19809 bp, 8 predicted proteins | sample KBSC713LmetaG_FD_64662 | JGI IMG/M metagenome (GOLD analysis project Ga0070683, IMG submission 64662) | Corn rhizosphere microbial communities from Kellogg Biological Station, Michigan, USA - KBS C7.1-3L metaG | ecosystem: Host-associated > Plants > Roots > Rhizosphere ... | reverse complement strand
TAAACGCGCTGTTATATTGGATTTGCGGGGTGGAGCAGCCTGGTAGCTCGTTGGGCTCATAACCCAAAGGTCGGTGGTTCAAATCCACCCCCCGCAACCAACCGTTTCAAATCACTTACATCAATTGGTTAAAATCGCGAGGGAACGGATTTCATTCCCCTGTTCTGTTCCGTTCGTTTCAGTTAGTGAATCATTGCTCTTGATGCTGCTTTCATTACTCTCAGGCAGCAGTCTGCCTGCCACCAATTCATTGGCGCGGCGTTTGGTCTTCTCGTATGCAGATCCGTAGTGATTCATGGTCGTTCCAACATCCGAATGGCGCATCAGTTTCTGCTGCACACCGATCGGCGTCCCTAAGTCGTCCAAGAGCGTCCGATATGTGTGCCGGAAGGCATACCAGCCGAGATTCGGGATGCCAATCGTCTGCCCTGCAGGGTGCAGATGATCGTCCCTCAGAGAATCGGCATGGAAGGGCCTGCCGTATCCAGGTTTGGAAAAAACCACTGATCAGAGGTATCAGGGCACTGCTCTTTCCGCTGCTCAACTCGGCCTTGGCGTGATCTCACCACTGATCCCCCAAGTTTCACCGGGCAACGCAGCGAAAGATCATACTTTCATCGGCACCGCAGAGGTGAACGCCTCGACCGCCAAGGTGCGTCTCGTACAAATCGCCGAGAGATTATCGGCGTTCTTGCGAGCGACTCTAAGGCGACTGTAAACGTAAGCGTGGAGATATCTGCACATTTTCCCGATGGCGTCTCCGACCAGGTCAAAAGGGCCGTTTCTGAAAACGCCACGAGTCTTGGTTTCGAAAATAAGACCTGGGAGTGAGTGTGTGTGCTTCGCGAGGCCAACGCCATCACCTCTACGTTAGAGGCAGTGTGCAGGCTTGTTCCAGAAACCCTGCGAAAACTTCCGAGACAAGTAGTTGGTTGTGAAGGGCACGAAATCGCTCCTGACCCGTATCAAAACCACATGATTTTGGAAGAGGCCGTCACATCCATTCCGCTCCCGACATTAGGCCCAAAAAGCATCACAACTCCCGCGTACCGCCGAGGTTGACTCTGGAAATCAACCTTGGATTAAGAAGACCGTCTGATACATCCTCCTAGGCGAACTCCGCCGGAGCCGATTCGCCCCTATTCATCGATCAAATTTGCGATGTGCGCTGAGGGTACAGACTACGAACTAAGTAAAAATATTTTCTTGAAAGACTGGTTTCCTCCTTGAACTCCCACGCGGATGAGTGTTAAAAACAATCAACTTTTCAGAGTTCCTGCTTTCTGCAAGTGAAGTGTCACCCAAACACTTCATGGAGAAGGGCATTCCCCCAAATTAACTTGTCTGGTTTTGTGGAAAGGACTGTCTCCATGATGCATTCCCATGCTCCGGCTTCAACGCGCAAACAGACTGGCTATTTTCATCGCAATGGTCTTCTCTCTCAGTTGATGAGTGTGCTTTTGGCCTGGACGATGGTCATGAGCTCACTGCCGGTCTATGCAACGGGCCACACGCGCGCGGAGTGGGTGCTGAGTCGCGGGGGCGACGGCGCAATAACGGCAACGTGGCCGCAGAAGACTGCGTCGATCCCAAGCGAAACCAGCCACAAGCCTGACGCGGCAAGCTTACCAGGGCTCGAGCAGCGGAAACAGCCGGTCGGAGTTGGAAGGATACAGCTGGCCAGCTTGAAAACACCAGCTCGATTAGGTAGTACCCACGCGCTGTTGCAAGGCAACATTCCTGGAGAAAGTTCGATCGTTTCCAACTTTAACGGGACGGCTATTCCAGGCGGTAGTTTCATCTGGTTCAGCAGCGTTCTCAAGGCCAGCGGGCTGGGATCGCAGCCCGTGCGAGTGTTTTTGCGGGCGGCTTCGGTTCAATTTACCGCCGGGGGAGCAACCTATAACCTTCCGGTTCCTGATGCGACCATCACCTTTTCCCCTACCGCGACATCGGCGACAACATCTTTTAATTCCAGCAAGAATGCATGGATTACGAATCTGCCATCCACAGGGCTCGCCGGGAACAGCTTTTTGTCAGGCATGACTTTTCCTGTTCCCGCCAACGGGCTTCCAGGAGGAATTAATCCGGTTACCTTGTCGGGTACCTTCTACAGCGATACGAGGGGTGTTTCGATCAACTGGCAGTGGGCGGCGGCAGTTTATACCTCCTTCAGCGCCGACTACCATACGTTGAATGTCAAACCCGTTGACGACACTTCTGCCAGCGTCTACAAAAATTCCGATCACGCCGGAACACCGGAAGCATACAAGACGTTCGTTACGGGGGGAGCCCGCGGAGGCGGCGGTTCAAATTACACAGGCTCATACAGTGCGACCGCGAGTGTGATCCCTCTCAATGAGGTTCCGAACTATCCGCCAGTGGCAAATGCCGGGCCGGCACAGACAGTTTTCGTAGGCACCATGGTGCAATTGGATGGCAGCGGCTCTACCGACCAGGATGGAAACCCTCTCACCTATCGCTGGACATTTGTAAGCATTCCCAGCCACAGCACAGCCACCCTGAATGGCGCCAATACTGTCAAGCCGACGTTTGTGCCGGATGTGCCGGGCAGCTATACGGTCCAACTGATTGTGAATGACGGAACGGTTGACAGCGCGCCTTCAACCGTAACCATCAGCACCAAAAATTCCCCTCCAGTCGCCAATGCCGGCCCTGACCAGACCATCACCACCGGCGCAACGGTGCAATTAGACGGCAGCCGCTCAACCGACGTGGATGGAGATGCGCTTACACACTCATGGTCTTTCGTCAGTGTGCCTGCAGGCAGCACCGCGACACTCTCCAATAGTCACATCGTAAATCCCACGTTTGTTGCCGATAAAAAGGGTACGTACATAGTTCAACTGGTCGTCAATGACGGCACCTTCAGCAGCACGCCCTCGCAAGTGACTATCAGCGATGTCAACTCTCCTCCGGTCGCCAACGCGGGACCGGCGCAGACAGTTGTCAGTCACACACTGGTGACTTTGGACGGCAGCCGCTCAACCGATGTAGACGGCGATTCCCTCACCTATACGTGGTCCATCCTGAATGCTCCTGCGGGGAGTGCCGCAGTGCTGTCTGATGTGCATGCGGTGAAGCCGACATTCACCGTAGATCTGCTGGGTGACTATGTAATCCAGTTGATCGTGAATGACGGCACTGTCAACAGCAGTCCGGCGACGGTTACGATCACCACAGAGAATTCGCCGCCCGTAGCAAATGCCGGACTGGCACAGACTGTTCCGCTCGGCAGCGTAGTGACCCTCGACGGCACCGGCTCCTCGGATGTTGATGGCCAGACGCTCACCTATGCCTGGTCCATTCTGAGTACGCCTGCCAACAGCACCGCAACTTTGAATCTGCCTACCAGCGGCGCGCCGTCATTCATCGCTGATAAAGCGGGTAATTACGTCATTCAGTTGATTGTGAACGATGGAATCGTGAACAGCCAGCCAGCCACCGTCATGATTTCCACCATCAATTCGATTCCTGTCGCTAATCCCGGCGCTGCTCAGAGCGTGGAGAGCGGCAGTCTGGTAGCACTGGATGGAAGCGGTTCCAGCGATGCCGACGGCGATCGGCTGTCATTCACCTGGGCCATTCTCTCGCAACCGGCAGGGGGCACCGCGGTGCTGTCCGACGCGCATAGCGTCAATCCCACGTTCGTCGCGAATGTCGCAGGCCTCTATGTGGTGCAGCTCATCGTCAATGATGGCAAAGTTGACAGCCCTCCAATGACCGTGACTATTACCGCCGAATCGCCGCTGTTGAAATTGATCGCTGCAGCGGGTGTTTCGGCATTGCCGGGGCAGTCGGTTTCGCTTGAGTTCACTGTCTCGAATCCGGGTAATGTGCCGGCTCAGGGAGCAACGATAACTGAAGGCTCGTCCACGGTTTCCTTAGGAACTGTCGCACCGGGGCAAAGCCTGCCTCCTACCTTCAGCGTCTCCGTTCCTGCGGTTGCGCCCAGAGATGCAGCCGAAACCGACGCCGTCTATCTGGCGCGCTTGCAGAGTTCTGAAAACCAAATAACGAGCGTGCAGGCGAACCTGGCGTGGAATGATCTGGGCAACGCCGCATTTGGCCCGGTTTCCGCATCCACCTCCATAACGGAACAATTCCCGATCATCGTCGTTAGCCTCGCTGTTGCAGCTAATGCTGACTCCGGCGACAATATTACTTACACGCTCACACTCAACAACATCGGCCACGCTCCAGCCACTGTCGGTGTTATCTCGATCACTCTGCCGGACGGGACTGTCCAGCATCCGGTGCCTTTGTCTAACTTGATCGCTCCTGGCGCCAGCACCACGCTTTCTGTCAATTTTTCCGTTCCGCTCTTGCAGGCCAGCGGCGACGTTTCCGCAGTGGCAAGTGTTTCCTGGACAGATACGGCACTGAATGCCTATGGGCCGATCCATGCTTCATCAACGACTCATGTAATCCAGCCCAATCAGCCTCCTATTGTCAAGGTCACGCCCAACCAGATCACGGCTGAAATTGGCCATAGCATTACGTTGAATGGAGCAGTTACCGACGATGGATTACCTTCCGGAACCTTGAATATCCAATGGAGCCAGATCTCCGGTCCCGGATCTGCGATCTTTGGATCTCCTGCGTCGCCTGTCACAACCGCGACGTTTCCGGCTGTTGGAACGTATGTTGTACGCTTAACCGCCTCGGATACGCAGCTCTCGAGCTTTGCAGATGTTTCAGTGCTGGTGAAGGTGAACCAGCCGCCTCAGGTAAACGCAGGGGCAGATCTCGCCGTACCGCTTGGAACAGCTTTTACTTTACAGGGCAGCGTTACGGATGACCGACTTCCGAACGGAACTCTGAGCACGCAATGGTCTCAGTTGAGTGGTCCTTCTACCCTGGTATTTGCAGACGCGAGTCAGCCTGCAACGAGTGTTCTGTTTGACAGGTTAGGAACATACGTATTGCGCCTTACTGCCTCTGATGGAGAACTCACTGCCAGCAAGGATGTAACCTTTGCCGTTGTCCCACCCCATGGGCAAGGGAATCAGGCTCCCATTGTCAATGCAGGCGCAGACCAGATCATTACGCTGCCCGCTACTGCCACTCTCAATGGAAGTGTTATTGATGATGGCCTGCCCTCAGGCACATTGCAGATCTTTTGGAGTAAAGTGAGCGGCCCAGGAGACGTTACATTTGCCGATAGCAGCAATCCAAAGACAACGGCAACATTTTCGGTCTCCGGAGAATACATACTTCGACTGAACGCAGGCGATTCACAGTTGTTCAGCAGCAGTGACGTGAAAATCATTGCTGGCCAGTTGGATGGTACCCGCAGCAGCAAGGGAACAGAATTTTGGCTGATGTTCCCTGAAGCTTTTAATCCTAAAACCGGGCCTTTCGGTGCGTTCGTGGATTTTCCGCCTCGCCCGTTCCTTTACATCAACAGCGAGGTAGGCGCAAGCGGCACTGTTGCGATTCCCGGAATTAACTTCAGCCAGAATTTCGCGGTTGCTGCCCACCAACTCATCACTGTGCCGCTGCCATTTCCTGACGCCTTCACTCTAGGTTCTGAAATTATCTCGAAGACTGGAATCCATATCACGGCTGATCACCCAGTTACCGTCTATGGCGTGACCTATGAACACCAGGAAACAGATGCTTTCCTGGCATTGCCGGTATCAGTCCTCGGCACCGAATATATTAATGCCTCTTATTCGAACAATGGATCAGTGCAAGGCTCAGAGTTTGGAATTGTGGCTGCTTACGACAACACTACCGTCACTATTACTCCATCAGTGAACACCGTCGGCAGGGCGGCAGGACAGCCATATACCGTTGTGCTCCATCAGGGTAGAACGTATCAGCTGCGGAATACAGATACAGATTTTCACAGCACCCACATTGGCGATCTCACCGGAACGATCATTACCTCAGACAAACCGGTTGCTGTTTACGGCGCTCACTTGTGCCCGAACATTCCTGGCAACATCTCCGCCTGTAACCATATCGTGGAACAACTTACGCCCACCAATACTTGGGGCACGCAGTTTGCGACCATGCCTCTGGTTTTCCGTACCAAGGGTGATCCATTCCGGATCATCGCGGCCACTGACAATACGAATTTCTCTATCAATGGCGTTCCTACAGCCACACTGGGCCGTGGTGAATTCTATGAAGTAACGCTTACGCAACCTTCCCTCATCACCTCAGATCAGCCAATCATGCTTGTGCAGTACGAGTTTGGAACAACCATTGACGGAATTCAGGGCGATCCGACCATGATCGTAATTCCGCCACTCGATCTGTTCCGGTCCAGTTACACAATTACCACTGTCAACATAGAGCCAAATTGGTTTCAGTTAAATTATGTCAATGTCATTGTTCCCACCAGCGCCGTTCCTTCATTGCAGCTAGATGGCACAGCGGTGAGCGCCGCACTGTTCCGGGAAGTTCTGGGCAGCGGGTTTTCAGGCGCGCAGATTGCGGTTACGCAGGGCGTTCATCAACTGACCGCCAGTGCGCCATTTGGAGCTTTTGTCTATGGTCTTGCGCCTTCTGATGCTTATGGATATACAGCAGGCATTGCGCTCGGTGGGGCTCCGGGCGCGAGTCTCAGCCTGGCTCCTGCTACTGCAACGCGCAAACTTGGAACACAGGCGTGCGTTGTCGCTAATGTTGCGGATGCCAATCAGAGTCCTTTGGGCGCCATCAATGTAATTTTTTCAGTAAGTGGCACGAATTCCCAGACTGCCCATATCGAAACCGACGCCAATGGCCAGGCAAAACTCTGCTATTCATCCAGTGCTGAAGGAGCAGATTCTGTTCAGGCGTCCATTCTGACCAGCAGTGCTACTGCTTCGATCAACTGGCAGGCGAATCCGACGAACCAGATACCCAGCGTCACTGTTGTCCCAGAGCTGTCTGTGAATCTTTCCGCCCCTGCTAAGTTGATTGGAACTATCGCGGATGATGGCTTACCAGCCAATGCTGCGCTTACTGCGCAATGGTTTCAGGTGAGTGGTTCAGGGACAGTTTCTTTTGGTAATCCTGGTTCTGCCATAACCTCGGCCAGCTTCACTGCAGCCGGTGATTATCTGCTGAGGCTTACTGTTTCTGATTCTGATCTGTCGAGTTCAGCGGATGTTCTGGTCCATGTCAACGATGACAGTGCGAACGCTGCGCCCGTAATCAGCGCATTGCCGGTGCAGACTCTTGATTTCACGCTACACCCTTCAGGCATCATCACGATTTCTCCAACCGTCACCGATGATGGTCTGCCTCTCGGCTCGAAACTTTCATTCAACTGGATTCTTGTCAGCGGAGATGCAACGAAGATATCTCTTCTAAATCCCACCAGCCAGGCACTTCAGATCAAGGGAACTGATAGCGGAGGTGCGCAGACATTTATTTTGCGGCTGATCGTAGATGACTCCAGGCTAACCAGCACGCTTGATGTTACGGTAAGTACCGTGCCTGCAAATCATGCACCGGCTGTGGACCCCGGCCCGTCCCAGACAACAGCATTGCCGAATGCCACCGTTACCCTGAACGGCAAAGTTACCGATGACGGCAAGCCGCTGGGTGGCACTCTCACGGTCCATTGGCAGCTTGAGGCTGGACCTGGTCCCGCGATACTTTCGAATCCAGATAGTGCTGTCACCACAGCCACCTTCACTGCGCCTGGTTCCTATTCGTTGAAGTTGACCGCCAATGATGGTGAGCTGCTCGGATTCAATACCACCACAGTTGTAGTAAATCCGGCGAATACCGCGCCCAAAATCAGTGGCATTCCCAATCAAACCATTAATTTGCCGGACGATACGGTGACCTTTGCCCCCACCATCACTGATGATGGTCTGCCGGCAGGTGTGCCACTAAAGATCACGTGGACACAATTTGCAGGTCCGGGTCCTGTGACCATCTCAAGTCCCGGAAATAATATTACGCAGGTAAAGGTGCCGCAACTCCCCGGCTTGTATCGTCTGAATATCACTGTGGATGACTCTGAATACCAGGCTGTTTCAAATGCATTTATCTTCGTGAATCCAGCCAACCAGCCCCCGGTGGTTAATGCAGGAGGAAATCAGACGGGAGTCTTACCCAATCCTACTGTCACTCTGTCCGGCTCAGTAACTGATGACCATTTGCCTTCAGGGGCAGCATTGACACAGCAATGGACTGTTGTAAGCGGGCCCGGCTCCGTTAACTTCAGCGCTCCAACTCAGCCAGTTACATTGGCAAGCTTTACTGTTGCCGGTACATATCTATTAAGGCTTACTGCAACCGATACTCAGTTCACTGTCAGTTCTGACGTAACCGTGACGATTTTCGATTCCAGCCAGAATCTCCCGCCGACAGTTTTTGCTGGCTTGCCGCAGAGTATTACATTTCCGACAAATTCACTTACGCTTGCAGCTTCTGTCAGAGATGATGGCAAACCCACGGGTGCTGCTGTCAGCGTGGCATGGAGTGAAGTCAGCGGCCCGGCCCCGGTGGTCTTTGGCAGTCCAACCTCCAGCATCACTAAAGCCACATTCCCGGCTGCAGGAACTTACGTCCTGCGCATTACAGCGAGTGATACGCAGCTCTCCAGCAGTTCCGAGATAGCGGTGGTCGTCAATCCTCAGCCCAATGCGCCTCCTTTTGTGGGCGGTTTGGGCAATGGCTTCTTTGGTCTTAAATTACCCAATACCACCATCACGATTAATGGAATCGTGAGTGATGATGGATTGCCGAACGGCACGCTGGATATCCAATGGATTCAGACTGATGGTCCGGCGCTGGCGGTTTTCAGTGCGCCCCACAGTCCAGTCACGCAGATCACCGTGCCGCCCGCGCCAGGCCGGTATATATTCCTGCTCTCTGCTTCTGATGGCCAGTACAAAACCAATGCTCAGGCCATTCTTGATGTAGCTGCCAACAGCCCGCCGTCTGTTGGCATTCAGGCATCAGCTCTGACCATCCGCTTGCCGCAAAACACCGTGACTCTGGTGGGCCAGGCTACAGATGATGGAGTACCTGGCGGGCCATTAACTTACCAGTGGGAACAGGTATCCGGCCCCGCGCCTGTGGCTTTGAGCGCGCCGGCCTCCTCTACTACACAGGCGATGTTCACTGACCCTGGGAGTTACATCTTCCATTTAATGGTCAGTGATGGACAGTTGACTTCTATTCGCGCGGTGCAGATCACTGTGTTGTCGCCATTGCCGCCTGCGCCCACGGTAGCGATCATTAGTCCAAATGACGGTGATGAGATCACCCACCGCATTGACATTATCGGCAGCGCAACTAGCGACAACTTTTGGTTTCTTGAGTATGCAAGGGTTACTTCAGACGATGACAATGCATTAGCGTGGAATGGTCTCGGTGCCGACAACGCTGGAATTTTTGGGCCGTCCGTGAATACCCGGCTCGGTTCATTTGATCCCAGCCTGCTGCTGAATGGCACTTATAAGATACGGTTGCGCAGTACCGATAACGAAGGCCGGTCGGTCAGCTCAGTCATTACTGTGACCGTAAATAAAAACCTGAAAGTCGGCCAGCTTACTCTTTCTTTCAATGACCTCACCATACCGGTGCCCGGTCTGCCCATTCAGGTGATACGCAGCTATGACAGCCGTGACGGTCGCCAGGGCGATTTTGGCTGGGGTTGGAGCCTGAGTTTGGAAAATGTTCGCTTGCAGAAGAACCGCGTTCTGGGAAAAGGCTGGAATGAAGATGTGACCCAGGAAGGTTTCTTCCCGGCATACTGTCTTAAGACAGTGGCCGATCACATTGTCACGATCACCTTCCCTGACGGTAAGCTCTATAAGTTCCGGGCGGTCGCCGCGCCAGAATGCCAGCAGTTCAGCCCGATTCAGTTCCCACAAATTGCATTCCAGGAATTGCCCAGCGGATCGGGAACTCAGGGGGCCACGCTGCAAATCGTAAACCAAGCGGACCTGCTTCTGGATGGAGAAATTCCGGGGCCGGAAAACCTGATTGACTTAAATACGGCAATTTACAATCCCACGGTTTTCCAGCTCACCACCGCTGAAGGATTCAGCTACGTGATTGACCAGAACTTTGGCGCAACCAGTGTGACTGATCCGAATGGCAACACTCTAACCATCAGTAACACCGGTGTCCGTTCATCCACGGGTGCGTCAGCGGTCTTCGTGCGTGACGCCAAGAACCACATTACCCAGATTACCGATGCCAGAGGAAACCTTCTTAAATACGTGTATGACTCCTTCGGGCATCTGCTCTCCTTTACGGATGCTGCCAACAACGCCACTACGTTCTCTTATGACCAGAATACAAGCCTGCTGACCGGGATCACCGACGCCAGAGGCGTGCAGGTATTAAAAAGCATCTATGACGGCGGCGGACGCCTGATTCAGACGAATGATGCCAATGGCGTAGGAACGCAATACCAGCACGATGTCCCAGGGCAGCGGGAGACTATTCTCGACAGGCTTGGCAATAAAACTATTCTTGAATATGACAGTGACGGCAATGTCACCAGGACAACCGATGCGTTAGGAAATGTCACCACCCGCACATACGACGAGAATGACAATAAGCTCAGCGAAACCAATGCGCTGGGTAAGACTACGAACTTCACCTACGATGCTTCCGGGAACAAGCTGAGTGAAACGGATCCGCTTGGGCATGTCACCAGCTCTTCCTACACAGGACGAAACCAGATCCTGAGCATTACCGATGCCCTTGGGCACACAACCAGCAACAGTTATGACAGCAGTGGCAGCCTGCTCAGCATGAAAGATCCGCTTGGCAATACTACTTCCTATTCGTACAACTCCCAAGGTTTGCCGGTCACCGTGAAAGATGCGGCTGGACATACCACGGGGCTGGGTTATGACGGAAATGGAAGGATAACCAGCCAGACCGATGCGCTTGGCAATGTCATCAATTTCACCTATGATGCGGCTGGAAACAAGCTCTCACAGGCAGTTGTACGAACGAAAGCTGATGGAACCACAGAAACCCTGACGACTCAATATCAGTATGATGGTGACAACCGTCTGGTAAAGACCATCAATCCTGATGGCAGCACCACACGCACGGTCTACAACGCAATCGGAAAACAGAGTGACACATTTGATGAACTCAACCGTCAGACTCATTTCGACTATGACAGCAACGGGCGGCTGACCAAGACCACATTTCCTGATGGAACATTTGAGTCCTCAACGTATGACGCAAATGACCGTCGCCTCACCAGCACAGACCGGGCTGGGCGGGTTACGTCCTACACTTATGACGCACTGGGGCGGCTCACCAAAACCACATATCCGGATTTGTCTACCACACAAACGGTCTATGACGCGATTGGTCAGGTAACCAAACAGACCGATGCGCTGGGACATACCACCACCTATATTTATGATGATGCCGGGCGGCGCACCTCAAACACAGATGCGCTTGGCCACGTCACAACATTTGCTTACGATGCAGCCGGAGACCAGACCTCAATTGAAGATGCCCTGAATCACACCATCCAGTATGTCTATGACAACCTGAACCGCCGCATACAGACGATCTACCCTGACCAGACAACCGACTCTGCGGCCTATGATGCATTGGGCCGCCAGATTTCAAAGACCGACCAGGCCGGCAAAGTCACCCAGTATGGTTACGATGCTCTACGAAGACTGACTTCTGTCACGCAATTCCTGAATGGCTCGCCCGTGACCACCACTTACACTTATGACGAAGTGGGCAATCGCATTAGGCAGACAGACGCAAATGACCATGCAACGTCATTAGCTTATGATCAGCTTGGGCGGCGTATCAGCCGCAAGCTGCCTATGGGAATGTCAGAGACCTATGGCTATGATGCTGCCGGAAATCTCATTTCCAGGCAGGATTTCAATGGGCGCACAACAACCTATCAGTACGATTCCATGAACCGGCTGACGCAGAAGATCGCAGATGCTTTCTTCGCCCAGAATCTGATAGGCGCTCCACAGGTCAGCCTTACCTATAGCGCCGCCGGGAAACGTCTTTCCATGACGGATGCTTCGGGCGTCACGAATTACACTTACGACAATCGTGACCGGCTGCTGACCAAGGCCACGCCGTTTGGGACCCTCACATACACCTACGATGCTGCGGGTGATGTGCTTTCCCTGAAATCATCGAATGCAGGCGGCGCTTCGATGACATATACCTATGATGTGTTGAACCGCCTCTCTACGGTCAGCGATGCTTCTGGAGCTACCACATACAACTATGATGCCGCAGGCAATCTCAGCAGCTATGCCTATCCCAATGGCGTGCTGACAACCTACGCCTACGATCCGCTCAACCGACTGATCAACATGCAATCCACCTGTGCCACCGGTACGGGCTGCACAACTCCGGGCGCTCCGATCTCAAGTTATGTCCACACGCTTGGGCCTGCAGGAAATCGTTTGAGTGTGACAGAACTGAGTGGCCGGAAAGCGCAGTACGGGTATGACGATCTCTATCATCTGACTTCCGAAACTGTCACTGGCGCGACCAGCCAGAACGGAGTGGTCTCATATCAATATGATGCTGTCGGCAATCGGACCAAAATTGATTCCACTCTGCCGGCCGTCCCTGCGTCAGGTCTTCTGAACTATGACGCGAATGACCGTACGGCCACGGACATCTTTGATAACAATGGCAACACCATCAATAACGGCTTCCAGAATGTTTATGACTTTGAAGACCACTTGGTCCAGCGTAGCGGAGTAAACATTGTTTACGACGGCGACGGAAATCGCGTAAGCGAAATTGTTGCCGGCGTTACCACGAACTACCTCGTAGCCGACCAGAACCTTACCGGATATGCACAGGTGCTGGATGAAATTCAGGGCGGCAGCGTCACTCGCGCCTATTCTTATGGTCTGGGATTAATCAATGAACGCCAGGCTATCACTGGTTCTCTTGCAACCAGTTTCTATGGCTATGATAGCCATGGTTCCGTGCGCTTCCTGACCAATTCTGCCGGAAGTGTCACTGACGCTTACGATTACGATGCTTTTGGCAATCTCATTGCCTCCACGGGCACAACACCCAATAACTACTTGTTTGCCGGTGAACAATTCGATCCGGCACTGGGCCTGTATTACAGCAGGGCACGATATCTCGATGTGCGCAGTGACCGATTCATGACCATGGATCCTGAGCCTGGCGATACGAGAGATCCCGTCAGTCTCCATCGGTATTTGTACGCCAATGCTAATCCTGTGAATGCACTGGATCCGTCAGGACGGGAGACATTGGTAGGACTTGCAGAGAGCATGGAATTTGAATCAAGTCTTGAGGCGATCCGTATAGCTCATATCGGCGCTTTGAAAAGTTTTGTGCCAGCAGCTTTAAAGTGCATCTTCTGCGAAATCAACCCGGGATACCGGTTACAGGATAAAGCCCTCGACCTGGTTGATGTTGGGGAAGACGAGTTGGCACAGGAAGCCTACGAGAAGGGCCAGGAACTAGAGGTAGACGGATATAAGCATTTACGGGATGCAATTGCTGATACTTTTAGCGACACTCTGATCGATTGGGGCTTAGATCGTATTGCAAACAAGGTGCACATGGAAGCTGCCTTAGTTATTGCCCAACAGAAGAAAGTCAGTATGTTGTCAGGCAGCGTGGATGTTGCGCTCAACCCGCAGGGAGAAAGGCTGAAAAAGTTATGGACGTTATACAAAACAATGAAGGCGATGAATGACTTTAAGAGTGATTTCAAGAAAGACGATGGCGGATTGCTTTGTAAAGCATTGCAGATAGCAGAACTGGCTTTAGACCTGTTGGATTTCAAGAAAGAGTTCACACCAGAAGAATCCCTTGACTTTGAGTGATGAAGCCGGTGTCATTTGGATACGAGTTTGCTAGATCGAATGAAGAAGAAGCAAAGCTGACAGGCTACCAACTACACCCTCTAAATCCGGCAAGAAACTTTCAAGGCGGCAATTTGCCGCCTTTTTGCTTTAAGTGCATTGGCCGTGTTCTTCCTTCGTACGAAGTCGAAGTCACAAAGAGTGGCTAGATAAAGAGTTTTATCTGAGGTACAGGAACCGCCCAATCCGGGCGGCTTATTTGGCAAGTGTCACTTCGGCGATGACTGGCCACTTGGGGACATTGTTGTTCCCGACGCTAGCGTGGCCAGATCGCCTGAAGAGTGTGTTGTTCGTCCTGGCTGATTGAACAATACAGTAGCTTACGCGCGCGTAAGCTATTGTCATCACGCTTTAGCAAAACACCTCGCCGGGCAACGCCTGCAATGTGCGGCGAGGGTATTGCGTGAAATCTGTTTGGTCAGCCGCCGATGCAGCAGAGTTGATCCGCTTGCGGATCATCTGATGAACAGCAATGGAGCAGGATGGCGCTTATCAGCTGATAAGCGATGCCCGTGCTTCCAAACATCTGACTGAAGTTGGATCATAAGCTCTGACAGGGGCGTAATTGTAGACAGGCGCACTAACGATGGAAGAGGAATCTTCGGAGCGTTTCCCGGCTAGTTTTGCGACGACCGCCGACCTGCTGGCCGATCAATTGATGGCATTCGTATTCGTCAGCTGATAACAAAAAGTTGAGATCCAAAGCCTGAGTTCAGCTTGTTGTACCAGAACCATCTGGTTCTGAAATGCTAGCTACGCGGCTAAGAAACGTGGCAAATCAGCGACTTAGCGAGGGAGGGAGGAGCACCCTTTTGGAACAGTAGGCCATCACCAAGGCCCGTTCCATATCTCGTTGAACCATTGGCGTTCACCGTTAAATCCACCCGCCACACTAACCCACCACGTGGACTTCAAAATTCTGGCGGCCCAGACCCGAACCTTGCTACGCCTGTCCATGTGGCATGCAGGAGCAAAGAACCGCTTCCGTTCGCACTCGTAAAATTGATTGATTTCTGAGAATCGGCGGAGGCCACTCACTCCATAATGGTGCGAGCTCCTTCGCTTTGGTGCTGCTTTCTTGCCGTATAGGTGCCCGGCACAGCGCGAGCGGAGATCATCACACGGTTCCAGGCATTGATGGATGCAACTGCGAAACTTAAATCTGCTAATTCCTTACTTGCGAAATGCTGACGTACCTCTTCATAAACAGCATCGGGCACCTGCCCGTCCGCGACCAGTGTAAGCGCTTCCGCCCAACTCAGGGCTGCGCGTTCGCGGTCACTGTAATATGGACATTGCCGCCAGGCGTCTAGAGAATAAAGCCGCGCCTCACCCTCCCCGCGCAAACGGGCATCTTTCCAATGCATATCAATGCAGAACGCGCAGCCATTTATCTGCGAGACGCGCAACTTAATTAGGTCCAAAAGACCTTTTTCCAGACCGCATTGATTAACGTATTCCTCGATCCCCATCATGGCTCTGTGCCCTTCGGGAGCATCTTTTGGGAAATCGAAACGTGGTTCCATCATTTCTGCTGCAACAAATGAAATGAATGTTTGGACTACTTCATGCATTTGGTTACCTCCTTTCCATCCCGAAGTTTTTGGCGCTTTTTACTTTTGAGTATCCGACCGCCCGGATTCGGAAGTAAGCGATAATGAACAGAACTCCGAATACAGGATCGACCAGCGAAGATCGCATGATGCTCGCGTGGACACGCCCAGCAAAGAAAAGCAAGATCACCGGTACCGTATAGACGAGCTTCTCAAGCACCGTAATCGGGATCAGTGATCGGTACTGAACAGGTTGCTTCGCTATCATCACAAACACGAGCTGCCACAAAAACGTTACTCCCAGGAACCCGTAGTAAAACTCCGGATGAGTGATCGGCGGTGGTGCATCGCGGCCAACTTTTTCAAGCAGAAAGTACAATGGCAGTAGCGAAATGAATCCGTATGCCGCCGCAAGTCCATACACTATTCGCGCGAATTTCACCTCAACCTCCAGTTTGAGTCGTTGAATTTCTCTAATCGCCACGCATCGCCGACAAGAAGGAAAAATGCAAAGCCGCTCAAGCAGTGGCTTGAGCCTCGTCCTTCAACGCCGGACGATCCCACTCTTCAAAGCCATCCTTAAATCCTCGCCGCCATGTTGGCCATTTGAGTTTCAAAGGCAGCAGTGACTTTGCCTTGCGGTTGCAGGCCCCTCGAAGTTGGGTCATTGCTGCCACGCCGTATTCTCCGATTGCCGTGCGAGCAAGCCACTTCGGCACATGCCGCGGCGGCTTTGCTCCCAGACTGTCCGCGAGGAACGGCAGCCACATTGAAACCGGGGCAGGTTCATCGTCGGTGATGTTGTATAGACCGGGTGTAGTGGCATGAACTGCTGCAAACGTTGCTGCTGCGGCATCATCAATGTGGATGAACGACCAATACCCAGTACCGCCTCCCACGATGGGAAGGCGCCGTTGCCGCACACCTTCAAAAAACCATCTTCCCGGCGCAAGGGAAGTGCCAGGGCCGTAGAATGATCCGTAACGCAAGACGAAGCCCTCCATTGTTTTGTCCCCGAGCACCGCCGATTCGACATGGATCGTTGCCTCAAGGGTCTTGCGGCCATCTGAGATGCCGTCCGATATTAAAGGATCGTCTTCGGTCTTAATCCAGCTTCCTGTTCTCGCGTACCATCCAGCATAACTTTGCGCGATGAACCTGCGAACGCCCACGGCTCGCGCAGCGGCCAGGAGATGATCGGTTCCCTTTGTGCGAAGCCGGTTCGTCACCTTGAACCCCTCGTCAAAATGACGCAAATCCAGATTGGGTGGTATTGCCGTCAATTGGTGAATGACTATTTCTGGCTCCGTCTTCTCTACAGCCGCAAGCACTTCTTTCTCATCGAGCGCATTCACTAACAGAGGCGTAGCTCCAGCGGTATAGAGCGACATTATCTTGTCTGCATGTTGCGTGGTTCCCGTCACTTCATGGCCTGCCGCGACCAACATTGGCACCAGGCGCCGTCCGATTGCTCCAGTTGCTCCTGCCAGAAAGATCTTCATAGCAGCCTCCTTAAGCTTAGGTTCGAGTCAACTGCTGCATGCCGCTGGCTCGTTATTTTTTTAATTGGACTCTTTGAATGACTGCAGCATACGTGGAATCTTCCGATGCTTGGTTCTTTTGTCCGATTAACATACGACGTGACTGCCGCTGCTGCGGTCACAAGATCGAACGATATTTTGTAGGGGTCACGCCGACGATACGGCGAAACAATTTTGTGAAGTGACTTTGGTCAGAGAAGCCTGTTCGGACTGCAGCCTCGAGAACGCTAATGCTTGGATTGTGGAGAAGCTTCCGCCCGCGATCAATTCTCCTGCGCAGCACGTATTGGTGGGGAGATATCCCGAGAGACTGTTTGAACAATTCAGAAAAATAGTGTGGTCCCATCCCAGCTGTGTCAGCCAAAGCTGCCAGCGTGATGTCCTGGTCCAAATGCTCTTCAATGAATTCAAGCACACGGTTGAGGCGTGTTTTGGGAAGACCGTTCCGCGGCTTCAGCTCTGCAATCGGCTTCACACCGTACCGGCGCTGGAGATAAACAGCCAGACTGTTTAGCAGGGATTCTCCAAAAAGGCCACCTGCAGGAAGCCCAGCTTCGAGATCTGCGTCAAGAGCGCGAAGGATGTATTCAATCTGCCTGTCCTCGATGCCCCATTGTTCGACAAACTCGGCATCTCTTCCCAAGTCAACATCTGGGACGGCATGCTGGAAAAGTTTTGGATCCAAAGTCAGAAACAGCCGTTGCGCAGCCTCAGAAACCGATCCGGTGTACGACACTGCGTCTTCTGTACCCCGCGACACCAAGATGATTGACCCTGGCACGATAGCTTTGCTTCCAGTTTTTCCATTCGAGTGCCATTCAATGCGGCTGGGGCCGTCGAGATGGAGACATAGAAAATGGCTCAGATGCACATGGGGATCGACGCTTTGTGGACCATGTGCATGACGCTCCAACAAAGCGCCCTGCCAGGGAGAATGGGCGCTGGAAATGATCGGCGGGCCGGATGGGAGGGGCACACACTGGCGGCCGCGCCAAACAGAAATTCTCGATACAGGAGCCCTGATTTCTACAGGAGAGGACATCTCTAACCTCGATGGGCCTCACCGCGTTCGATGCCGGCTAGTAGCCTCCGTCACACTGAAATCCTATTTCCATTGTAAACCCGGCTGGAAGACACGAAAATGAATTTGCTCAACTTGCCGGAAGAACCGACCAACCTCCGGAAGACCAGACGAGTAAAGAATGCTTTCCGAACATCTGTGATCCTAGCCATGAAGTTATACAGGATGTTCGGCACGCCGCTTGTGGTTAGCTTTTTGTCGGCAATCTCGGGAGCGCAATCGTCGCTGGGACCGCCTCGTTCCTCGGCGGCTGTTTCAAATCAAGTAAACCAGCCAGTCATCGCCCAACAAAGTCCGTATCTCGGGAGCGTGTCGAGCGAACGGCTACATCCCGGTGTTCTCGAATTGACGCTCCAAGATGCAGTTGATCGCGGACTGAAGACGAATCTCGGCCTGTTTCTCAGCGGCACCACGGCCGAAAAGTCGCACGCGGCCCGACGGCAAGTGCTGAGCGAATTACTACCCCATGTGGAAGGCTCACTGCGTGAATCTACGGAGCGAATCAATCTCCGAACGCTGGGCATTCCACTCGCAACCCTGCCACGAACTGTGGATGTTAGCAATTCCGATGCACGAGTGAACGCAAGCCAATCACTGCTCGATCTGACAGCGATCTCCCGCACCCGGGCCGCACATTCCGCTGAAGACGCAGCCCAGAGTGACTACAGAGATGCTCGCGAGACGGTGGCTGTCGCTGTAAGCAATGCGTATCTCGCCGTGCTGGCGGCGCAGGTCAGATTAGACCTTGCACAAACGGACCTGAAGACTGCCGAGGCGCTCTATCAACTTGCTAAAGATCGTGAAAATAGCGGCCTAAGCCCTGAGGTGGATACCTTACGGGCACAAGTTGAGGTGCAGGCACGACAGGAGAGCGTCATTGACGCGAATAATACTCTTGCCAAGCAGCAAATAGTTCTTTTGCGACTTTTGGGCCTTGATATCCATCAGCCGATCCACCTTACCAGCCCGCTCACCAAAGAGTCCTTTAAGTCCATAACCAGTGAGGATGCATACGAGCAAGCACTAGCATCGCGGCAGGACTATCGCTCGACCCGGGAACAATTGCGGTCCGCAAAATTGGCAAAGCACGCTGCTGAACTTGAGCGAGCTCCGAAAATCGGAGTTGCAGGGAACTATGGCGCGCTCGGCACCGCTCCGGGAAATGCCATTCCTACCTGGGATGTTGGCCTCGCGCTTCGTATCCCAGTTTTCGAAGGAGGCAGGATACAGGCGGATGTTTCCGCTGCAGACGCTACTCTTCGTGAGAAACAAGCAGAGCTTGAAGACATTCGCACTCGCATCGCGCAAGATGTGGAGAATGCGCTTCTCGATCTCGACTCCGCCAACAAGCAAGTCGAGGTCTCCCAAGCTGCTCTAGGTTATGCAAACCGCGCGCTCACACAATCAAAAGACAGGTTTTCCGCGGGCGTTACGAACAACATTGAGGTCATCCAGGCGCAGGAGGCACTTGCAAGCGCCAACGAGCAATGGGTGAACAGTCTCTACGGGTACAGCATTGCCAGGCTATCACTCGCCCGCGCCACGGGAACAGCGGAGACTACTGCACGAAGTCTTCTTCACTCGCCCGCTTCAGCAAATTCCGCACGATAACAAAGTTTCAGAGGTAAGGAAAATGCAGCAGGAACACTCGACAACTGTAATAGATCGGCCAGAAATTGACGATCGTCTCAAAGATGATCCGGGCAGGCAAAAATTGGAGCGAGCCCCGGAGCGGTCACCGCAGCACAAGAGCGCAACACGGAAAATCGTAGCAT